>Ga0160423_10003420_pt1 | contig 13185 bp, 10 predicted proteins | sample CRUFie14St8metaG_FD_108191 | JGI IMG/M metagenome (GOLD analysis project Ga0160423, IMG submission 108191) | Marine microbial communities from the Costa Rica Dome - CRUD Field 142mm St8 metaG | ecosystem: Environmental > Aquatic > Marine > Oceanic > Photic zone | place: Costa Rica: the Eastern...
AAACCAATGGCAAATCCCTTCAGAAACTGCCGATTCGCAACCAATAGTGCGTTGAATTCGAGTGTGCTCATGACCTTTTTGTTTAAAGATTCAGGACAAAGATTAGACAAAATCCCCTTGAATCCAAGGTTTTGTTCAACTTTTAGTCAAAATCTTTAAACAATTTTGGAAATGAGCCGTTGAAAAGCGAGCGCTGAACGTGCCTCGCTCGAAACATCAAGCCTCGGCAAACAGCAGGCCAGCAAGGCTTGCGCCGTCCGTAACGGTTGTCACTCTTTCTTTTCCTCCTACCCCTTCGAACACCTTACCGCCAAGGAGGAATTGATTTTCAGTACCGGCGAATTCCGATTCAATCAGTTCGACATAATCTGCAGCCTCCGAAGAGGAGGGGTGCGTCGTGCAGTACGAAACGAATACGGCGTTCGGGAATTGATCGCCCACAGTAATCAAATCGTTGAAGGGGACGCTGGCGCCCAGAAAGATGCTTTTCAATCCATTCGCCCTGCACAAGAAATGGATGAAGAGCAGACTGATGTCGTGGATTTCCCGCTCAGGCAAGTACAGCACAATGGGCGGATGGTCTTCCCGCACCGGGATGTCTGAAACCGAGACTGCCGCATGCAACTCTTGTCGCATCAAGTGGCTGATGAAATGTTCTTGAGCAGGACAGATGGTGTTGGTCAACCACAACACGCCAATCTGTGACAAAAACGGCAAGAACACATCCAACACCGTTCCGTCCAGTCCATGGTCTTTGGAATATTCTTCAACCACTTTTTTGAAGAGCGTTTCATCGTAGTTGAGCATGCTCAACTTCAATTGGCTGAAAACGGCACTGAGTCCTCCCTCCTCCATTTGCATGTCCCGGACCTTCTCAATCAAGGCTTCGTTGGAAAGTTCAGCCACTTTGGAAATTTTTCCGCCGTGTTCAATCAAGTAGCCTACGTTCAGCAGTTTCTTCAGGTCTTCACCGCTGTAATAACGAATGTTGGTCGCCGTTCGCTTGGGAACCAGCAAGCGGTAGCGTTGCTCCCAGGCACGAATTGTATGGGACTTGATGCCTGTGAAATGCTCCAAGTCCTTGATTGAGAATTGCTGTGCTTTTCCTCTTTCCTTCATAATCCGCTCTTCCCTTCGCTCGTTTTACTGACTACCTTTACCGTATTACGTTCCACATCATGTCACACCTCGCCTTCTTCTCGGATGACCATTGGACACATTTTTATCCCCTTGGCCCTTCCCATGCACATGGTGAATTGCGCACTGGTGCGCTGAAACTCAGTGAATGGTGGTCCAGAGAAGCAAGTTGCTTCATTCAAAAAACCGAACAAGAAACCAAGGCAAAAGTTCTGAGCCTCCTAAAAACCGGAAAACTCAACGATCGTTGGATTCCGTCGGAGCATGCGTTTATAATTCTAGCTGGCCTCGAACCTGGCCAGTCCCTTTACGCCGAGGGCACACTTTTGTTTCAGGAAAGTTCAACGAAAGAGGCCCAGCGTGTGAACGTAACCATGGATGGTCTCGAGCTTGTCCCGCACGCCACGGCCCTGTTCAGTCGATTGGATGCCTGGTTGTCCAGCCAAGCAGAGCACCTTGTCGCCGCTTGGGACCTCGCTGCGCCCAATGTGCCTGAACATGTAACGCTTTTGGGGCCGTCGGACCAGATTTGGATCCACCCTTCGGCAAAACTCACGGCATGCACCTTAAACACGACGTCAGGGCCCATCTTCATCGGACCCGGCGTGGAAATCCAAGAAGGGACGCACATCCGTGGTCCATTCGCTGTTGGTGAGGCAACGGTCATCAAAATGGGAACACGGATTTATGGCCCAACGTCCATCGGTCCGAACTGCCGCATTGGCGGTGAAGTGTCGAATTGTGCCTTCCTGGGATACAGTAACAAAGGACACGATGGATTTTTGGGCAACTCCGTCATCGGCAAATGGTGCAACCTCGGCGCCGACACCAATTCCAGCAACCTCAAAAGCAATTACAGCGAAGTGCGGCTGTGGGATGAAGCGACAGCCACCTACGTCGATAGCGGACTGCAGTTTTGTGGCGTGCTGATGGGCGACCACAGCAAATGCGGCATCAACACCATGTTCAACACCGGAACCGTCGTCGGAGCCGGCTGCAACATCTTCGGAGGCGGATTTCAACCCAAGCACATCCCTCCTTTCGCTTGGGGTGGCAGCGACACGTGGGACCTGCACGCCTTTGACAAGTTCATCGCCACCGCCCAGCGCGTCATGGAACGCCGGGGAGCAACGTTGAGTGAAGAAGAAATGAGTCAATGGCGCACACAACATGAGGCTGCCCGCACTCGTTTCGATTGAGCACACCTGACAACTTCTGCTGACACATTGTCCGAATTCGCCGTGGCATGGGATTTGTCCTAAGGATGGAGATTAAGAAAGACCAGGCAACACATGTTTGAAGACCAACACGACGAAGAAGGATGGGGATTGAGTGATGCCCAAGACCACGAGTTCATACCACTGATCTCAGCTGAAGATGAGGAGGCGATGCAAAAAGAGGAGGTGCCCGAGGCCCTCCCGCTGCTGTCCTTGCGTAATACGGTATTGTTCCCCGGTGTGGTCATACCGATTACGGTTGGCCGGGACCGGTCCATCCGTTTGGTCAAGGAAGCCCACAAGCTCGAGCACCGCATTGGTGTCGTGAGTCAGAAAAACGACGACATTGAAATCCCCAACGGCGAGGACCTCAACGAAGTCGGAACCGTCGCGAAGGTCATCAAGATGTTGCGCATGCCCGATGGCAGCAACACGGTCATCCTCCAAGGCCAAAAGCGATTCAAGTGGACGGAAATCGTTCAAGAGGAACCGTACATGAAAGCTCGCGTGGTTGAGTACGACGCGGAAAACCTTCCACCCAAAGACGAGGAGCACGAAGCGCTGATGCAGAGTTTGAAGGAGCTCGCCGTCGAGATCATTCAACTCAGCCCGAACATTCCTTCCGAAGCCGGTTTTGCCATCAAAAGCATCGAGAGCTTGACCTTCCTTGTCAATTTCATCGGTTCCAACATGAACGCTCCGGTGGAAGAAAAGCAAGCACTGCTCGAAGTGGCGGGCATCAAGGCCCGCGCACGCCGGGTATTGGAATTGCTCAACAAGGAAAAGCAGATGCTCTCGCTCAAGCGCGACATCCAGACCAAGGTCAAAGGCGAACTCGACCAGCAGCAACGCGAGTATTTTCTCAATCAGCAGCTGAAGCAAATCCAAGAAGAACTGGGCAACAACCCCCAAGCACAGGAAGTCGCCGAGCGCAAGCTGCGCGCCGAATCCATGGAATGGCCGGCCCACGCCAAGGAGGCGTTTAACAAAGAAATCCTCAAGCTGGAGCGCATGAATTCCCAGAGTGCGGAATACAGTGTACAGGCCAACTACGTCGACTTGATGCTGGATTTGCCTTGGGAAAAGAAATCCCTCGACAACTTCGACCTTCACCACGCACAAGCCGTGCTCGACGAGGACCACTACGGCCTCGAAAAGGTGAAGGAACGCATCATTGAGCACCTCGCCGTTTTGAAAATCAAAGGCGATCTCAAGGCCCCCATCATTTGTTTGTACGGTCCTCCGGGAGTCGGAAAGACGTCACTAGGACGGAGCATTGCCAAGGCCCTCGGTCGTGAATACGTGCGGATGAGCCTGGGTGGGCTGCGCGATGAAGCGGAAATCCGCGGGCACCGCAAAACGTACATCGGTGCCATGCCCGGTCGCATCCTGCAGAACTTGAAAAAAGCTGGAACGTCCAACCCCTTGTTCGTGCTCGACGAAATCGACAAACTCGGTCGCGACCACCACGGCGACCCGTCGAGCGCCATGCTGGAAGTCCTGGATCCGGAACAGAACAGCGCTTTCCATGACAACTACCTCGACCTCGATTACGACTTGAGCAACGTCATGTTCATCGCTACGTGCAACAGCCTCGCCTCCATTCAGCCGGCCCTTCGCGACCGCATGGAGATCATCGAAGTCACCGGTTACACGGTGGAGGAGAAGGTCCAGATTGCCAAGCGCCACCTTGTGCCCAAGCACCTCAACGAGACCGGCATCACGTCGAAGCAGCTCAAACTTCCGGTCAAGACCATCGAGACCGTGGTTGAACAATACACCTCAGAAAGCGGCGTGCGTGGCTTGGAAAAACGCATCGGTAAACTTGTGCGCAACCGAGCGAAGGAACTCGCCCTCGAAGAGGAATTCACGGTTGAAGTCACCGCTGACCAGCTTCCCGACGTCCTCGGCCCCTCCCGCGAAAAAGACCGCTACCAAGGCAACGACACACCGGGGGTTGTCACCGGGCTCGCCTGGACTCCGCACGGTGGAGACATCCTATTCATTGAAACATCCCTCACGAAAGGCAACGGCAAACTGACCCTGACCGGAAACTTGGGAGACGTCATGAAGGAAAGCGCCATCATCGCGCTTGAATACATCAAGTCCCACGCGGAAGAACTCGGCTTGGACGCCGATGAATTGAACAAGCGCAATGTGCACCTGCACGTACCGCAGGGTGCAATTCCCAAAGACGGCCCGAGTGCGGGCATCACGATGGTCTCGGCGATGGTCTCGGCCTTCACCCGACGCAAAATCCGCAAAGCGGTTGCGATGACCGGTGAAATCACCTTGCGCGGTCAGGTACTGCCAGTTGGGGGCATCAAGGAAAAAATCCTTGCCGCGAAACGCGCAGGAATCAAAGAAATCATCCTCTGCGAGCGCAACCGCCAAGACATCGACGAGATCGACGCGCGGTACCTCAAAGGGCTTACCTTCACTTTCGTTTCGGACATCATGGAAGTGGTGAACCGAGCCGTGTTGCAAACCAAAGTCGGGTAACCATGAAATGCATTCGTGCCACCGTACTCACGCTCGTCACATTCCTGTGTGCGCATTCGGGATATGGCCAAGGCCAAGAATCGCTCATCTTCGAGTTGGCCGGAGATGCTCGGGGGGCCGCGTTGGGCGGAGCGGTGATGGCCGACCTTGATTCGGATGTTCACGGAGCTGGACTGAATCCGTGCCTCATTGATACGGCACGCCAGGGAGATATCAGCATTGACTACGTCGACTATTTCGCCGGTATGGGCATGACGGCGTTCAACTACCAACTGAAGCCGAAGGGCCGGTGGAACATGCAGCTCGGAAGCCGCTTCATGAACCTCGGGACGTTCGCCGGATACGACGCTGCCGGCAACCCGACCCAAGACTTTCAGGGAGGTGATCAGATGATCTATTTCGGCACCAGCCGTGTGATCGACTCCGTCTGGACATGTGGCGCGCAAGGCTTCATCGGAAGCCGCCACTTGAACCGCGAAGTTGCCGGATGGGCGGGCTTGGAAGCATTCGTGCACGCCCGATGGGTGGCGAAGCGGCTCGCCGTGGGCATGGCCGTTACCGGTGCAGGCTACCAGTGGGGACTGAAAGGCTCCCAACCAACAGGTGCGTTGCCATACAACGTGCAAGTGGCCTTGACCAAAGGCTTCAACAACGCCCCTTTCCGCATCTACTTGAAAGCACAGCATTTGCAAACCTGGGACCTCGCCCCGCCCGGCACCTACGACGACACCATCGATCCCATCACGCAAGAAGTCGTCACAAACTCCACGTTCAAATTCGGGGATCAGTTGATGCGCCACGTCACCATCGGAACCGCATTGTCCGCTGGAGAATCCATGGAAATTTGGTTTGGTTTCGATTACCGCCGTCGCACCGAGCTCATGGCTACGGACCGAATCAATGGCAATGGGTTTTCGTTTGGAACCCAGTTTCAGTTCGGAAAATTCGGTGTGCGCATCGGCCGTTCGCGGTATCACTTTGCCGGTGCTTCGACCCACATTGGAATCCGCTTCAATCCGCGGCAATTTGGGCGCTCATAATCGGCTTACTTGCGTTAAATTGCATCCCCGATGGAACAGCGTAAAATCAACATTGCAATCGACGGCCATTCTTCAGCCGGCAAGAGCACGATGGCCAAAGCGCTGGCCAAGGAGTTGAATTTTGTCTACGTCGACACCGGCGCGATGTACCGAGCTGCGACGCTTTTTTGCATCAAGGAACGGCTGGTGGAAGGCAATGAAATCGATTCCAAAAAAATCGACCACGCCGTGGACCGCATGTACATTGGCTTCAAGTACAATCCGAAAACGGAACAACCCGAGGTGCACTTGGGTGGAGCGAATGTCGAGGAGGAAATCCGTTCCTTGGAAGTAGCTAAAAAAGTAAGCTTAGTCGCCGCCATTCCCCGCATTCGCCACAAGCTGGTGGAATTGCAACAGCGCATGGCTGAAACCGGAGGGGTCATCATGGACGGCCGCGACATTGGAACCGTGGTCATGCCCGATGCAGAATTGAAGTTTTTCATCACGGCCGATCCCCAGGTGCGTGCTGCCCGACGCGTGGACCAACTGAAGGAAACGAATCCCGAGGTGAAATTTGACGATGTGCTCAACAACCTCGTCGAACGCGACCGAATTGATTCGAGCCGAGCGGTGAGCCCTTTGCGTCAAGCCGATGATGCCATCGTTCTCGACAACAGCCATTTGACCCACGAAGAACAGTTCCAGTTCTTGTTGGTGCATGCGCGTAAAGCGATGGCGGGCGAATGAGATGGAAACTATTGGCCGCTGCCTTTGTCAGCACCTTATTCCAATTTTCCACGCCCTCATTCGGACAAGCGAAGCTGCCTGATTTTCTCGAAGAGCCGCACACAGCCTACGCCGATTCAGTATTGGCCACCTTGACATTGCGCGAGCAAATCGCTCAATTGCTCATGCCGCCCATTTATGCCCATGCTACGCGTGAGAACTGGGACGAGATGGAACGCTGGGTCGAAACCCATCAGTTGGGCGGCGTCATCGCCATGCAAGGCGCACCTGCGCCCTACGCGGAGCGATTGCGTCGATTGCAAGACCGCGCTCAGATTCCACTACTGGTATCCACTGATGCCGAGTGGGGCTTGGGCATGCGCATCGATTCAACGCGTTCGTGGCCGCGCGCCTTGACCTTCGGCGCCGCCAATGACATGGCCCTGACGCGCGCCTTTGGCCGTGAGGTCGGACGATCGTTGCAGGCCTTGGGCATGCACGTCAACTTCGCTCCGGTGGTCGATGTCAACAGCAACCCGGCCAACCCCGTCATCGGCAGCCGGTCATTTGGAAGCAGCACCGAATTGGCTGGGGTCTTGGGGGGCGCCTACTCCAAGGGCCTTCAAGATGTCGGAGTGCTCGCAACAGCAAAGCACTTCCCTGGCCACGGCGACACGGACGCCGACTCGCACTATGCCTTGCCCATCATCCGACACGATCGGAGTCGGCTGGATTCCATCGAGCTCGCTCCATTCCGAACATTGATCGAGGAAGGCGCGGGCGCTATGATGGCCGCGCACCTGTACATCCCTTCGCTCGACTCTACACCCAACCAACCCTCCACCCTGAGCCGCTCCATCGTTCAAGGGGTTTTGCGTGAAGAACTGGGCTTCGGAGGCTTGGTGTTCACCGACGCCATGACCATGAAGGGCTTCACGTCCTTCACCCAAACTTCCACGCCCCACACGGATGCACTGCTCGCTGGAAACGACGTGTTGCTTTTCCCGGGTGAACCTGCTGCAACGCTGGATGAGATCGAAGGACAGGTCCGCGCCGGACGATTGGATTCCGTGCTCATCGCGGACAAATGCCGCCGGGTGTTGGCCGCTAAATCTTGGACACAAGCCGCCCAATCACCGAAAGGCCAGTGGGACAGCAACGCGGCCGAAGCACTGCACCGACAAGTCATCAGCAAGGCACTCACGGCCGTCAAAAACGACGCCCCCGGACTTCCTTTCGGTGCGCATGTGCGGCGCGTGGAACAGGTATTCGTGGGATTCGACCCGGGTGAGATGGAAACCAGCAGCCGGCTCATTCAATCCATCTTGGGCTCCAAGGCTGAAGTCAACGGGGCCGCTTTGACCAAAGAGGCGTTTGAGTCCGCAGGCATGAGCCAACTGGACGAGGCGTTGAGCAGCGAGCCCGACTGGGTGATGCTGCACATTGGCGGCACGTCACACCGGGCTGCGAAAGGGCACGGGGTGTCGGACGCGGCCATCGACAAGATTGCCAAGTGCGCTGCGCAAGCGCACAAGCGCAACGTGCCGTTTGCATTGGTCATTTACGGCAGTCCTTACCTGCTCAATCGCTTGCCTGCGGCCATCGCCTTGAGCGACGCGGTCATTGTCGCGTACCAGGATGACAGCCGCACCGTGGAGGCAGTGGCAAACGCCCTGACCGGTGCCGGTCCCGCAGGCGGTCACTTGCCGGTCGCCACCGAACATTTCCCATTGGGCCATGGAATGCCCTGGATGGGACGAATGCGGTTGGGGTTTTCTGCCACGCCCATCGCGACGGCTGCTGCCATTGACAGCATCGCCTTCGACGCCATCGATGGAGGAGCCATGCCAGGATGCCGCGTGGTGGTCGCGCATGAAGGCTCCATCGTTCACGACGGCATCTATGGAACATTGGACGGGGAAAAGCCGGTGCAGGCAAGCACGGTTTACGATCTCGCGAGCATCACCAAAATTGCCGCCTCCACCCTGTCCCTGATGCGCCTGGAAGAGGAAGGCAGAATCGCACTCAACGCCAGTCTCGACACCTACCTCCCCGAACTCGAGGGCACGGACATGGGGAGCCGGCAACTGCGGGACGTGTTGTCCCACCGCGCGGGGCTTCAATCGTGGATTCCGTTCTACTTGGAGGCCCTGGAAGACAGCACTGCCTTTTCGCCGGTGCGCACAGAGGTTCATCCGGAACGCATTTCCGACGCCTGCTTCATGCGACCGGCCTGGCGCGATTCCATCTGGGACCGCATTGTGGCTTCTGAGGTAGATGCCGTGGGCACACACCGCTACAGCGACTTGGGGTTTTACGCCATTCAACGCATCATCGAAGGGCTTACCGGCCAAGGCCTTGATCCCTATACGACCGAGCAATTTTACACCCCGGCACACTGGTCCAGCCTCGGGTTCAAGCCCGGGAAAATCACCGCTGCTTCGATTGCCCCAACCGAGGTGGACACCTTATTTCGCCGGTGCACCGTGCAAGGAGATGTGCACGACCCCGGCGCGGCGATGTTGGGCGGGGTTTGCGGACACGCGGGGCTGTTTGGAAATGCCTACGATGTGGCCCGGCTGATGTACATGCTGCGGATGGGTGGGACGTATGGCGGCGTGGATTTCTTTCAACCGGAAACCATTCAAGCGTGGACCCATCGCGTGGATCCCGATCCGGATCACCGAAAGGCCTGCGGCTTTGACCGCCCGGCTAACGAACCGGACGCGGGGCCAACCTGCGATGAAGTCAGTGAGTCGAGCTTCGGTCATTCGGGGTTCACTGGAACGCTGGCTTGGGCGGATCCCGACCACGACATTGTTTTTGTGTTTTTGAGCAACCGCACCTTCCCTTCGGCTGAAAACCGAAAGCTCATTGATTGGGACGTTCGAACCAAAGTGCAACACCAAGTGTATAAAGCGTACGGGATTCCATCCCGTTTCAACAGCGAATTGGAATGAAGAACCTGCGCATTGGCTTTGTGTGTTACCCCACGTTCGGGGGGTCCGGTGTGGTCGCCACTGAATTGGGCAAGGCCCTCGCGGACAAGGGGCATGAGCTCCATTTCATTACATACAGCGCTCCCGCGCGCATGGGGAGTTTGAAAAAAAACCTCTACTACCACGAGGTACGTGTAAGCGACTATCCGCTTTTCGATTACCAGCCGTATGAACTGGTCTTAGCCTCGAAGATGGTCGAAGTGGCCAAAACCCATGACCTCGACCTGCTCCATGTGCACTACGCCATTCCCCACGCGAGTGCCGCAATCACCGCGCGTGACATCCTCGCCAAGGAAGGCATCAACTTGCCCATTGTCACGACGTTGCATGGAACGGACATCACCCTGCTCGGGAAAGACCCCGCATTCGAACCGGTCATTGCCCACGCCATCAACGAATCCGATGCGGTGACGGCTGTATCGCACAGCCTCAAAAGCGACACGCTGGAATTATTCGGGGTTGATCGGGAAATTGAAGTGATTCATAACTTCATCTGCCCTTCCCATTTTGAACGAGACGCCGACGAACAGTTCCGTCGATCTGTAGCCCCAAATGGAGAACCGATCATCACGCACATTTCGAATTTTCGACCGGTCAAGCGCGTTGAAGATGTGGTTGATGTGTTTGCAGCGGTTCGTTCGAAGCAACCGGCAAAATTGCTGCTCGTTGGCGACGGCCCTGAGCGATCCCGCGCCGAGAAACGCGCCGAAGACCAGGGCGTGCGAGCAGATGTCGTGAGCATCGGTAAAATCAAAAATCCCATTGAGCCGCTGCTCGTCAGTGACTTGTTTTTGCTGCCGTCGGAAACAGAGAGCTTTGGCCTTTCCGCATTGGAAGCACTCGCTGCAGGAGTACCTGTGGTCGCCTCCAATGTTGGTGGATTGCCCGAGGTTGTGGAGCATGGTATCAGCGGCTACCTCGCTCCCGTTGGAGACGTACATGCCATGACACAGCATGCCCATGCCTTGCTCGAAAACCCCACGACACACGACACATTCAAAAGCGCAGCCCGAGCGCGCGCTCAAGAATTCCACGTCATGAAAATCTTGCCGCATTACGAGGCCATCTACCACCGCCTCACCCCGTAAATCCCATCGCATGCCATCGTCCACCGTTCAATCCATTGGAGACCGCATCACCTATGCATGGCACGAGGATGCGTTGACCATCATCATCGACCAGGCCATTCCACGCAGCCAGCGACTGATGCTCGAAGGCTGGTTTTTGGCTTGGTTGGGCGTCGGCGGAGCTACGGCTATGGAGATGGCCGGCGCCACAGGGAGTGACCGCACCTTTTTCCTCGTATTCATGGCCTTCTGGGTGTTTTTTGCGTTCAGGGTGCTCAAGGTCATTTTGTGGCGGCGAATCGGAAGGGAAATGGTCCGCATCACGGCGGAAGGGATGAGTGTCAAAAACGCCTTCAATGACCTCGGCCGAGCGCGCTTCTTCATCAAGGGCAACATCAAGAAAATGGAGGTCGTGCAACGCGACCCGACCAAGTTCATGCAAAACCTCGACCAGAGTTTTTGGATCATGGGCGGTGACTCCCTCCAGTTCACCTACCTCCGAGGACGCTTTGTGCTGGGCAAGCAACTCGACAACAAATCCGCTGCGCAACTCGCCAAGCTTATTGACAAGGGACTGAGGAAGTTTTGACGCCGCTGAATTATTTAAAAATAATTGACTCCAGCACGGTCATATAGCCCCGGACACCGAGGCCGCTGACACCCCCTGCGCAGACTTCGCGCACTAGCGAAGTCTTGCGGAATTCCTCGCGGGCCTCAGGATGCGATATGTGAACCTCGTACACGGGTGCATCCACTGCCGCAATCGCGTCGCGTATGGCGACGCTGGTGTGGGTGTACCCGCCGGGGTTAATCAAGATGGCATCGGCATCAAATCCGTTTGCTTGAATGGCATCGATGAGTTCGCCTTCGACATTGGATTGAAAACAGATGACTTCCACGCCATGCGCCTGCCCGAAAGCAACCCAACTCGCCTCCAAGTCCTCCAGGGTTTGATGGCCGTACACACCGGGCTCCCGGGTGCCCAACAAGTTCAAGTTGGGCCCATTCAATATGGCAATGCGCTTCACACGACAAAGTTAGAGGAACTCCAACCACTCCGGCAAAACCCACACACCCCAAACCCATGCGAGCACGGCCGCGATCACATTCAACACCAATCCCACCGAAGCCATTTCCCTGATGGTAATGCGTTGGCTACCAAAAATGATGGCATTGGGGGGCGTCGCCATGGGAAGCATGAAGGCACAGCTACTTGCAATCGTCACCGGAATGACGAGCAGCATCGGATTTACGCCCCACTCCAATGCAATTTGCCCCACAATGGGCACCATGACGACGGTCAAAGCCAAGTTGCTCATGACCTCCGTCAACAACAGGGCAACCCCGGCAAATAGCAATACCAGTAACCCTTGGCTAACTCCATCCCAACTGGCAAGGGCCTGGGCTACCATGGTCAAGACCTCTGCCTCTGCCAGTGCTTTGGCCAAGGTGAGGCCTCCGCCGAACAACAACAGAATGTCCCACGGTAAGTTGCGGGTGTCGCGCCACGTCAACAATCGCTCGGAGTGACGGTCAGAACTGGGAATCAAAAAGAGCCCGACACCTGCCGCCATGGCAATTGTGGTGTCGTTGATTTCCAACCCCGTCCAATCGACCAACCAACGGCGTCCGACCCACAGCAGTCCCGTGATGGCGAATACCACTGCCACCCGGCGCTCCGCGAGCTTCCAAGGTCCCAAAGCAGCGAGTTCATCTCTGATTTCATGGTGGCCCTGGCTCAGGCTGCCGTGGGCGACCGGCGTCAACACCCGGGTCAACAACCCATAAACGACGAAGAGCATCAGCAGCGAAAACGGCAGCGCCATCAGCGTCCATTCCAAAAACGGAACCTCGAGGTTGAATTGGTCTTGGAGCACCCCGGCCATGGCCACGTTGGGCGGTGTTCCGATTAAGGTAGCAATGCCGCCAAGGTTTGCCGAATAGGCGGTCCCCAACAACAAGGCCAACGCGAAATTGGGGTGGGCCTTGGCATCGACCTTGTGCAAAACCGAGAGGGCGATGGGGAGCATCATGAGTGTGGTCGCCGTGTTGGAAATCCACATGCTGAGCGCCGCTGTGGCTGCCATGAAACCAGCAATCAGCCAACGGGGATTGCCCCCAGCGAGGACCAGCACCGAGAGGGCAAAGCGTTTGTGCAAGTCCCAACGTTCCAACGCGAGCGCGATCAGAAATCCGCCCATGAACAAGAAGACATAATGAGAGCCGTAGGGAGCGGTCGTCTCAGCGATGGAGGCGATGCCCATGACCGGGAATAAGACCATGGGAAGCACGGATGTCACACCAAGCGGAACCGCCTCCGCGATCCACCAGACGAGCATCCATGCAGCAGCAGAAAGAATGCGGGTCGCCTCATCTGGCAGCCCTTGGCTACTGGCAATCCACCACACAACAGCGGCCACGACGGGCCCTGCAACCTGGGCAATGACCTTCGAACGGTTCATTTGAAAATGGCGTGGTATGGCATGTGATCGGAGATGTACACACCGTATTTGAG
>Ga0160423_10003423_pt1 | contig 13177 bp, 28 predicted proteins | sample CRUFie14St8metaG_FD_108191 | JGI IMG/M metagenome (GOLD analysis project Ga0160423, IMG submission 108191) | Marine microbial communities from the Costa Rica Dome - CRUD Field 142mm St8 metaG | ecosystem: Environmental > Aquatic > Marine > Oceanic > Photic zone | place: Costa Rica: the Eastern...
AAGTCATCCGTTGTCTCGACATCACCTGTCATGGTCAAAGTTGTGCCAGCGGCGGTATAGGCTACGGAAGGCTCTTGACGCACATTATTAACAAATACTTCTAACTCATTCGCGTTTAACACAGAATTGTTAAGAGTAAAGCCCCTCTTTACGGGACTTCCTGTGACTCCAGTTAGATCCTGATAACTTACCGCACTGTAAGCAAATGCGAGAGGATTACCCAGATACGGCATTAGGTGATCTCCATAATTGACAGCGTTACATCAGTTGCATTAGCTGCTGAAACCTTTAACACATCAGTTGCTTCCATTACCACTTTGTTGCCTGCAAGCAATTCCAGTGAAGATCCAGCCGGGATTGGAGCATTAGTAATAAGCTCGACATCTTGATTAGCTTCGTTGTTGTTACCTGCGCGGTTTGCTGTGTCAGATGACAATGTAACCGTTGCTGTGGTTTGACTCGTAGTGGTGTTGCCAAGGACAACTCCCAAGATAACGGTTGTTGTTGCAGATGCCACCGTGTAAATATCATCAAGTGAGGTAACACCCGCCTTTGTTATAACTTTGAATGTGTTTGCCATATCCTTATCCTAACGCGATTGCCAAAGCGGTAGCGTCACCTGACGCAGTATTGCTGATGAATGTAGTGCTTGCCGCCATCGTTGAGGTGAAATCAGTCACCGCTGCACCAGAACCAGCACCGTCACAACGAATTATGCGGCTTTCACCACTTGCAACAGTTACGTTTGCTCCAGAACCTTGAGAGAATATAACGGATTGATTAGAGCTATTTGTCACAAAATAAACTTTTTCGGCAGTGTTTGGAGCAACTGTAATAGTGTGAGTCCCTGAAGGAGAGCCTGCACAAACAATTAACTTATTCATTCCGTCTGACACTGTGCCGTCAGATGTTGTCAAAGTTGATGAAGTGCCACTAAGGGTTAAAGTTACAATACCGTTTAATGCGGTATCTATTATATCAAAATTTACATTAGTAGTGTCACCCCAAGTTCCAGACTGTTCACCAGTGGCTGGTTTTTCTATGCCTGTTCTAGTGGTATATGAACTAGCCATCTACGCAACCTCTTTCCAATCAGCATTTTGACTTGGATTTATCTCACTCCAAGAACTTGTGTTACTAGGATTGATTGCAGACCAAGACGCATTTTGGTCTGGTACTACTTGTCCCCAGACAAATACAATACCAACATTTGCCGTTGCTGACAATCCTGTAACGCCAAAAGCAAAATCATCTACCGTTGGGGATCCAGCGACTATAGAAGCAGAATTACCAGTAACGCTAAAGATTGCGTCACCTACAGTTGTTGGAGTTGTCGTAGAAGCGGTGGCGGAAATGCCTGTTAAAGTGACTGCGGCTGGGGCTGTAGGAGTTGATGTCGCGATGGTTGCTGTAACACCAGTTACAGATACATTGGCGGTGGCAGTTACTTGCTCATCGCCAAAGCCTATGGTGCCGACCGCACCAACGGGGCCAACTAAACTGCCGCCCCCAGCTAAAGGAGTCCCAACACCAGTGGTAGCAGAAACTCCGGTAAGAACTACAGGTACGGGTTGACCCCAAGCACCTTCACCCCAAGCGCCTCTGCCCCATCCCGTGATGTTAGTCACATCTTACTCCGTTAAGCTATCCGAATGATAGCGTTTGATGCGTCTGCCGTAGGGAACTGAATCGTAAATGTGCCAGAACTAGAGCTTTTATTAGATCCAAAGTCTAGAACAGCGACTGCTTTGTTAGAAGCAGATGAATTGTAAATCAAAGCACCACGAGCCGTAATAGTGGCCGTAGTAAAGCTGAGATCAGCAAAATCTGTAATAGCTGTTGTTCCGCTTAATGTTGGCGTTACGTTAGTCAGCGCACCACCACCAGATGTGTAAGATCCACTGTTTGCCACTTCACCCGTTGTAGTGAATGCAGTTGTTGTAGCGCCCAAAGTAGCTGTGGTGCTAGATTTTCCGCCGCCGCCAATTGCATACAATGCCAACTTAAAAGTGTTACCTGAGCTATTTGTAAAATTATGTGTGCCTACCAGCAATTCTTGCTTAAAAGAACTACACATTGCTTGCGTGATTGCCATTACAGTCTCCTAATAAATTCAGCAATGTCTTTATGACCAGCATTACGCAAAGTCTGGCATATAGTACCACGCTCCTCACGTTTAGCCAAGTCTATGTAGAAACGTAAGATTTGCTCAACTTTATCAGCAAAAGCCTGTGCTTGATCTTTTATGGCAGGAGGAGCGTCATCTGAAACATAAACAATTTTTTTACGAGCCATTTCAGCTATTTGATCTGACGATAATCCCCCATTGTCTGATGTTGTTACATCAATACTGCCCACATCAATGCCTGTATTTACACTAATCATCGTATGTTACTCCCGGCACATCATGCCTGCCTATAAGAACTGGTTCGCGTCCATCTAACGGTTCTGGTGAAGTTTTTTGATTTTCTACCCCTGCTATATATTCTGATTTTTTTACAATCATTAAGTTGCCATCTTTGATGGTCTGAACCAAGGGATCATCAAGTCTATGATATCCATATAATTTTTCATCTTCTGGAACATTTGTGTCAAGAAAGTTTGATCTACCTGCTGTTTCAATTTGAATGCCTTTACTCAAGGCTATGGCGCACCAAAACTCACAACAAGCTCTGCCAGCTTCAGCAAAATTTATGTTTTGCCTATAACTAAAGTCTATTCCGTAAAAGTGCATTTTTTTAACTTTTTTAGTGATCGCAAAAGCTATTGAATACGCCACTGTATTGTTAAAATAAGAGTATCCAAGATACGAAACCACCTCTGCCAAAGGATATTCCTGTATCTCTGGAACTCTCTCATCTAAACAGCAAGAATAAACAGGCCCCTTATTTGGAGTCTCTAAAAGAAACTCTTTTCCAACACCTGTTTGTTTCCCAGCCTTAACATCATCCAAAAACCTAGAAGCAGGATCCATCATAAATGTTCTATCAACATGTATAATGGCACCAATGCTATTAATGCCCCATACTTCATCAAATTTTTCTGAATTTATTCTTGCTAAGATGTAGTCGGCATAAGTGCCTCCAAGACCAATGATAGCAATGGTCTTGCCCTCCAAATCATCTTGTAACATTTTGCCCCTTCTACGCCCTTGCTTTTATCAGTAACCCACTTCTGTACGCATCTGTATTTTCTTTTGTTACAGCATATATTTGCAAGTCATTTATAGCTTCTTGCAATCTGCCATTATAAAGCTGAATGACATCTTGCTCACCTTTCATGAATATGTAAGCTTCAACCAAAGCTCCATATAGTAATGCTTGAGGTGCATTCGTGCCTATCCAAGTTGTCCCCGCGCCAACAATTGAAGCTGGCCTATAATAATAATGTAACTCTGCTGAATAAGAAGAATTAGGTGTGGGCGCTAAGATAAAGTTTTGATAATCAAAAATTCCATAATATTTAGGCGCACCCGTAGTTGATGGATTCGGATGAAATTCTTGCAAGAAATTTACATCTTTTTGTAAAAGAAAGATATTTTCTCCAGATGAATCCACATACGATAAAGAAAAAGATGACAAAAAGTCTGTTGGCATAACTAAAAACTTATTGCCACTTGTCATACTTGCAGTCACGTTTTTGCGAAAGAACTCAAGATCAACTTCTTTAAGTATTCTCTCTTCTGCCGCCTTAATAAAGTTATCCAAATTATTAACGAAAGTTGTTTCGTTATTTTCGGCGTAATCCTGTATGGCCTGCTTTAGTGTTGTGTATGTAAAACTCATGGTGTGTTCGCCTGTCCGCCCATGCCGCTGTGGTTAGTGCAGTAATAATACAAAGTAGGCGCACCCGCAGCAACTGTGATCTGAGTGTATGTAGATGTGGTTGTTACACCAGTGGTGTACTGCGAACCACCGCCATGGGTTCCATCAGAGGTTGTGCTTAATCTTAACGGATGACCTGAATTACTACTGTCAGACTGATCGAATCTATATGTATTACCTTCAGTTAAATTGACAGTATCTTGTCTAACTCCATCAATATAATATTTGTTTGCTCCAAGGTAACTCTGAACAGTGACAGTGAATGTCTGTGTTATAACCACACCAGACGTAGCAATTGTCACTGAACCAACTGATCCAGTCATAGATATGCCGCTTACTGGAACTCCTGTAGGTGTAATAACATCTCCACCGAAAGTAACTGTTCCAACTGTCCCCCTCAAGAAAACGGGTGTTACATATTGTAATGTTTCTGTGCTGAATACAGGAAATTTTATTTCTTCATTAAATATATTCTGTGTGTCTGGTCTAGGATCACGCAAAGCTTCTGCATCCGGTGGGTGTCGAACAGGTTCTAATTGTGGGTGTTTTGCTTCCCACTCATCTTTTCCAACAAGCAAACCGTTCCACTCTTTTCGCATATCACGCAAACGATAACGAAAACCAGATCTGTCTGATATGCCATAAGCATCTTTTCCGACAGCAAATCTTCCCATTATACGATCCTATAGAATTGTAAATTAGGAGTTACATTGAAAGACGCTCTATCACGATCTTCTTCCTGCGCCCTCATAAACTCTTCATCGTATATTGCTTTTAACATCTGAATACGATCAGGGGCTTTCTTTATAGCAAGATAATAAGCAAGCCCAGCCGCAAGACAGGGGTAAAATCTAAACGGCAAACTTACTGTATTCGTGTAATCATCTGCGTCATCTATACGAGTCAACACATCATATATGATTGTATCAGTGCTATTTTCTGGCAAAGGCCAGATTTTTATTTGTGGAGTTATTTGACGATCAATAAAAAACTGTGTTGGTCTTGATTGAGTCGTTTTTGTGGGAATAGAAATATATTGATCACGGCTAATTCTATCCATGGTCAAGTCGGTACCGCTCCGCCGTAAAACGGCAGACAATACATCAATTACATCTGTACCAAGATTATATGCAGCCGTGCCTTGAGTCAGGGTTAACGTGCGTTGTTCTATGGTCCACTGATTTAAGCCTCTGTTTGCCCAATCAGCAAACAGCAAGTTTAATGAACGCTTGGCAGTCCTTAGATCATAACCAGTGCGTACTTCTAAACCACAGCGTTCAAATGCTTCTTCAATGTAATCACTTACATCAAGCTCAAAATCAGTGGAACCAGATACAGCCATTATTTCTTAGCCTTGCCGCCGCGCATCATCTTCTTTACACCGCCGCCACGCATCATGCCCATAGCCATGCGCTTTCGAGGAGATACTGCTTTTGCAGCGCCGCCACCTCTCATACGTTTAGGTGCAGTTGCACCACCACCACGCATTTTTTTGGCTTGTTTAGCAGCACCGCCGCCCATCATACCTTTAGCCATTACTTTTCCGCCGCCACGCATACGCTTCATTGCTTGTTTTTTAGCTCCCGGCATTTTGAAATCTCCTTCTGCGGTTCAAAATTAAGCGCACATAATCTTCACGATCATAATGCTCGTAGTATCCCATTTTTTCTAGCTTTTGACTAGCCTCATTAAGTTCTGACAATCTTTGCACAAAAACCATGGTAAAATCTGTTTGAAACGCCAACAACCAAACATCCATTTTGTTTAGCGCAAACCACTCATTCATTGCCATGCAAGCTGCTTCAACTTCTTCGTATGTTTGTCTAGGATCCCACTCTGTGCATATAACAACAGAATACTTGTCATCAAAATCTTTGCACTGTATTGCAATTTGCTCCCATAAGTCTCCATCACAATCAATTATATTTAATTTATTGTCATGTATTGCTTTTTTAGCAAATGGACATGGGGCAAAGCCCGTGTTTTTGTCAACAACGCTTAAATCGTTGTTAACCCAACTCTCTATAAGATTTTTCACTTTTTCTTACGCCGTAAAGACTTTACTCGCCTCGGCTTCCCTGCTGGCTGTCCTATACGTTTCTTTTGAGCGATGCGACTGCGCTTTTCAGCCGATGTCATTTCGCTGGCTGTTTTGGGGGTTTTAGAACTAATCCTTTTGGTGGGGCGACAATATGGAGTACCCCGTTTTTCACCCTTCCTACGCCCACATGCCTTCCCCGTGCGTTGATCCTTCCAGTCCTCTTTGAACCACCTTTTGAGCGCCAACCCACTTTTTGTTTTCCTTACTGCCATTTACAAACCCATCGCCCTTGCTACAGAAATCATAAGAATAACGAATAAACCAACAGCAACAACTATAACGATAAAAATTAAAGCTGCGGCTTTTATATTTTCTTCTAACTCCTTTTGCTTTCTTGCCGCTTCTTTTCTTGCAATGGCTGCGGCCTCTTTCGCCTGTTGTATACGTTTTGCTCTTTCCGCTACTATAGAAGCCCATGTTCCATGACCAAAACGAAGGTCCACCATGGTAGCAATTTCTTGCATCTGTTCTTTAGCCAGCTTCGCATCTATGATTTCTTGCGCTACTGACTTTATACCAAACTGATCTCCTACTCCTACACCAGACTTTTTGTTGCGTCTTTGTTGTACCTGTCTTTCACCTTCAAACAGGTTATCTATGTGTCCAGCGATTTCTGATACGTCATTCGCCGTACTAATGACACTTTTGATGCCATCGACTGCACTTTTAAATAATGCAAAACCTGCTAAAGCAGTCGAGATTGGCTCCATTTTTATCTCACTTTAGTTACTTTTCTCCGACCCTCCATTATCATTCCGCACCCACGAGCGACTCCATTATTTTTTGATGGTCTTTTTGCTGGCAAAGCTGGTCCACCATCTTTCATTCTAATTACACCACCATCAGCTTTTTTCTTGGCTTTTTTCTTCTTGCCTCCAGTGCCATAATTAGCAGCACCCACTTTCCTACATTTTGCAATGGCACCTGAAGCATAAGCTGACGGGAAAACTCTGTAGCGAGCTTTAACTTTGTGATAGCAAGCGTCTTTAGGCATTTTTGTTACTCCTTCTAATAGACTCTTTGCCTTTTTTAAAAATATTTACCACTTCATTCTTGCCCATAACTTTGGCTCTTTGCTCACCAACGGTCAGGATTTGAATTTTTCTAGCAAAAGGTTTTTTAATTTTTTTAACTCTTGCAACAGTAGCTCTAGCGTCTGCCGGAGTCGCAAACTTAATTTTGACAGTATCTTTAGGATTTTCATCTGTATACAATCTCCTACCAGAACCTTTAGGTTTTTTACCAGTGCCTACTTTTGGATCTCTTTTGCTTGGCGACTTAGTAATTTGCTTACTCATTCTGGCTCTACTCATAACCATTATATAAACCTATTCGCTAAAGCTGTAGCCACTATAAGAGCCGCAATACCCCATAAACGCATGTCTAATTTATCCAATTGACGTTGGATTTCAGCATAACGCTTATCGCACGACTCCTCATGCTTTTCTAACTGACGCAAGACTTCTTCTGGGGTCATTAACACTTCCATCTTCTACGAGCCTGTCTTAAACGGCTATTAGGATTTTTAGCTGCTTTTGGAAATTTTTTCATTTGTCCGGCAGATCTAGCGCAAAATGACTTGCGTCTTTTGGCCGCTTTACTACCGGGCTTGACCTTACCTGTAACAGCAGTTTTTAACTTTGAACCGGGGTTCGCTCTTCTATAAGCAGCAACACCAGCTTTAGTCATTCCCGCCCCCGCTTTTGTGGGGCGGAAATTCTTTTTGTTTCTTTTCGGCATCGTGTCTTTACGCCGTGCCATAACTTACCTCAGTTAAAAAAGAATGTCGCAGCGGTAATATTAGTGAACGTAGATACGTTGATATCACTAACCAAAATACCGTTTGACGGAATATTAACAGAGTGTGTGTCTGAAGCGTTGAAATCCAAATCAAGGACTGTAGCACCACCGTTACCATCTGTAACAGTAAGGCGAGGAGTGCCTGAAGCTGTCTTCAACTGTATTTGACGAATACGGGCAGGCCCCACAGCAAGAGATCCTGTGCCAGTAACACGTTTTGATCTTACGTCAGAATCAGCCATTAAAGCCTCCTATTAGGCAGTTGGTGAATCAGATGAAATGCCAAAGAACTTCAGAGAAAGCACACCGCCAGCACCAGCAGTGCCAGAAATAACAACTTCAACCTCATCTGCGGTTTCGGTAGCAGCAGTTGTTGTTCCACCAGACATGCCCAATACACCATTACAAGGGAAGAAACCCTTAAAACCTGTTGAGTTGATAGCAACAGAAATACCATCTACAAAACCATCTGTGTCAGCGTCTGTGCCAATATCAACCAAGTTTACAGCATTTGCTGCGGCACTTGTTACTGTAATCGCAACGCCCATAGGAATGAAATTTGATGGAATGCCAATGGATGCTTCTTTATGGTCTGTGCCACTCGCAGCAACAGTAATTGTTGCAGTGTAAGTGGATAAAGTCATCTCATTGGTTAAAGCGCCAGTCGTGCTGTTCTTGATAATATTTTTAAATCCATTTTCGGAACGGATTGGTCCACTAAATGTTGAATTAGCCATTTTTGTCTCCTGTCTTGGCTAGTGTCAGTTACATTGTGTAACTGTCAGGGATAAAACAATATACAATAAAAAAGGGCGGCATGGAAGCCGCCCTTTCGTACAATTGTTCGCTTATGCTCCGGGTGAACCGAAGACAGCGCGTGGATCACTAAATCCAAAGCTGTAACGCTCACGAGCCTTAAAGCGCATGTTACCTGAGTCGAAGTCAGCTTCCATGTTTGTCGCCAAAGGCGCACGTTCAAAGTGCTTGAAGCCATTTGGTGCGTCAGTCTTAATGAAAAACGCATCTGGGTCTGTCAAGAAGTGGTTAATTGTATAACCCTCTGGAAGCATACCCATGTTACGCAACGCATTGACATCATTGTCTGATGTGCCTGTGCGAAGTGTAGACTCAAGCAAACGATCAGCAATGAACTGAAGTTGCGGTGGAATGATCAACTTCATACCGCGAAGAGCAATGATCATGTTACGCTCATCAACGAATGTTGAGATGTCAATTAAGGCATTCTCAAGCGAGGTTTCGTTAAGATCAGCAGCAACAGATGGCTCATTACGGAATGTGCCACCACCAGCCAGTGGGTGGTCAGTAGCGCAAAGCTCCTTACCGTCACCACCAGTAAAGTTGCTGTCAAACGCATTATTTAACGTAGCAGCAGCTTTTACTTGCTTTGTGTGTGCCATTGAACGTGCGAGTGCGCGGGTATACCGTGCGCCCAAACGATCATAAAGGTTGTCTTCCATTGCTTCCTCAGTCAACGCAAACGCAAGAGTTACTGTCTCATGCGTATAACGTGCTGTGTAAGCTTCTGAAGCGTTATCAAAGTTTACAGCAGCGCCTTCCGCTTTGGTTTGGGCGTTACCGAAACCGACCAACATCACTTCTTCTTCAAATGCACGATCTGAAGATTCTGTTTCGTAGATCTCCGCATGCTCCGCATCGTAGCGGTCATACTCCATACCAAACAGGGCGTTGAGGCCGGGTTCTAGCTCTTTCGCTAGTTGTGCGCGAGATATAGCCATTATTCAGCCTCCTTATGCCAGACCAGCCGTTCCAGCAGAGAACAGATGGTTGTTGATCATAACGATGACATTTGTGTTGGCAGAGCTAACATCGCTGTTCTCAGGGTCGGTTGAAATATCAATCGCCTTGAGAGGAAGCGTTGCAGTTGTAGCACCAGTTCCGACATCAAGCTCACAGCGAGAAATACCAGAAGAGGTATCTCCAACAGGAGAATTGTCGAAAATGTCAAAGTTTCCGAAAAGATCCGCTACTGGCATAGCTTCATCAGCCTGAATCTCAAAAACGGCATGAGGCGAATCAATGATGAAAGCCTCAATGTCAGCCGCAGCAGTAGATGCAGGGTAATGATTGGAGAAAGTCTCCTTACCAGTGGTTGGATCAGTAAAACGGCATCCGTTGAAAACGCCTAGAATAAAGCCGGATCCGCCATCAGCATAACGCTCGACACCACCTCCGGTGACGGCTTGAACCATGTCACCTTGGAAGATCGCGGTGCCGTAGTTATTGGCAATGCGGTATTTATTCTGAATGTTTGCAAGGGAAGAGCCGGAACCTGACCTGTAAAGGCGTAGGCCAAAAGGGGCATCTTTATTTGCCATCTTTTTTGCTCCTAATTATCAGCTACCTTGGGTCCACCAAAGGACACAGAGGAGCTACGTTGAGGTTTAAGCTTTGGCATCGCAGCATTAGACTCTCTCATCCAATCACGATCCACAGCTTCCATTTGATTTTGCGTAACATTTTGGTAATGAGAGTTACGCTGATCCGCAATTTCTTCGGGTATTCTGGCTAAAACCAAACCACCAACGCCAATTACGCCAGCGTTTTTTCCCTCATCAATGACGGGGGCATCAAATTCAGGGTAGTCTTCTGCCCTAACGAGTTCCCAACCTTCACGGCGGCGCTTATGTATGTTGTTTCGATCATCATATTCCATGACAGACTCACGAATCCAACGATGCTTGTAACCAACAGGAGCCTCTGGAGCTTCAAGGGATGAAGGCGGACGCCAATCAGCAACTCTCGCTTGTTTTTCACGGGTTTGCGAATCCCGGCTTGCACGATCAGACATTACGCTTCCTTCCTTTCCAGTTTAGCGACCTCTTGAGCATACCGTTCTAGAGGAATTTTCATTTTTTTGGCAAAAGCCACTTGACCCGGCGTTAATTCCACCGTCTTTTTCCGCCCATTTTTGGTAGCTGACCGTCCACTGGACGCAGGAGTAACGGCTTGAGCGCTTTGCCGTTTGTCCTGAAACTTATGCGGAAACTCAACGCGCATGCGTTTATCAATCTCCGCGTAATAACTATCTGATGTAGGATCAAATCCCTCACCAGCGACAAGTTGTTCATGAATGGCTTGTGCGCCTCTTGTCATCACAAGATCGCCGTTGTTTCCAAACCAAGGATTTTTTTCCATCCATTTAACAAGCTTTGGGTCATATTGAGGTTGTGCTTGAGGCGGCACTTGAGGCTGCACCTGTTGCTGAGGTTGTTCTTGGGCTGCCTCTGAACGAGCCTTCTGAATACGGAGTCTCTCCTCCTCAATCGCAAGCTTCGCAATGACTTTTTGAGCCTCTGCAACCTTTGCCATGTCACCAGCATCATATGCCTCTTGCAACATTCGTTGTGCAGATTGCCCCTGACTTTCAATTCTTGTCCCATATTCCGTGATGTAGCCCTTATCCAAATCGGAGAACTTTTTCTTTAGCTCTTCATTTTGCTGCTGGACTTGTTGAGCGTATGCGTAAGCGGCCTCTGCTTCCTCAACGGCCTGCTTACGCTTCGCTGTTAACTGATTTATACGCTTTTGAACATTTTCACTATAGTTCTCAAGCTCTCCCTCATCAGCCCCTTCTTCCACACTTTCATCATCACGAACAATTGTTCGGGTTTGATCTTCTTCGTTAGACGCAGCAACGTCTTTTTGCGATGTAACATTGTTATCATCGTCAATATCAAAAGAAACAGTTTCTTGCTGTTCTTCTACCATAGCTTCTTGATTTTCGTTCATCATCATGTCTCCCACACTATACATACGAAATATCTGCTGGGTCAAGTATTGTTGCTATAATGTTATCATCGTTAATAAGTCTTACCTCTAAACCATCAACTTTGAATCTATTACCCGCATATCTTCCCATTAATACCCATGTTTTCTCATGGCACCAAGGGCCTGAAGGAAACTTATTTTCATCCATATACGCATCAGGACCCACCTTGATCACATAAGCTGCAACAGTTGCAAAGCTTTCACGCTCACGAACTGAGTCTGGAATGATAATTCCACCAGCGGACTTTTGTTTCATGTAATATGGAATGACAAGTAAGCGGTAACCAACAGGTTGAGGCAATCTATCAATAACAGATAAATCCATTTTTGATGGATCTTCTGTGTTTTTTTGATTTGGATCCTCTGGTTGGTCAAATCCCTTCTTTATGTCTTTTGGTATTGAACTTACTTCCGCACTTTTAGCCATCCTCTCAGGGACGAATAGTTTTTTAGCCATCCTCTAGCTCTATGCCTTTCATCGCGGATTTAATTAAATCCTCAGAGTAAGTCAGTCCGCGTATCTGCCCCACTATGAACCGATAGTCGTCTATGCCGCCTATCGAACCATCCGCCAAACGCTGTGTTAAATCAGCTTTATGTTGACGTATGTCTTTTAAAAGATACTCAGCTAATTGTAGCCCATCCATTATTTTTTCCCAAAAAACTTAGTTGCAGCGCGGGTTCCAAAAGACGCGCTCACGATAACTCCAAGCGTGTATTGATAGTATTGCGGCATAGCTTCAAGAGCCTGAAAACCGTTTGATACGATCTCTCTGCCCCAGTCTCCACAGAAGCTCAAAATGAGCGGAATCGAGAACAAAATTGTTAGCCACTCGTCTTTCCAGCTATGTGCAGAAGCATCGGCCATCTTGAGATCCCAGTCAATCTCACCCGTGGCTTTCTTCTCCATTATAACTGCTTCAGCTTTAGCCTTCGCTACTTTTGCGCCTGCTACCGCCTTTTTCTCTTCAACCTTACCCTCTAACCATGTACCCGCCAGAGAGGAGATTGGACCAAGAAGTGCTTGTATCATTCTTCCTCAATTATCTCCATGATTTCGCCAGCTTCAAGTCTGACTCTCAGTTGTTTACATGACCACTTTTTGTCAAAGTCTGTAGTATGCCCTACGTTTCGTTTTATCTTACGGCGTATATTTAAGCATTCAGACAGGTTCTTGTAAGGCGTATATTCAACACGCTCCTCGCCTATCATCAGCAACAAAAACTGGTCTTAGAGTTTTATGACAGGCGGTTGACAAAGATTGAGGACAACATAGAAAAGTTGACTAACCAATGATTGAGATGACCTTTGTTTTGTTGTTAATGATAGGCGAGGAGCGTGTTGAATATACGCCTTATAAGAATCTATCTGAATGTTTGAACATACGTCGTAAGATTAAAAGAAATGTCGGACATACTGCTGACTTTGATAAAAAGTGGTCTTGTAAACAATTAAAGGTTAGGCTTGAAGCTGGAGAGATTTTAGAAATCTTGGAGGATGAATGATACAGGCACTTATTGGACCTATAGCTAATTTAGCCGGTTCCTTCATGGAGTCGAAGATAGAGCAGACGAAGGCTAAAGGCAAAGTTGCACAAGCAAAGGCCGAAGCTGAAGCTGAAGTTATGAAAGTCGCAGCCACT
>Ga0160423_10003426_pt1 | contig 13172 bp, 14 predicted proteins | sample CRUFie14St8metaG_FD_108191 | JGI IMG/M metagenome (GOLD analysis project Ga0160423, IMG submission 108191) | Marine microbial communities from the Costa Rica Dome - CRUD Field 142mm St8 metaG | ecosystem: Environmental > Aquatic > Marine > Oceanic > Photic zone | place: Costa Rica: the Eastern...
CTCCTACAACTAAACAATTAGCTGGAGTATCCATACTCTCAACATAGTCTTTTATCCAATCGGTTATTATCTTTACTCTGTCTTTTGCTTCCATGTATTGTCTCCAATAGGAATATATTTAACTTCATTTCCTAATTTAAGATACCTAAATGGGTCGATAACTACAGAATTAGGATAGAAATAAAAATGTTTAAAAGCTTCGTGTTTCGTACCAATAAAAAATAATTGTGGTTTAGCTTCCCATTCCATAGTCAAAGAAACATTTTTCATATCCATAGAATCAACATAAGGATCCCATATTTTAACTTTCTCTCCTCTTTCCTCTAAAATATTTTTAAGCAACAAAGAAGGACTTCCTAGAGTTAAATTAGTTTCTGGTTTAAAACATTTACCAAGAATATTAATATCCATTTCAAACTTTTCAGTTAATATCAAATCAGCTAACCAATCAGTTTGATTTTCTCTTTGTCTCATAATATTATCATACCAATTATGAGATAAATTTAATTTTTTAGCAAGATAGCTTAAAGCAATATTATCTCTAGGATGACAACCTCCACCGTCTCCCATACCTCCGTAGAGATATTTATCACTTATTAATCTTGTAGTGCATAACGAAAAAGCTTTGCTTATGTCGTCTATATTTGTATTTGGTAAATGATGACATGTTTCCATTAAAGTATTTATCATTGCAATCTTAGTTGAAATAAATGTATTATAACCAACTTTAATTAGTTCTGCATTTTCAATTGTAGTTTTAAAAAATGGTGCGTTGTTAATTGTTTTATAAAATTCTTCTGCTTTTTTAGCTGCACCTTCATCGTCAACACCAAATAAATTTATTTCTGCTCCTAAGAAATCGTCAATAGTTGTACCCATTGCAATAAAATAAGGATTGTAACAAAGTTTTAAATGAGTGCCAAGAATTGGTTTAATAAATCTTGAAATAGTACCAGGCAAGACAGTAGATATAATAACAACAGTTTTATCTTTCCCTTGTTTTTCGATTTCTTCATTTAGATCCTTAACTCCTTTTATTAAATATTCATAATTAAAATCTTTTCTTTCTTCTGGAATTCGAGTAACTCCTTCATATTTTTCTTCATGTGGTGTTTGAATAGGGACAAATATTATATCAGAATCAGATACAATTTTGCTAATGTTTTTTATTTGAATTTTAGAATTATTAAGTAGATTTTGTGCACCTTTTTCTTTATAATTTAGTGTCTTAAATCTAATATTTCTTAAAGTTAAATCATTAATATCAGTACCAAAAACTTCGTGACCTTTACTTTCTACAGCTAGAGCTACAGGTAAACCAAGTTTTCCTAATCCTAAAAAACCAATTTTCATAAATCATTTTGCTGTACCCCAATTACTTCCTTTCTCAACATCTACTTCTAGAGGCACACTTATATTTACACAATTTTTCATGATATGTATAGCCTCATTTAAACATTTTTGTTGTAGCTGATCTACTGAAAAATCTAATTCATCATGTATTGTAAGTTTTAAATCAATATAATCTAAATAACCATCTTCATAAATTTTAAGCATAGCTGATTTTGTAATGTCAGCAGAACTACCTTGAATTAATGCATTTAAAGCTGTATGAGTATAAGCTCTTTTCAATTCTTGTTTAGGATATTTAGCATATGCTTCAGATATTGGATAAGCTTTTTGTCCCCATTCATCTCTTGGTTCCCATAATTCAAACCTTCTTTTTCTTCCTAATAAAGTTTTAATATAACCTCTTGTACTTGCAACATGTGAAACTTGTTTAGATAGTTCTTTAACAAACGGTACTTTTGAATGATATGTATTAAATAATTCATAAGCTTGATCAAGTTCAAGACCTAGTTCTGCTGCTAATTTTTTATTACCCATTCCGTAAAATAATCCTAGATTAATAGTCTTTGCTTGTTTTCTAGGTATACTTGCCATTTTGGCAACCATAGAATGAAAATCAGTTTTAGTATTGTTAAAATATTCTTTTTGCATAGCCATAGCAGAATCCATTAATTTTAGACTTGCATAATGTACTAATACTCTCGGCTCTTGTTGAGCATAGTCACAAGCTACCCAATCATGATTTTCTTCTGGTAAAAATAAACTTCTGATCATCGGACCAAGTTCAGGGTCTCTAGCAGGAACTTGTTGTAGATTAGGATATTGAGAGCTAAATCTACCAGTGACAGTTCCCATAGGATTAAAGCTACAATAAATTCTACCATCTTTAGCTTTATCTAGAATCATGTTTTTAATAAATGTATTTCTTATTTTGTCTAACTTTCTTATTTGTAATATAGTTTTAGAAACGTCATCAGTTTGAGTTTCCAACCAACTCGCAGTGAAACTCGGAGTTCCTTTTGCTGTGTGATTATACTGAATCGAATTATTATCATATGCTTGTTTTAGTGAAGCATTTGCCCATACATTAACTTCACTTCCTCCAAGTCTATTTAGTATTGATTGATGATCTTGTTGTTTTTTTTCTAATTCATTGTACAGTTCTTCAGCTCTAGAAATGTTAACTCTTACTCCACCTTTACGCATATGAAATAGTAAAGGAATAAGTCTTGATTCAAAATCAACTATACTTTCTATTTGTTCTTTTTTAATTTTAATTTGTTGTTTTAAAAATATATCAAGTGTTAATTGAGCATCTGCTTTTGCATATTCCGCCACCTCGTTTGCATGTAATCGCCATAAACTTTCTTTTACTTTTGCACGTTTACCAAACTTAGCTAAGACTGCTTGCTCTAATTCAACCTCATATTTAGATTTTCTTAAATAAAATTTAGCAAGTGAATCTAAAGAATACTTTAATTTATTTTCATCTATTAAATGCTCAATAGTTTGAATATCGAAAATTCTATGATACTTACTAAGGGTAAGTCGATTATCCAGTGAATAAAGCCACTCTACGTCATACATTGCGTTAGCAAATATCATTGGAAATCGCTTTTCTTCACATCTATTATAAATGTACTTGATAAATCTAATAACTTTTTCTTTATCTAAATTACCACCACCTTTATGTTTTATAGGTAAATATTCGTTAAGACCATTATCAGTTGCAATAGAAATTCCTGCAACGAAACCATCTTTTCTAAATCCACCAGGTCCGTGTGTTTTTAATCTCGGATCGTTTGTCTCTGTATCTATTGCAATATATTTAGCTGTATCTATTTTATTTAGATTAAACATTAATTAACTTTTTCCTCTAATACTTTTAAATTAATATAAGTGTAACCTCTTCCTGCTTCTTCCCATAATTTTCTTGACCATTCTTGAACGTATTTTTCTCCGTAAATAATTTGATTTGCTGAAGTATTTAAAAGAAGTTTAATGCAGTGTATGCAAGGTTCTAATGTAGTATAAACTCTATCAATGTCATAAATATCTTTACATTGAAGTAATGCGTTTTGTTCTGCGTGTATCGCTTCGCAAAATTCTAAACCTGTACCCGAAGTATATTTACTTCCCATGCAAGGGCTATCTATACAATGTTTTGATCCACTAGGATTACCATTATAACCTGTAGCTATTACATGGTTTTTTTTATTAACAAAAACACAACCAACTTTTCTACGCACACAAGTTCCTCTTTCAGAAACTAATTTAGCCATTCTTAAAAAATAAAAATCTGCTGGTGGTCTATAATTAGCCATAAAGAAGGTAATTAAGCCTTTCTGTTAACATACCGTTAGGTCTTAACTCAGTACCTTCTAAATCTGCCATTTCTTCTAAAATTTTAATAAATTTTAAAGGTCTATCTTTATATTTATCAATAAGATTATTTAAAGAAATTTCAGATTCATCATGAAAATCAGATGAAAAAATTTTATCTAATTTTTTATAGTCACTTTCATAAATGTGTCTACTACCTGCTTGAATAGTTAATTCACCTAATTTACAATTAACTCCTAATTTATTTAAATGTAATGCAATAAAAAAAGATATTGCACTAAAATTAAAAGTATCATAAGGTACACCTAACCAAGCATCGTTACTTCTCATATTAGCTATTGTATGTAACCATAATTCATCACTTGCTTCTCTAAGAAAAAATTGTAAAGTAAGTGTACATGGAATATCTTTACTTGATCTAGGATTTTCTCTCCAAATACTAATAACAGCTTGTCTACTATCTTGATCAGTGATTAGTGTTTTAACTACATAACCCCATTGAGTAATTATTTTAGGACCATACGCACCAAAAAAAGTTTCACCATCGTCACTGAATCTTGTAATTCCACCTACATATTTACTTACACTTTCTACATCGTTTTTACCTTGAAGCATCCATGTAGCTTCACCAAACATAAATGGATAAGATAGTTTTCTTTCTGGTAAAGTAATAATTGGATCATCCATACCAACTTTCCAAGTATGATTTATCTTTTCACTTATTTTTAAATCTCTTGGTTTACATATAAAATCTGGTTGACGATATATTTCCCATAACATTTTTTTATATCTTGAATTTATATCTTTCATTAATTTATTACCTTATCTATAAATGCGTCCATTTTATGACCATCTTTAAACATATCATATCTGATAAAATCATCTCTTTCTTTTAAAGGAGATAATTTAGTTAAAAAATTATTTCTTTTGCACTTACCAAACCATGAAAAATAATAATCATCAATAACATTATCAATGTTATGATACTCCTCATGTCGTAATTCTCTATTGATTCTATGATTTTCTTTAACCCTTGAAGTATCTTCTGGAATACACCATACATATTTAGCACCTCTATCTTTTAAAATGTTATATAATTTTTTAGGATTGTAACTAGGTCCTTTACTTCTTATGTAAGAATAGCATTGTTCACTAGGCCAATGTCTATCTAATAAAACTAATTTACCAGTCATCTGTTTTTTTATAGCTAATCTAGTAGTTGCAGTATGCCATAATTTCATATTCTTATGCACTCTTAAATGCATATAGAAATTATCTTTAAATCTTTCTTTAATTCTATTAATAAGTGTAGTTTTACCTACACCATCTGGTCCTTCTACTATTAAGATTTTTCCTCTAATAAACATTCAAAAAATTCTTTCGTTCTTTCTCTATTCCAAAATTTACTCTTGAGACTATCCATATGTTCTCTTGAGATATTTAATAATTCTTCTTTAGTAGAATTTTCTATTTTATTTAAATCTATTTTTAAACCTAAAATTTTAGCTTCTTCTGGATGAGCATATACAATACATTTAGCATCTAATGCCATTTTATATCTAACTCTCCACCAACCAGATCCTTTGGCAGTATGATAATGTGGAGGACTTATTACTCCCCAACATTTTCTATACTCTTGAAACATTTCATGCTCTTTTAATCTCGTTTGTTTTTCTCTTTGATTACCAAAACCTTTTATTTTCCATTTAAAAATTTGTTTATCTAACCAGCTTTGTTTACTTACTAAACTAGCACATACCCATGCATTTTCTTTAATGCCATCATTAGGAGCAAAACTACTTAATAAATCTTCTTGTTTATCAGGACTTTTTAGATAAGAATCAGTATAAGCAGATGGATCCCAATTTATTATTTCTTTTGCTTTTATACCTAGTTCCTCATAATTACCGCCATCATATGCTGGTATTAATAATTTATGTGGCCATTCTTTATGCGCAAAATGATCAACTAAATCCTCTATTTCTTTTTTAAAAGGTTGTGCTTCGTCCCAATTAACTTTTCCTACTGGATTTCCTGCTTTAGAAAGTTTTTTCCATATTCTCCAGTGACCATTACTAAATGTTCTAAATCCACTTACTGAATCTTTTGTTTGCCAATCATCAATTGATACGATTGCATCAGGTCTTTTTATAATTGTATATGCTGCTCCATACCAATATCTTGCTGATAAACTATTAGGACCAAAAACAAATACAAAAACTTTATCATACATTGATACATCTTCTCCCGGGACTATCTCTTTTTGAGTAACATCATGACCTAATTCCTCTAAAACTTTTGGTAAAATTCTTGCTGAAGTTGCAATATTTAATGGTGATCTTGCTGTACCTATTGCTAAAGCATTAAAGCCTGTTACTAATATCTTCATCTTGTTTTTCCCTTTCTTCTTCTATTATTTGTTCAATATCAGGTGGTGTCCAACCTTTTGGTTTTACTACATCAAAAGATGTACCACGTTTTTTAGATTTGCTTTTTGTTCTAATCTTACTCATATTAGCTTTTTGTACTTCGTTCCAAGCTTTTTCAAATGGTAAGTTAAATAACCATGCTGTACCTAAAGCTATATAAACTATATCAACTAATGCGTCAAGTGCACCTGCTGCATCTTTTTTAGTAATTGCTTGAGTATATTCTGCAAGTTCTTCCATTAAAAAAGATGTTCTAAAATTAACTAATTCATTATCATCAGGAATTCCAACTTTTAAATTTTTTTCAAATTTAAATTTCTTATGAAATTGATCAATGTCTTTTATTAAAGTATCTTTATCCATATCCTCAAACAAACCAGTATAAGTCATTACAATAATGTTTCTTGTTCTGGTGCTTTTCTATAATCAACAATATTTAATTCTTCTTTCGGTTTAGTTTTATCTTCTATACTATTTTTTATTATTCTTGCTACATATTCAGCTACAGGTGGCATTACTCCTCTTGCAATTTGTGAACCTATTGACGAAGCAGGTCCTTCCCATTTATAATCTACAGGATACCCTGCCATGTACGCAAGTTCTTTATGGCCAAATAATCTATCTTCTGTAGGATGAATATAAAAACCTCCAGCAATAACTGGTATATGTGCATCTGATTTTAATCTCCATTTCATAAATTGAGGTCTACCTTTAACTCCACCTCTCATACCGCCTCTCACCCAAGTTTCAGGTGGATTATATCTTTCCCATGTAACTCTTAGACTTTCACCTTGTTTACAGTGTTTAAGATAAGGTTTTTCGTTTTCTCCTAACTTCATTAAATGACCAATGTCACCATGTTCTTTTTTAAATGATTCTAAAACTTCACCTGCTGTTGGTAACGGTTGAAAGTTTAAACCAGCTGCATTTAGATTATATTTAGTTGCTATAAAGAAAAATCTTTTTCTTGAATGATTTAAACCTGTAAAGCCACCATCAATTAATAAATGAGTTACTTGATAGCCAAGTTTATTAGCTTCTTTAGTTAATTCCATGATCATCGGCCGACCACCATTTTTACTATAAACTCTAGGTACTGATTCAATAGCAATAGCTTTAGGATTTAATTCTTTTAATAAATTAAAACTATCTCTCCAACATTTAATTCTAGGATCATCTCTCCATGCACCTGCTCCTTTTTGTGCTCCACCTAAATTAGACCACGGTGCACATGGTGGATTACAGTAAACAAAATCTATTTTATTTTTATACTTTTCTCTTGGCCAATTTTCAACACCTTCATAAATAGGTATGTTTGGAAAATTAGCTTGAAAAGTTTTTTTGTATGCAGCAGGCTTACCTTCGAAATGTGCTTGTACATTAAAATGTTTACTAACACCAATAGTAAATCCACCCGCAAATATGTATGTTCCTAATGCTTTCATCGAATATCGTAGTTATACTTCGTTTCAGGCTGCAAAATAAACAAATTTTTTTTAGCTCTAGTTATAGCTACATAAAAAACTCTATGTTCATCATCTGGCTCTGTATTTAATTTTCTCCATGTTTTGTAAGAAATATCTGACATAACTACAACATTTTCACTTTCTCCACCTTTCATTCCATGTATTGTTGATAATCTAATTCTAGCTTTATTTTTAAAAATATCTTTAGATTTAACTAGACTTTCAAACATTAATATATCCTCTGGATCTAAACCTTCTAATATATCTTGCCATTCTCCCTCTGCTAATAATCCAACATTATTTCTTAAATATTCTAAATCAAACTTTATATCAGTTTCAATATTTTTCAAACCTTTAAATCCTCTTTTAACACCAATATTTGTTTTTAAACAAGAATAAAGTTTTTTTAATTCATCATAAGTTATTGTTTCTTCGTTATGTAAAGCAATCCAAGAACGAATTGCAATAACATATTTATTAGCTCTAAATTCATTATAACCTTTTTCATAAAACCAACCCATTCTTTTACAATAAGCTTCAGCTTTATTTAATTGATAACCTGATCTTGCTAAAATTAACCAATTACCTTTTGACATATCTATATCTTCGATAGATTGTATTTCAGTAATAGTTCCTTCTTCATCTCTACATGACCATTCTTTAGTTTGTCTTAAAGATATTCTATTTGAAATTTGATTAGCAAGTCCATGTATTTTTTTTGGAAGTCTGTATGATACAGGTAATACTTGAATATTTCCTTTGATTGATAAAAATTTTCTAACATCTGCACCAGCCCATTTATAAATTGCTTGATCGTCATCACCTGCTATGTATCTTATTTTACAATTTTCACTTAATCTTTCTATAACTTTCCATTGTTTAGTAGTTAAATCCTGTGCTTCATCTACAAAAACAATATCTAATCTAGGTATGTATTCTTCTTCTAAAAAAGCATCTAACATATCTGTAAAATCTAAAAGTTTTTTTTCTTTTTTAAAATTTTTAAGTGCTTTAGAAAAATAATTTTGTTCTTCAAAAGAATGATCACATTCTAATTCTTTCCAAACTGCTTTTAAATCTCTTTCACTTGATCTTGAAACTTCATCACAAAATAAAAGTAAATCTCCTTTTTTACTTCCTACAGATAGACCTGATGTATCTTCTTCTGATACACTTGACATTTCTACTCTTACTAATTCTGAAAATTCTTTTACACGTTCTCCTTTAAATACTTGACCACTATTTATTGATAATGTTCTATAACATAAACTATGAATAGTTCTAAAATAATCTAAATCATCATCTGATAAATTAAATTTATGTATAACACGCCTACGAGCTTCTTTTAATGCTCTACGAGTAAAAGAAAAAAAACCAATTTTATTAGGTTGATAACCTTCTGCTATTTTTTCTTCAAGTATGTTAAGTAACGTTGTTGTTTTTCCTGTACCAGGACTTCCAAATATCTTTATTGTTTCGCTCATTTTTTACTTATAATTAATATTAATTACAATTCTTTGATCTTTATTAGTTTGTGATACAGCACAATGTAATAAATCACCATCGAAAATTAACAATTTATTTTCTTCACATTTAATTTTTTTGTTTTTACCAATAAGAGTATAACCATTACATTTATTTATATAATAAATAGCAACTTTATGTTTACAATCTTGATCAGTATGAAAATTAGATTGTACACGTGATCCACGATTAATTGTTAAATTAGCTTTTACTCTTAACAATATTTTAGGATTTAATTTTTTAATTAAAGGATGAATTAAATCATATAAATTAGATGTTTTTTCATTATTATAAAAAAATCTATGTGAAAAAAAAGAATCATCTTTTTTAACATTTTTTATATCAGTTTGAGTTTTGTTATAAAACCATGGCATCCAATCACTTTCTAAAAATTGTTTAATTTCTAAAAATTGTTTTTTAGGTAAAAAGTTTTTTAACTCTTTAACCATGTTTTTGATAAATTTTTCTTAAAGTATCATATTGTTTAGTAGATAATAATATGTGTTCATCAAATTTATCAAGCTTTTCTATAACAGATTGACAAAAATTATTTTCCCAATCATTTATTTTAGTTGAATCAATATTATTTAAAAACTTAACTAAATTTTTATATTTTTCTCCATCTATTCTTTTCAATAATTCTTTTGGTATTTCTTGAGGACTTTTTAATAAAACAGCTTTTCTTCTTAATTGAAAATATAATTCTCTACATAGTTGTACATCTAGTAAAGCATCGTGATAATTTTGAACTCCTTGATGAAAAAAATAATCAAAACATTCTTGAAGTTTAGGAAATTTATAATCATCAAATTTACCTTCTAATTTCATTTCATCTTTAGATGTCATCATTGTACAATGTAAATTATCTGGCTTTTTCCAAATGTATTCTAATAAATTTACTTCTCTTTGAATTATTTGTAAGTCAAAAGCAAGATTATGAGCAACCATAGTATGACATTTACTTGAAAAAAAAGTAAATACTGCCAAAGCATAATTAAGAGAAATGCCTGTTTCTTGTGCTTCTTTTGTAGAAATACCGTGAATCTTAGCTGCATCATCTGGTATTGTAAAACTTAGTCCTTCTCTAGTTTTAGGTTCAATTCTACTAGAATATTGTGCTACAACTTTTTCATTATCATCAGTAACTTGAAAAGCTAAACTTACAAGCCTTGGTTGATCTTCGTGATCCGGATTTAAATCACGTCTCCATAGTCCATTTGTCTCTGTATCAAAAAATAAAATCATACTCCCTTTCTAATATTAAATGAAACTCCTTCGACTTCTACTTTAGCATCTTTTTTATTTAATTGTATATCTTTTTCTAAAAAAAGAATTGCAGCAGTAAGATCATCTTTTATTTCTTCTTGATAACCTGCTTCTTTTCTAATATTAATTGCTTCGCAAGTATCTTTTGCAAATTTAAGAAGAATATTTATTGCTCTTTCTTTATTCATAAGCCTCCTTTTCTATTTTTGGTTGTGTAAATTCTTCTGATTGTGTTTCAAAATTTTTAATAGACCATACATTCATAAACTTTCCTTTTATCTTTTTTCCTGAATGATTTGCACCTAAATTTTTAAGATATGCAGTAATTTCATTTAATTTAAATTCTTTAAATCTATGTCTATCTAAAAATTCCATAAAATCATTTATTCTAAATTCTGTACTTTCAGAATTTATTACTGCTTTACCTCTTAAAATATCTTCTAATTCAGTGGAAGAAGTTGACCCTGTGCAAAATCTTTCTAATAAATCAAGAAGTCTACCTTCATTACTACTATCTTTTGGTGCTTCTACTGTAATAACTCTAGACATTAAATCATTAACTGATTCAGTCCATAACTTATCATTTATTTTAGGTAACAACATATCTAAATTTTCAAAAACTACTTGTTTAAAATCTAAAAAATTATAAATTTGTTTACTAGCTAATGGACCTATTTTTCTTTCGTTTAATGTTAAAAAATATTGCGGAGGATTAGTTAAAATTTTTGTTATACTATTTAAAACTGGCATAGTTCCATCGTCACTTATACCAAACTCACAAGTAAGACACTTTGTTTTATTACATACTGAATTTATAGGACTATCTTTACATTTATAATTATAAGATTTTTTGTCTAAACTATTTAATACTGTTGTAAATTCTCTTGGTTTTAAAGGAGGATCAACATATTCATCATTGTATTCTTCTAATTTTTCTTGCCATTCTTCAGGAAATCTTTTTCTTAAATAAACACCTATGTTAAATAATCCATTATTTCTACCACCTTCTCCTAAAGCACCTTGAGAAAGTAAATCTTGTAAACATGGAGGTCCTCCCGGGAGTATCTCATTTGATTTGTTTTCTTTTTTAATAAAGTCTAATTTTATTTCATCTAAAGAATTTACTGCAAATTTATCTACCCATTGTAAAAAATGTTCTAATGATAAAGCTTTACCATCATAAAGAGCATATCTATCTGTATCATCTCCTCCAAAATAAGGCATATTAAGCCAACTACCTACATCATCTTCATTAATTAATTGAGTTTGTTGTGGTCTTAAATCATATTTTACAAAACCAAAAGCTTTAGCAATTGATTTAAGTTTTTCTATCATTGATTTTGCAGATACAAATTTTTTAGTAAAAACAAAAATATGTGCTCCACCTGATTTTGATCTACAAACTATTAAATTTTTTTTAACAAATTGTTTTGAAATTCTTTCTATATCTACTGAATAATCGTCTACATCGAGACAACCCCATTTACATTTATTTTCTTCTGTAATGGGTATAACACCTAAAGCAGTTTTACCTGATAGATGTTCTACCCATAATTTTTCTTCATACTTTTCTCTAATTGTTTTTCCATAACCATCGAGCTTAGGTCCTTTTCTTTCTGTAATAAAGAATTGACCATAGGCTCGATGTAAACCTGGAAATATTTCAAAAAGTTTAGAATGGTGCATCACTTCCTTCAGTAGAAGCTTCTGTTGGCTCTGATGCTTTTACTTTACCAGTGCTTACTGAATCAGCGAGTTTTTCTGCTTCTTTGAAGATGTCTTTAGTTTCTATTTGACCTGATTCTTCAATCTTATACTTATGCCAATTACCTAAGTCATTCTCTGCTTCAACTGTAGATAATTTAAATTTGTATAAAAAAGAAGGTGCTTCAACTGTTTGACCTTTAACATTTATTCTTTTCATTTTAAGAAGTGTATTCCACTTTCTAGAAACTCCAAGATTACTAGATGTCATGGTTAAAACAGCAGGTGAATAACCTTCTGAAGTATTAACTAAAACAAAATGTTCTGCAGTATCAACTATTTGATTTTCGCCTAACATAGTTTTTTTAGTTTTAGGATCAGTAACTGAACCATCAGGTTTATAATCGTGCACTGCAACTAATCCGCCACCTTTATCTCTAGGTACCCACTCTACATATGTCTTTCTATATCCACAAGGTATTACTTCTAAACTGTCCTTATATAATTCATTAGTAACAGTATTAAATATCATACCTTCGTCTGCGCCTTCAATGTATTTTTCGTCTTTTTTCTTACGTTGAGGCGATCCCGATTGTATTATTGCTAGTCTAGGTATAGTAACATCATCGTTACTTATATTTTGTAACCCTTTACCAGCACTTGCTAAAATCAAATCATCAGCAATATTTGCTATTTCTGTATTTGATTTTTTTACTACTTGCTTATCACTCATAGTTTATTTCTCCTTTCCAAGTGTTACTTTTGCAATAGATGCTTCATATACATTAAATAAATTCTCTGGAAGAGTTTCACCTAATTTATATTGATCTTTAGCAAAAGCTTTAAGCGTTTGAGCATGGACTGTGCTATTTTCGTCATAAGGTATATTTTTAAAATTTTTATTTAATACCTTGATTAACTTATCAGCTTCATCATACTCACCTTTTGCAAAACTTACTTTAACATCATGTTTGATAAGTCCTGCATGTCCATTTTCTTCTAACCACTTTAAAGCATCTGCTTTTTTATCTAATGGTATAGAACAAAATATTTCGTCTTTTACTTTTATTTGACTACCATCTTTTAAATC
>Ga0160423_10003427_pt1 | contig 13171 bp, 21 predicted proteins | sample CRUFie14St8metaG_FD_108191 | JGI IMG/M metagenome (GOLD analysis project Ga0160423, IMG submission 108191) | Marine microbial communities from the Costa Rica Dome - CRUD Field 142mm St8 metaG | ecosystem: Environmental > Aquatic > Marine > Oceanic > Photic zone | place: Costa Rica: the Eastern...
ACAGCTCAAGAGACTTACACAGCTAGATACACTATGGAAACAGTTGCGCTTGCATTCGCGATCACTGAAGAAGCGATCGAGGATAACTTGTATGACAGACTTGCTTCTAGATATACAAAAGCACTTGCTAGATCTATGGCAAATACAAAACAAGTTAAAGCAGTTGATCCATTGATCAATGGTTTACCTTCAACTGGAACTTTCACATCAGGTGATGGTTCTTCGTTGTTTGCAACAAACCACCCAACGATCGCTGGAACTGTTTCTAACACGTTAGGCACACAAGCAGACCTTAACGAAACTTCATTAGAGCAGTCATTAATTGACATCGCTAAAATGACAGATGAGAGAGGTTTGAAAATTGCAGCAAGAGGAGTGAAAATGATCGTTCCTTCTGAGCTTCAATTTACTGCTGAGAGATTAATGAAATCTCAAGGTAGAACTTCAACTGCTGATAACGATATCAACGCAATCGTATCTATGGGTATGGTTCCACAAGGTTACAGAGTTAATAACTTCTTAACTGACACGGACGCGTTCTATCTAATCACAGATGTACCTAATGGTATGAAGTATTTCGAAAGATCACCTATCAGAACAGCAATGGAAGGTGACTTTGATACTGGAAACGTAAGATACAAAGCTAGAGAAAGATACAGATTTGGTGTATCTGACTACAGAGGTATCTTTGGCGTTGAAGGTGCGTAATATATAAAACATTCTGAGGCGGGCTTAGGTCCGCCTCAAAATACGGTCCAGTGTGTGCAAGAAAGAAAAAATGGATGATGTAATTTTTATTAAAGATTTTTTACCTGCAGATTTAATATTGCAGATTAAAAAATATATTTATAGAGAAAGACCACAAACTTCTAATCATTCTTCTTGGGATCAAAGAATTATAAAAGACTCTGCACGTGTAGAAATTTTTCGTTTGAGTGACACCGAGTTTAAACAACAAGTTATAAATTGTTATTCTAATTATTTTGATATTAATAAATATTCTACAACTTACTTAAATTATTATAAATGGTTACCAGGTAGTTTTATTCCTTTTCATAATGATGATAGTTCTAGTTTAGCTTCTACTATTTATTTAAATGAATCCTGGGATAAGGATTACGGAGGGTTATTTCTATATGAACAAGATACAGAAATAAAAGGATATGTTCCTAAATACAACTCTGCGGTGATTAATAAAAACAATGTATCTCATTCTACGTCAATTATTAGTCCAACTGCTCCAAAAAGAGAGACATTACAGATATTTTTTGAATGACATAATTAAGACACAATGCTAATATAGAAAGAGAAAATGCACAAAAAAACCTTCAGAGTACAAATATTCGCCTATCAAAAACACGGAGACTTTACTATAACGTGTTTAGAAGGTCCACTTGATATCGAAAATGCCATAGTTGACAAGCTAGGACAAAATGATATAAAGTGGGTAGACCTAGGAGAAATGAATGATCCTAGAGTTAAAAGAATAACCTATGAGGAGGTTATCGATGGAACAAATGATGCAACACTTAAACGACCTCTACAAACAGAAGAGGGGTCTGGATCTACAGTGGGAGCAAGAGCATCTTAAAGAGGGTAGATATACTCTCAATATGGTTAAGATAGACCGAAAAGTTAGAGAAGTCTTAAGCCATATAAAGTTAGCAGAAGCTAAAAAAGAGCATCTAGCTAATAAAGTTGAAGAGGCGGCTCCGCAAGTTTCAGTAGCTACTTAATAAAAAGCTACATCGTTGAATAAATTCAATTCACACTACAGGCTCTCTTGCACTCTACTAAAATCTAGTATATAAATTAATCACTATACATAAAATCAGAAGCGTAGACGCGTATAGTCGACGGCCTAGAGACTACGTTTCAGAACTAGGAGGATAATAATATGGCAAATACTACATTTGATGGTCCGGTCAGATCAAAGAACGGATTTATCAACATAGGACCAAAAGCAACAGTTGCAATTACTGCTGCAACTGATTTAAATGTTGCAGAACACGCAGGAAGAATAGTAACAGTGGATCCAATCGGAACTCCAACTGCACTTACAATTCCAGCAATTAATGCATCTGCAGATTCTGCATCAGCAGGACCTGGAAGTGATCCAAACAATCCAAACACAATTGGAACAACTTTTGAACTCGTGTTTATAGACGAATTCACAGGTACAATTAAAACTGCAAACACTGCTGATAAATTTGTTGGTGGTATCTCACTTGGTGTAGATAACACTGCAGTCGCGAAAGCATTTTTCGTACCTGCAGCGGCTAACAATGAAGTAAATTTAAATGGAGAAGCTGGAGCTGGTAACGCTACTACAGGTGGTTTAATCGGTTCAAGAATTAAGTTTACTGCAATTGCAGCAAATAAATATTTGGTTGAAGGTTTATTAATTGGTGATGGCACAGTAGCTACACCTTTTGATTCTCAATAATAAGTAATTATATGTGGGCCTTCGGGCCCGCATAAAATTTTAAGGAGATAATATAAATGACAACATTTGGATCATCAATTGATGGAGTGGCGACTAACGTAACTACTGAAACTAAAACTGTTCAGTCTGGAAGAACTAGAGTATATGGAGTTCATGTATCTGGTCCTAACGTGGCTGGAGTTTTAGAGTTTAAAGATGGTGGATCAGGTGGAACATCAAAAATAAAATTAAACAAGGCAGCTCATGTTCATGACATGACAATTAATTTTCCTGTACCAATTTTATTTAAAACAGATGTTTACTCTGCATTTACTACTGAACAGATCACAGCTATAACTGTTTTCCATAGCGGCGGAAGCAACGCGTAGGAGGTTTAAGTGGCTTTCTCAGGCACAAGTACATTCGAGAAATTTCTCTCGATCGATGAAATTATAACAGAAGCTTTTGAAAGATTAGGGCTCTTTGATTATTCTGGTAATGATTTAAGATCGGCAAGACGTTCTTTAAATATAATGTTTCAAGAATGGGACAATAGAGGTCTGCATTTTTGGGAAGTAGATAGAACTGCGATCACTTTAGCGTCTGGTCAAAATCAATACACAATTTTTAGATCTCCCTCTGATGGAGACGCAAACGGAATAACTACTACTTTAACCTCTGGTATTTTAGCTACAGCTACAACTATTCCTGTTGCTTCAACTAAAAATATGAATCCTACAGGAAAAATTAAAATCAATAATGAAATTATAGAATATACTTCTATTTCTGGAAATAATATTATCTGTCCTCTAACTGGACGTGGAGCGAATGATACAACGGCAGCAGCTCACAGCAGTGGAGATGCTGTTACAAATTTTGTTGACATGGTTTCAGATATTCTTGAAGCAAGTTTTAGAAATGAAAATGATGTAGATACACCGCTTTCAAAAATTAACAGATCTCAATATCAAGCTTTTTCAAACAAAACATCTACAGGTCAACCCTCACAATATTTTGTTCAAAGATTTATAGATAGAGTTACAATAACTTTATATTTAACACCAGGTGATACACAAGCTGGTAAGTTTATTTATTTTTATTATGTTAAAAGAATTCAAGATGCAGGGGTTTATACTAACGAAGCAGATGTAGTTAATAGATTTGTACCTTGTATGTGTGCAGGTTTAGCTTACTACATAGCTATGAAAAAAGCTCCGCAAAGAATTCAAGAGATGAAATTACTTTATGAAGATGAATTACAAAGAGCATTAGCTGAAGATGGTTCTCCAGCTAGCGTTTATATTTCACCTAAAACTTATTATCCGGAGATATAATGGCAAAGTTTGCAAAAGGTAAATATGCATTAGCGATTTCAGATAGGAGTGGTCAAGCATTTCCTTGGAATCAAATGGTAACAGAATGGAATGGTGCGTTTGTACATATTTCAGAGTATGAAAGAAAACAACCGCAGTTGGAACCAAAACCTTTTGTAGCTGATCCACAAGGTTTAGAACAAGCAAGACCTCAAAACTTTCCATCAAATCAAATTGGTGGTGGTAATATGGTAGCTGATTTAACTTTACCTGGTGACTTTGCGTTTCAAACTGTTAGTAGTAATAGTATGATTCCTGATGATCCAGGAGTGATCAATGGTAGAAGACAAGCAGTAACAAGATTAGGGAGTGTAACAATTAGTATATCATGACGTACGCTGAATTAGTTCAAAAGATTAGAGATTATACAGAAGTGTCAAGCACAGTTTTAACTGACGCTATCGTAAACGATTTTATAGAGGATGCTGAATTTAGAATTTTAAGAGATGTAGATTCTGATAACAACAGAAGATACGCAACAGCTGCTTTAGCTAGTGGGACTAGATTTATTCAAACTCCAGATAATACTTTAGTAATCAGATCTGCTCAGATTGTAGATTCTGATGGAGTTGGTCAGGCCAACAATAGAGATTTTTTACAATGGAGAGATACGAGTTTCATGTCAGAATTTAACCCTGCAGAAAATACAGGGGTGCCAAAATACTATAGCTGGTGGGATAAAAACCACATCGTATTCGCACCGACGCCAAATGCTAATTACACAATCCAGTTAAATTATATCTTGAAAGATCCTGGATTATCGGCTACAAATACAACTACATACATTAGTTTGAATTTTCCCAACGGATTATTGTATGCATGCCTAGTAGAAGCTTATGGCTTCCTAAAAGGGCCACAAGACCTCTTGCAATTGTACGAACAAAAGTATAAACAGGTGGTTGAAGGATTTGCGATTGAGCAAATGGGAAGAAGAAGACGAGATGAATATCAATCAGGTGTTCCTCGAGTCGGAAAATAAGTTAAGGAGAAACAACTATGGCAATAACACAAGCGATTTGTAATTCGTTCAAGAAGCAATTACTAGACGGTGATCAAGATTTTTCACAGTCTGGTGGTGATAAGTTCAAGTTAGCTCTTTATATCTCTACAGCAACTCTAAACTCTGCAACCACTTCGTTCACATCAACTGGACAAGTTGGGAACAGTGGACAATACACTTCAGGTGGTGGACTACTAGCTAATTTAGGTACTTCAATCACTGCTGGTGTAGCTAGATGTGACTTTGCAGACAGATCATTTACTGGAGTTACGTTAACAGCTAGAGGTGCTTTAATTTACAACACATCATTCTCTAACTCAGGTGTATGTGTTTTAGATTTTGGAGCAGATAAGACAGCAACTTCTGGTACGTTTACAATTCAGTTTCCAGCGCCAACATCAACTGCGGCGATTCTAAGGATCTCGGGTTAATAGGAAGGAGAACTTCCTATGGCAACAACCTGGGGCCAGTTTACGTGGGGCAGTAACACGTGGAATAGTGCTGTAAATACTATTTCCGTTAGCGGGCAAGCTATGTCTGCTGCGATCACAACTCCTAAGTGGATTAACAACGTAGGTTGGGGATCCGATGCTTGGGGTATTGAAAACTGGGGACTATCAGGTTTAACACCTGAAGTAACTGGAATTGGTTTTACAGCGACTCTTAATAATAGTGGTATCACTGTTACAGGAGAAATAAATACAGGTTGGGGAAGATTAGAGTGGGGAGAAAACGCTTGGGGTATTGCAGGTGATGTTTTAACTTCAGGAAATTCTTTAACGGGTGCCCTTGGTACTCTTTCAATTACAACAGAAATTAATACAGGATGGGGCTCTGATGGTTGGGGCGTCGAAGGTTGGGGTGCATCTATTCAAGTTGTACAACCATCCGGTCTAGTCATAACTGCATTCGAAGGTAGTACAGGTTTATCTTTCGATGGAGATTCAAATTTAACTCTTTCAGGAAATTCTTTAACGGCAACGTTAGGTGAAGAGTTTGCATTTACTCTATTTACTCAAGACGTCACTGGTAATGCCATGACGATGAATCAGACTTTTGATCCTGAAGTCGTTGATGTAACTGGTATTGCAATGACAGCCGCTTTAGGTGATGAAACTTCAGCGCCTAATACTATTGCAGAAGTAAACGCATTCTCAGTAGGTTATTGGGGATACAAATCTGCATGGGGTAATTTTGCATGGGGTAATGGTACAACTAACACGCTCGTAATGAGCATGTTAGAAAACTTCTCTGGAGTGGACCCTGCTCCTGATGCAGAAGCCACTGGTAATGCTATGGCTGCAGCCTTAGCTTCAGGTACATCATTTAATATTATTGGTAATGCTGATCTTCAATTAGGAACTTTACCGATGACAGCCACTTTAGGAACGGCTGTTTTAGACGCAAATACTCTTGTTGATGTAACAGGAGTAACCTTACAAACTGTACAATTAGGGTCAGTTACAGTCACTGCAGATGGTAATATTTTCCCTGATGGATTACCTTTGACAAATACCCTAGGAACTGGTACAAACGTATTGATTTGGAATGCAGTCGATACAGGTTCAGCGCCAACGACACCTCCAGGATGGAAGGAAGTTCCTACGAATGCTGCCTAAATAAGTGTTTGACACTATTTAAAATAATTTATAATATTACTAAGAATTGGAGATAAAAAATGGCGAACTCTACATCGGCTAGTTTAAAACTTACAGTACAAGCAACTGGGGAAAACTCAGGAACTTGGGGTCAGATAACTAACACAAACTTACTTATTCTAGAACAAGCAATTGGTGGATATCAAGCAGTTGGAATTACTTCTGGAGCAAGTTTAACATTTTCAAACGGTGCTTTATCAAATGGTAAAAACGCTGTTTTAAAATTAACAGGTACAATAGCAGGAGCAGTTAACGTAACTATTCCTGATTCAATCGAAAAAACTTTTATAGTTGATAATGGAACAACTGGTGCTCACACAGTAACGTTCAAAACTACTTCAGGAACTGGAGTAACTTGGGCTGCTGCTGACAAAGGCACTAAAATGGTTTATTCAGATGGTACAAATGTTGTTGATACAGCATTCACAGATTTATCTTCTGATCTTTCTCCACAACTTTCAGCGAACTTAGATACAAACGATAATAATATTATTTTTGACAACGCTCATGGAATCATCGATGATTCATCTAACGAGCAATTAGTTTTCGCTAAAACGGCTTCTGCGGTTAACCATGTGCAAGTGACAAATGCGGCAACCAGCAATAATCCTGCTATATCAGCTGTGGGAGATGACACAAACATTAGTATTAATTTAGTTCCAAAAGGTACTGGAGAAGTTCAGGCTAATGGATCTGGATTAGCAACAACCGGAAAAGCTATTGCAATGGCTTTAGTTTTTGGGTAAAAGGAAAAAATAAGGAGTAAATTATGGCAGCACCTAATCTAGTTAATGTATCAACGATCACTGCGAAGTCAAAACAAGCAGCTCTAGATACTACACTAACAACAGAGATTCTTGCTAACGCAGCATCTTCTAATAAAGTGTTTAAAGTAAATAACATCCTTGTAGCTAACATTGACGGTTCATCATCTGTTGATGCATCTGTATTTATAACTAAATCAGGTGGATCACCATTAGCAATTGCTTCAACAATTGCTGTACCGGCAGATTCTACATTGACTGTAATTGATAAAAACACTGCTATCTATCTTGAAGAAGGAGATAACATTGAAGCTGGAGCGAGCGCAAACTCAGACGCAGTTATTACTATAAATTACGAAGAATTAAGTTAAGCTTAGGAGGAGGTCGAAGAGATGGCTCATAAGTTATACGCAATTCTAGACGACAACAACATTGTCATTGATAATGTGATTGGAGATGACGTTAATCTCGACACAGAATCAAAAATGGCAGCGCATGTTGGCGTGGACGAATCTAAATGTAAACACTTCACTGAAGATGGTACATTTATGAATCGAGGAAATGGAGGCATAGGTTTTACTTGGCTTCCTAGCGATAACTATTTTAAGCCTGATCAACCCTACGCATCCTGGACTTATAACGAGTCTACAAGATTATGGGAAGCTCCTATAGCAGAACCAGAATCACAAAACGAAACACACAACTATTGGTGGGACGAAGAAAATCAAAGATGGTTAGGATATCCGTGTACAGGTGCTCCGGATTATAACCCAGTAGCAGATCCAAGAGTTGACTATGTTTGGAATAGTGATACAAATACTTGGGAGGACATGTAATGAGTTTAGGAAGTTCTAGATTATATACAAATAATGGAGGAATCATCGGACCAGATAATGATCCGGCGGTAAATCCAGAAACAATTACAACAGCAACGTCAAGCGGAACCTATTCTCCAGCAGGAGCAACTACAGCTGAAATCGTTTTAGTCGGTGGCGGCGGTGGAGGCGGATCAAACCGTGGAGGAGCGGGCGGAGCCGGCGGAGTATTACATGCTTCATCATATACATTACCAGGATCGCCAGTATCTTTTACTATCGGTGGTCCAGGATCACAAGCTGGAGGTAACACCAAAGGAAACAATGGTGGAAGTTCATCTTTTGATGGCCACACTGCAGACGGAGGCGGTGGTGGAGGAAGACACGGCGGAGATTACGCAGCTAAACCAGGCGGATCTGGCGGGGGCGCTGGACACGCAATGGGCGGCGGAGGCGGAGGCTCTGCAACACAATCACCATCAGGACAATTTACAGGATACGGAAACTCTGGCGGATCTGGAGGAGATCCATCCGCAGGTGGAGGAGGAGCACAAACTTCAGCTCTCGGAAGAACTGGCGGTGGTCAAGGAATTCCATTAACAGTTGCATCACCAACAGCATCACCATCAGTCACATTTTTTGGCGGTGGCGGCGGAGGCCGTGGTGTTGGAGGAGGACAGGGAGGCGGAAGACATGGGCAGCCCGGAGGAGATAACCGAGGCGGCGGAGGTGGTTCGCACGGAACATCTTCAGGACCAACAAGTTCTAGTGGTCAACCTGGATATATAGCCGTTAAAGAGCCTGAGACGTTCTCTGGAGCTCCTGGAGTATGGAGATTAGCTGAAGTCTACACTTTAGTTAAAGCTGGTAACTGGGTCCCACAATAAGATTTACTTTACATTGTTATTGTGTATAGTGTCTGAGAAAGACATTTATGCATATTACAGGCGGTAATCCACATCCTATACCTCAACATTTAATTATAGATGATTGGTATTCTGAAGATGAATTAAAAAGAGTATGGAAAGAATTAGAGTTTTATACTCACGATGATAAATTTGAGAGTGCTATTGAATCAGGTAATGTAGCTACAAATGAGAAAGACGAGCATTTAGGAGAACAGAAAAGAATACATTTAGATCAAATGTATACTCACGATGCTAGACGTACAAACCTATCTGACATCCTACATTTCTCTACTAAAGTACAATCTAAAGATTTTCATGAAGCTATAAAAAGATGTAGTCCTATGTTTAGTAGAACGTTTCTACAAACTAATCTTACATATTCTTTATTATCTTATTACGAAAACAATCACTATTATTCACCACATCATGATATTTTTTTCTGGACAGTTTTAATATGGTTATACAAAGAACCTAAAGCTTTTTCTGGTGGTGACTTTATATTTGCAGATAAACCATTTAATAATTACAGAGTCGAATGTAAAAACAATAGGTTAATTGCTTTTCCTAGTTATTATTTACATGGTGTAGAGACAGTTAATTTACCTGAAGACAAAAGAGGTAAAGGTTTAGGTAGATATACAATAACACATTTTTTTCATTATGGACCTTTAGGAGATGCTAAAAATTACTGATAACTATTTTAACGAACACGTTCAAAATCAATTAGAGAAAAAATTAAGCACTAATGAGTTTCCTTGGTTCTATATACCAGAAACAGTGTCTGGAGATTTAAAAGATTTACAGAAATTAATTAAGAACACTCGATACACTCATGCTTTTAAACATTTTGTATACGACACTGCAGGTCCTAATTCTAGTTTATTTGAGTCTTTAGATAGGATATTTAATTTTAGAAATCCTATACGAGTTAAAATAAACCTGCTTACACGCATACCTAATTACGATAAGGATTGTCATAATCAACCACATGTAGATATGGATGAAGAACATATTACTAAAATATATTATGTTAATGATAGTGATGGTGACACATTCTTTTTTGATAAAGATTATAATATAGTAGAAAGAGTATCTCCTAAAAAAGGTAGACTTGTAGAATTTAAAGGGGATGTTATCCACGCAGGTAGCAATCCTATAGAAAATGAAAGGCGAATGGTAATAAATATAAATGAATCTTGGAGTTAAATACTGGTTTTGGGACAAAGGAATAGACAAACATTTCTGTGATGAAGTGATAAAAACAGGTCTAGAACAAGGAACAGAGCAGGGTAAAATAGGTGACGAGAACGAATTAAATAAAAGAATAAGAAATAGTAAAACAGCTTTTATGTCTCCGCCTTGGATATATAATCAAATAGAACCTTTCTTTGATGATGCAAATCTCCAAGCTGGCTGGAATTATGATATTGAAAAGTTTGAGTCTTGTCAGTTTACAATGTACGAAGGTGGTGAGAATCATCATTACGATTGGCATTTAGATATGGGTAGAGATCCATATCAATCAGGTTATTGTAAAGGATTAATTAGAAAACTATCTATGGTTATCTTGTTAAATGATCCATCAGATTTTGAAGGTGGCAACTTACAGTTTGATTATAGAGAGATAAGAGATCCAGGTATTACAGAATATAAGTTTAAACAAGCAGGTTCTCTTGTTGTATTTCCTGGTTTTATATGGCATAGAGTTCTACCTGTTACAAAAGGAACGAGATACTCGTTAGTAATTTGGGCAACCGGAAAGATGTTTAGATGAAAGATTATATAATTGTAAAACAAGCTATTAGTAAAGAGATATGTAATTTTTTATGTAACTACGCAATGATAAAAGGTCAGGCGTGTGCATCTTTAAAAGAACATGAATTTATTTCTAAATACGATTTTAGATTTGGTTTCTTTGGAGACGAACAGGTTCCTAATCCTAATACATATTGTTTATATGGAGATGCTGCTTTTGATAGTTTACTATTACAATTACAGCCTATTATAGAAAGAGAAGTTAAAAAAGAACTTATACCTAATTATAGTTTTATTAGAATATATCGACCTGGTGACGATCTTAAAAAACATACCGATAGAAACTCTTGTGAATATAGTATTACGTTAAATTTAGGTGGTGACAGATGGCCTATATTTATGGGCGGTGATAAATGCGATATGGATCAAGGAGACTTAGTTATTTATAAAGGATGTGATATTGAACACTGGAGAGAACCTTTTGATGGAAACATTTGCATACAGTGTTTTTTACATTACAATGAAAAAACAGAAGCAACAGCTAAAACTTTATTTGATGGTAGAGTTGCTTTAGGAACGTGGTCTACATGCAAGAAGGTATAGATTATAAAGTTATAGATAATTTTTTACCTGAAGAGGAGATGGTAAAATTAGACAATCTAATTTTAAGAGATGTTGAGTTTCCTTGGTATTATCAACCTAATATTTCTTTTGAAGAATATGAATCTAAAGGTCCATTCTTTTATATGGTGCATTTATTTTATACTAACTATAAACCAAACAGTGCATACTTTCCTTTTGTAGTTCCATTGATTAATAAATTAAAACCAAACGCATTAATAAGAGTCAAAGCTAACTTTTATCCTAATCAAGGTCGGCAGAACCTTGATGAAATGCATGTAGATTATCCTTTTAAACATAAAGGAGCTATCTTTTCTATTAACACTTGTAACGGTGGAACTTTACTTTCTGACAAAACACTGATAAAAAGTGTGAGAAACAGGGTGTTGTTATTTGATCCTAGTAATTATCATGACTCAATTAATTGCACAGACAATAATAAAGCACGAATAAACATAAATATAAATTATTACTAATGAATTTTAAAAGAACAGAACTTACATCTATGATGCTGCACACTAAGTTAGCAGAACATAAAGAATTAAAACCACAATTATTAGAATTACAAAAAGATGCTCCAGGTGAAAACTGTAAGCTAGATGATGAGTATTATAAAGATAATATAAGTTGGACTGACTGGCCTTATTCAGCTGATTTAGAAAGACCTTGGGTAAAATTATTTATGAAATACTTTACACCGTATTGGGGTGAAGCAGCTAGAGAACTAGGTTTTGCTAAGATGCAAGTATTTAAAGTATGGTTTCAAAGGTATAGCCAAGGTGGCTGGCATAACTGGCATACTCATGGATCTAACTACACAGGTGTTTATTATTTAAATCAACCTAAAGGTAGCGCAGCTACAGAGTTTGTTGATATGAATAGTTTAAAGAAAACATGGTTTTACGAAGCTGAAGAAGGAGATGTTATATTTTTTCCTTGTCACATGATACACAGAGGATGTATGCAGAGAGCTGAAGAAGAAAAAACAATTATCTCTTGGAACTTAGATTTTAACACTATTAGACAAGATGTACTTTATTTAAATGCAGCACATTCTAACGTTTCTAAGTAAAAGCGAGTGTGAGTTTTTTATAAACTTTCATGAGGATTGTTGGAGATTCTTAGCTAAAGATTTTCATGGAAACAAAGTCATCCCGTTTACACCACTCCTACAAGACTATAGATTTAGATATGTATATACTAAAATCTGTGCACATATTCAAAGTATAGATCCTCATTTATATCCAAACAATGTTGAGATAGTTAAATGGCATGAAGGTAAAAACCAAGAATCACATTTAGATTTTGACTATCATCCATACACAAGCATTATATATTTAAATGATAATTATACTGGAGGTCAAACTTTTGTAGATAGAGAAGTTGTACAACCAGAGACAGGTAAAATAATAACTTTCAAAGGTGCAGAAATACCACATGGTGTAAACAAAATAGAAAAAGGAACTAGATATACTATTCCAGTATGGTATAAAGATATTAGAAATGAGGACAGATAGTATAACTATAGTTGGAGGTGGTAGTGCTGGTTGGATGACAGCAGCTACATTAATTAGATTATTTCCAAAGAAAAAAATTACTTTGATAGAAAGTGCTAACACACCTATTGTTGGTGTAGGAGAAAGCACGTTAGGACAGATCAATCACTGGTTAAATTTATTAGGTATTAAAGATAAAGATTTTATGAAAGACTGCGATGCTTCTTACAAGTTAAGTATTAAGTTTAATAACTTTTATATGAAAAGAAGTGGTGGGTTTCATTATCCTTTCGGAGATCCATTACTAGCAGGTCTACCTGGTGGTGTTAATACCTGGTGGTTAAAAAAATATATGT
>Ga0160423_10003429_pt1 | contig 13169 bp, 8 predicted proteins | sample CRUFie14St8metaG_FD_108191 | JGI IMG/M metagenome (GOLD analysis project Ga0160423, IMG submission 108191) | Marine microbial communities from the Costa Rica Dome - CRUD Field 142mm St8 metaG | ecosystem: Environmental > Aquatic > Marine > Oceanic > Photic zone | place: Costa Rica: the Eastern...
TAGGTGGCAGGGAAAACTGTATTTCTCTTTAAATCTTCATCTGTTTTATATTCTTGAAAGGCCAATCCCGTTAATATTGATGTTCTTGGATACTTTTTATCTCTCCATTTTTTTAAAATCTGAACTCTGGGTGAAGAATGAAGTGAAAAATTTGTCTCTGTTTTTGGAAGAGCCGTCTCATGCATTAATAACCAATCCACATTGTCATCCATAACATTATCTGCAATTTGAGTAAACTTTCTCACATGAGAAATAGCAGAGAGTGAGGGATATTCTTCTCCTTGAGAATTCATGAAGTTATCAGAATACGGTTCCATATTGGGTTGCAAAACCACTATATCTTGTTCAAAACCCTTCTCGTCGTAAGTATAATATTGTAGTATAGAAATTATACTTGGAACTAAAACAACCAAAGCTAGCTGTACAGCTTTTTTAAACCGAAGAAACTGTTCTTCTTTTTCCCTCCAAGACTTTATAATTAAGAAGACATAAATATTTATAATTAATAGCCATAAACTCCCTCCCAAAACTCCTGAATAAGAAAACCATTGAATTAATTTAGGCCAGTTGCCAAAAGAATGACCAATGGTCAGCCAAGGCCAAGACAAATCCCAATCTTGAAACTCAATATATTCCCATCCAAGAAAAAATGCAGGAAAAGCAATTAATCCAGCTTTAAAACTTAACCTACTTTTTACCGAGCTATATAACGTAGTAAGTAAAGCAAAGAAAAAACTATTGACAACAACAGAAGCAATAACCCCAATCCAGGATGCATTCTTTACCCACCATATTGTGAAAAAATTAAATGCAGCAAAAAATAAGTAAGCACAACCAAAAACCCTCCATTTTCTCCATGTTTTGTTCTTGGAAATTTCATCCTCTGTAAGCAACAAAGGAACCAGCCCTATCATAGCGCCAGGCAAAAAATCAAAAGGAGCAAAACCAGAAGCCATCAAGACGGCACCAAGAATAAGCAACCCTATTTGTTTAAACCTCTCCACTGTGTATTAAATAGAACTAACTCCTATAAAGAGTTTATACATGCATTTAATCTTCTAAACTAAAATATTACCTGTCATATCTGAAGGTATTTCAACATCCATCATTTTTAAAATTGTAGGTGCCAAATCCCCCAATTTACCCGGTTTAATTGATTTATAATCCTCATCAATCAGTATGCAAGGCACTGGATTGGTTGTATGAGCAGTATGTGGAGAACCATCAGCATTGATGACGAAATCAGCATTACCGTGATCAGCGATTATAACGTATGAGTAACCTTGCTCTAATCCTGTTTCCACCACTCTCCTTAAACAGGAATCAACAGTTTCAACCGCTTTTATTACAGCTTCGTATACTCCTGTGTGTCCAACCATATCGGGATTAGCGAAATTTAAACATACAAAATCAGTTTCTCCTTTAGCTAACTCAGCAGTAATCTTATCTGTTACTTCCGGCGCACTCATTTCAGGTTGTAAATCGTAAGTAGCCACTTTTGGAGAGTTAGCGATTAATCTCATTTCTCCTTTAAACTCCTCTTCTCTTCCACCTGAGAAGAAGAAGGTAACGTGTGGATACTTTTCAGTCTCAGCAATTCTAATTTGAGTTTTCCCTGAAGCCTCTAAAACCTCACCCATTGTATTTGTAAGGTTATCCTTTTCATAAGCAATGTTTACATTTTTAAATGTTTCATCATACTTAGTCATCGTCACGTAATGAAGCGGGATAGTTTTCATTCCTTCTTGAGGAAATTCTTGCTGTGATAAAGCCTGAGTAATTTCTCTACATCTATCCGTTCGATAGTTGAAACAAATCACAACATCTCCCTCTGAAATTAATCCTACCGGATTCCCATCAATATCAACGATTGAAACTGGCTTAATAAATTCATCCGTAACACCAGTATCATATGAAGCTTGAATCGCTGCTACAGGATCTTGGAATTTAGCTCCTTCACCCTTAACCATTACATTATATGCTTTAGCAACTCGTTCCCAACGCTTATCTCTGTCCATGGCATAATATCTACCCGTAACTGAGGCTACTGTTCCATTTGAGTTTTGAAGATGAGCTTGTAAGTCCTCCATATATCCTTTTCCTGATTTAGGATCAACATCCCTTCCGTCTGTAAAAGCATGAACAAAAACATCATCAACTTGATATTGTTTAGCCATATCGCAAAGGGCATGTAAATGAGCTTGGGAAGAGTGAACTCTTCCTTCTGAAACCAAACCTAAGAGATGTATCTTACTTCTGCTCTCCTTAGCATAGTGTAATGCATCTACCAGTACTTTATTGTCAAAAAAAGAACCATCTTTAACGGCTAGGTTTATTTTAACCAAATCTTGGTATACAACTCGCCCAGCACCAATGTTTAAGTGTCCCACCTCAGAGTTACCCATTTGACCTTCAGGCAAACCTACATCTTCACCACTCGTAACCAATGTAGAGTGAGGATATTGCTCATAAAGAGAATCCATAAAAGGAGTTTGTGCATTAAAAATTGCGTCTGATTCGGTTTTATCACCGTGGCCCCATCCATCAAGAATTACGAGGGCAAATTTTTTCTTAGCCATAATCGGAAGATTGTTACGTAGATAATTTGGTGCAAAGATAAGATTTTTACAACCCTAATAAAATTATAATTTTGTTAGGACTCTTGTATAGATCACCTATTATCTCCGTTTAATAAATCTCCTAATCCACCCAAAACACTACCCTCACCTTTCCGATTTCCTCCAGAACTGGGAGCACTTTGAATGATTCTATCTGCAAGTCTTGAAAAAGGTAAACTTTGAAGATACACTGTACCATAACCACTAAGTGTTGCTAAAAACAGCCCTTCTCCACCAAAAAACATCGATTTTAAATTTCCCGCTCTTTGAATATCGTAGGTAATTCCATCTGTAAATCCAACTATACAACCCGTATCCACTTTTAAAGTTTGACCATTTAATTGCTTTTTTACAATTGTTCCACCAGCATGTAAAAAAGCCATTCCATCACCTTCTAACTTTTGAAGTATAAAACCCTCGCCTCCAAAAAATCCTGCTCCTAATCTTCTATTAAAGGCTATGGAAACTTTTGTTCCCAATGCAGCACATAGAAAAGCGTCTTTTTGACAAATTATCCTTTCACCTATCCTGGCCATGTCTACAGGAACTATCTTTCCAGGGTAAGGTGCAGCAAATGCTACTCTTTTTTTTCCTTGACCAACATTGGTAAAATGCGTGATAAAAAGTGACTCTCCTGTCAATGCTCTTTTAGCTCCATCAAACAGCTTTCCGAAAATTCCTTTTTCAGGTTCGGAACCGTCCCCCATTTTAGCTTCAAAATTGATAGAGTCCTCCATCCAATTCATTGCTCCTGCCTCGGCAATCACTGTTTCATATGGATCCAATTCCACCTCAACGGTTTGCATGTCATCTCCAAAAATTTCATAGTCAATTTCTTCGCACTTCATGTTTTTATCTAGTTTAGATGAGAAAATAGTTTAAATAATCCAATTAGTATTCACTACCGAAAAGAAGCTACAAAGATACTTCCCTTTGGTACATTTGGCTTTACCTGAACCATCCCGTTATGATGTTCAACCAATTTCTTAACAATGTAGAGACCTAATCCAGTCCCTTTTTGACTCCGAGTCTCCTCATTTCCAGACCGATAGAACTTTTCAAATATTTTTTCTGTTTCTGAATTTGAAACCCCAGGACCTTCATCAGAGATGCTAAAAGCAATTTCATTTCCCTTTTGAACGAGGGTAACACAAATAGTTGATCCTTCCGGGGCGTATTTTAGGGCATTTCCCACTAAATTTATTAAAATCGAATAAAATGCGTCCTTATCCCCCTTGAAAGATACATTCGGCTGTATAAAAAACTCAACATTAACCGTTTTACCAGATGACTCCAGCATATTCAATGTGACTTTTTCCATCATAGAAGAAAGGTCAAGTTTCTCTGGATTCAAGGGAAGTCCATTATCATCAATTTTAGTTGCCAGCAGTATATTTTCAACAAGAGCATTTAATCGATCTGCATCCTTTATAGACTTGTTTAAAATTTCTTCTTGCTTATTGGAATTTAAATTTCGTTTCAATAAAGTTTGTAAATACAGTTTTAGTGAAGCAATGGGAGTTTTAAGTTCATGGGTAATAGACAACAAAAAATTCTTTTGCTGATTTCCTACTTGAATTTCCTTATTGAAGGAACGATATGTAAGTAAAAACCCTGTAAAAAGGATTAAAAAGAAAACACCCCCTTCACCTAAAATCATATAAAACTTACGGTCCATATTGCTTTCGTGGGTAATTTGAGCAGAAAGTCTATAAATGTTGTACAACCACCAAATAGATTGCAAGGAGACATAAGCCAATAAAACAATAAAAAGAATTAAGTTCTTTCGTTTCATGAAATCAAAAATATACATTCATCTTAACCAAAAGTAAAAACAAGGCAATAGAGTTGCAAGTTTCTTAAAATTAACCTCCGAAAAAGCCACTAAAAGATAATCTCAGTCATATATGCATCCAAATTAGATTTTTTAATCACGCTAGATTTCAAATTAATAACAGTATTATCATCTATAATAATATCCTGAAATGCCAATTTATTTTCAGATTTATTGGTAGCTTTTGTAGCCAACAAGGTAGCTTTTGCACCCTTTGGGATTTGAGGAGTTTGATAAGTACCATTTGTTATTTTAAAGACAGGCAATACACTATTAATATCCTTAAAGATTAAATACACCGAATAAGGCGCATCAACGTCACCGCCATCGATGCTAAATTTCATCGTCATTGTTTCTTCGGCATCATAAAATCGATCACAATTAATCCAGCCTAAACCACTAAATTGTCCAACTAGGTAATGTTGGAAAAAAGATTGTTCTTGAGTTTTAAAATAAACTCCAGAAATAAAACCATAATCCTCATTATCTTCATACTCAACAATTTCCTCAACCTCCTCAGGCGGATAAATATCCTTTTCCTCTAATTTCGCTGAATAAAATTTTTGCTGACTATTTTTTGTCCAAGTGAGTTGACCATTTGACTCTTTTCCATAAAATGAATAAAAAGACACATCGGATTTACCATTTTTGATTTTTAGTTCATAGGATACCCCTGCTCGTAATTTAATCTTTTTTCCATTTGAAAAAGCTTCAACAAAATACATTCCTTGAGTTTCCAGCATACCCAAATCTCCTTGTGCGGTAACTCCATATTTAACAAAATCAAATTTTGAATTAAACTCCTGAATACTGACAGTTATCAAATCAGAGCTTAACCCCTCAAAACTCATAGGTTTAAATTTAATAATATTTCCAGATTGAAAAACAAAGGATTGACCTTTAGTATTTTTAAATGATTTGATAATCTGGTTAGACGTATCATTTTTATTCAACACCTTAACTGAGCTTTTTAGATGTTGTGGTTTTAGTAACCAAATTTGCTCAAATGAACCATATTTTAATTTAAATTGTTGCCTGAAAATTCCATTTTTAAGTAAAAAATCTCCGATACGCTTATTTCTAATTTTGGCATTTTTCAAAGCAAGTCTTCGATTGCTACTTATCTCACTTTTAGTGATTGTTTTAAAACAGATCCAATCTCCGTTACCAATTTCCAAATAAGAAGCTAAAATTCTTTTTTTAATTTCCTTACTTAATTCAACCCCGTTATTTTCAAATTTTAATTGAATTTCCCTAGTCAAGCTTTTTCCCCATGAACTAACTGAAAAAACACAAAATAGAATAAAAAATAGCTGCCTCATATTCGAATTTTAGAATCATAACGGCAAAAGCTATTAATGTAACACTAGACAATATTTACAAAAAAAGGCAACAAATGTTGCCTTTTTTTATTTCTTAACCTTTCTAATTCAACTGAACGCCTTCGGGGAGAAACTTTTTAAAATTCTCCATAATCCCTGGATGTATTTCCCTTTGCTCTTCATCCACTCCAGCAACATTACGAACTCTTTCTTCGAAATCTGTCAATACATTCATGTAATTTAAGAACGCCTCATAAGGTGAATCATAATGAGAAAAATATTTATGAACATCACCATCACTCCAAAACTTCGTGCACATGTAGTAAAAATGATCAGAGGTTTGAAGCTTCACCCAATCGTCTTTAATTTTTTGGTCGTCAATTTTGTTGATTAAATATTCCAAACTGTATATAGAATCAAAAGCATCATCTTGCATTGGATTCCCTAACCAAGCCGTTAAATCACGCTCAGCATCTGCCCATGATATAGTGCTATGAATATCTATACCTGAGATTGGTTTTAATTCTTTAGCCGCTTCAGCTGGGGTAACAAAATCAAATTGGGAATGATTGATAATTTGGTTGGGTAATTCGCGCATAAAATCAAAGATTCCACTGTCCTCCCATTGATGTTCACCAAACGTTTCGTAATCCATAAAAAGGTTCACAATTTCCTGATTCCAGGGCGTAGAATTTATCCAATGAGAAAATGTTTCTGCTTTTAACGGCCATGATTCCCATGATTTTTGCGAAAAACGAAAAGCAATATCATCCGACAGTTTATAGTTTTTAAGTAACAACTTCAAATCAGGATGTTGACAATGGTTGTACAAAAAGTTCGGACTTCTCCAGCCCATTATATGATCAGCACCTTCGGTGATCATGGTTTTATACCCCATCTCATGTACTAAACTTCCAATGTAGTTGTTGTATACCAATTCTGTATTTCTGAAAGTTTTAGGAGTTTGCCCAAAATGCTCTTTTATTTTAGCAGTTTGCATGGCAACTTGTTTTTTGAACTCTTCAGGAGATTTTAAAGCCGATAATGAATGCCCATAGGTCTCTGCAATAAATTCAACGCAACCGGTGTCAGCCAAGCTTTTAAATGACTCCAATACATCATGAGCATATAATTCAAACTGCTCAATACACACACCCGAGATAGAAAAAGCTACTTTAAAATTCCCATTGTGTGCTTGAATTTGATCCAAAAGCAACTGATTCATAGGTAAGTAACACTTTTGTGCTACTTTTCTCATAATATCGTGATTTTTCTTTTCATCAAAATATTGATTATCAACACTTATGTCAAAAAAGCGATAATTTTTTAATCTAAACGGTTGATGAACCTGAAAGTAAAAACATATTTTTTTCATAATAATTAATTTCTAACGCTTCTTCTTCTGTTGATTGTTTTATTATAAATTTCACGCACTTTTAAAGAGGCGTACTCCCACTTCATTTCGTTTACTTCGTTTGTTCCATCCGCAGCTAACTTTTTGGATATTTCTTCATTCTTCAACAAACCTATAATAGTGTCTGATAATGCATTTAAATCCCAGAAATCTACTTTTATTGAATTTTTTAAAACTTCAGCAACACCAGATTGTTTAGATATAACCACCGGTACACCCGTTCGCATAGCTTCTAATGGTGTAATTCCAAAAGGTTCTGATACAGAAGGCATAACATACACATCTGTCATTCCTAAAAGATTATTGGTTTCAAAATAATTTAAAAACCCTGTAAAGTGGAAGCGATTGCTGATCCTCAACTCTGCAGCACGCTCAACACATTTTAAAAACATATCTCCATTACCTGCCATAACAAAATGAGTATCGGGCATCACGTCCAATACTTTTCTTGCCGCATCAACAAAATAGTCAGGCCCTTTTTGGAAAGTAATTCGGCCTAAAAAAGTAACTATTTTTTTATCTACTAAATTTCTTTTTGGGTATATTTTCGCAGGCTTAGGAACAACTGCGTTATGTACAACAGAAATTTTTCTTCCATCAATACCGTATCGGTTCATTAAAATTCTTCTCGTTAGACGAGAAACACATATAATTCTGTCAGCAGCCTCACAACCCTTTTTTTCTAGTTCGTAAACTTCTTGGTTTACAGATTCACCTGAACGATCAAATTCAGTTGCATGTACATGAACTACCAAGGGTTTACCACTCACCTCTTTAGCCATTATAGCGGCAGGGAATGTCAACCAGTCGTGTGCATGTATCACATCAAATTCTTGGTCTTGGGCAACCTGCATTGCAACAAGAGCATACTTAGATACTTCACTTAAAAGGCTTTTGCCATATCGACCACCAAATTTAAATTTCGCGGAACTAAAATTAGAATCTACTTTACTAACTGAATGAATATCAAACTCTTCCCTATCCATAAATTCCTGTGGTGATGCATAAGGAACAATATGAGAGTGAATTTGCATATAATTCACCTTTTCCAAATTTCTTTGAAACTTACTTGTAGAGAAATTCACTTCAACATCACTCGCTCCAACCAATCTAAACTTATCAGTCTCTTCAGTTCCGTATAATTTAGGTACAACGAAGGTAACATCTACTCCGTTTCCAATTAAACCGCTTACTAATCCGTAACAAGCGGTTCCTAAACCTCCTGATATTTCTGGTGGGAACTCCCATCCAAACATTAATACTTTTGGTTGCAATGCCATAGTTTTTAATTGTGTTTTAACTTATTAATTAAAGCCTTAATTCTTATTAATTCTGAAATACTCCAAGCTTGAGCTATAGTACCTTTTGCTGCAAATGGAGGTTCAGCATCATAAATTTCTCCAATTGATCCAACTCCGTAATCCGCAATTTCGGAATTGAATTGGTTGTAAATTTCCTCGAGCAAAGGTAATGCATTATCTCTAAAAATATTCACATATCCTTGCGCAAAATGTCCTAATAACCAGGGCCATACAATTCCTTGATGATATGAATGATCTCTTGACTTTTGATCACCAATATATGAACCAATAAATTTTTCATCATCTTCCGATAATGTTTTTAAGCCCCTGGATGTCAGTAGTTTATTTTTAGATTTTTCTAAAATAGACTTACTCATCTCTTTATCACAGACTGAATATTTTAGAGCCGTTGCAAAAATTTGGTTAGGACGAAAACTCCAATCCTTGCTTTGATCATCACAAAAATCTGCTAAGTACCCTTTTTTTTCATCCCAAAACATGTCTTTAAAAGCAGTTTTCAATGACAAAGGCACCAATTTCCAATTCTCTACAAACTGCTGTTCACCCGCTGCTTTAGCCATTTCTAAACTAAAACATATTGCATTATACCAAAGCGCGTTTAACTCAACAGTATACCCTGCTCTTGGAGTAACAGGAACACCATCGACAACTGCGTCCATCCATGTTAAAGCAACATTTTCCTGACCACCGTACAACAAGCCATTTTCCCTCATATGAATATTGTACAGAGTTCCCTCTTTGTACTTATCAAGAATATGATTGATTTCGTTTCTGAAGTATTTCCAGGTTTCTGCTGGAGATTTTGTTACCTCTACATACTCTTGAAGAGCCCAAAAAAACCACAATGACGCATCGGCAGAGTTATATTGTGCTGATTGACCAACCCCAATATTAGTGAGTAAACCGCCCTTCAAATCTTGCAACATGGTTTTCAAGACCTCTTTACATACTTCTGGCTTTGGATTTTGTCTGTATAAGGTAAGTCCAGGTAAAGACAAAAAAGTATCCCTACCCCATCTGCCAAACCAGTGCAATCCAGCACAAATCTCAACTCCATATCCAGGTGTTTTGCATACGAATTGATCGGCTGCCTTTTCTAAATATTCATCTAAATTGGTAAGTTCAGTTTTCTCTTGCAACAAATCGTCAAATAATTCATTTATCCCCTTCACATTTTCTTGCTCGGTTGAAATAGAAACCACAACAGATTGTTCTTTTTTTAATTCAAAAAGCAACAAACCAATTGAGTACAAATCTTCTTTAAAATCATATCCTCGGTACAATTCTTCTAGGTATTCAGTTTTATAGTGCCAATCTCCATGTGCTATAAAATCATTTTGCTTAGAAGTTTGAATAAATAAATTATCAAAACCTTCCTCCATGCAATACTTTACACCATTATGAACTTCATAAACTTGTATAGACCGATTATCCGCACGACGAAGCCTATGTATTCTTCTAAAGGATGAAAAAGGTTTTAAACCTAGCTCAACTCGTTCTCCTTCAATAAGAGAATAACGAATTAGCAACTGATTTTTATTTGGGGAAAACTGAATTTCTTTCCGAATCTTATGTCCTTCAACTTCAAAAACAAAAGTTGGAATTTTTTTCAAATCAAACGAGTGCAAATATTGATACCCTTCGGGGTGGGCAGTTAATGAATATTGATGAACTCCCAATTCATAAACACGGTCATTCACGTCCAAAACTTCATGCAAGGCGTTCAACAAAACATAACTGTGATGATCAATTTGGGGTTGTCTAACAACAAAAGTACCATGGTATTTACGGGTATTAACTCCTGCTAGGGTAGAGCTTGAGTATGCTCCAATAGAATTCGTTTCCAAAAACTCACGTCTACTGGACTTATCAAACTCCGTCAAAAATAGCTTATCAAAACTTATACTTCCCATTAACCATTTACTTCCCTATTCTCTTTATAAAATTGAATCAATCCATTTGTAGAGGAATCATGACTTTCAACTTTGTTATTGTTTGACAACTCTGGTAAAATAACCTTTGCCAACTGTTTTCCTAACTCAACACCCCATTGGTCAAACGCATTCACATTCCATATTACACTCTGGGTATAAATTTTATGCTCATACATTGCAATTAAACTACCCAAAACCCTTGGTGTCAACTTTTTCACAAATATTGAGTTAGTGGGTTTATTGCCTTCAAAAATCTTATGCGGAAGCAATGCTTCTAATTCCAAATCACTAAAGTCTTCTGATTCCAATTCTTTTTTTGCTTGCTCTCTTGTTTTTCCCTTCATGAGAGCCTCAGTTTGAGCGAAAAAATTAGAAAGTAGTTTGGCGTGGTGATCTCCGATAGGATTTTGAGTATTTACAGGAGCAATAAAATCGCATGGAATTAGCTTGGTTCCTTGATGAATCAACTGATAAAAAGCATGCTGACCATTCGTTCCTGGCTCTCCCCAAACAATTGGACCTGTACTGTAATTCACCTTTTCTCCATTCTTATTAATGTATTTCCCATTGCTCTCCATATCTCCTTGCTGAAAATATGCAGCAAAACGATGCATATATTGATCGTAAGGAAGAATACAATGTGATTCAGCACCAAAAAAATTATTGTACCAAACTCCTAAAAGCCCAAGTATTATTGGAATATTTTCTTCAAAGGGAGCAGTTTTGAAATGAATGTCCATTTCATGAGCACCCGATAACAACTCTTCAAATTTTTCAAAACCAATGTAAAGAGCAATACTCAATCCAATTGAACTCCAAAGGCTATATCTACCACCTACCCAATCCCAAAACTCAAACATGTTTTGAGTATCAATACCAAAGGACTCAACTCCATCAGCATTTGTAGAGATTGCAATAAAGTGTTTGGCTACATCATCATCATGAGCTTCCGATTGTAAAAACCAATCTTTAGCTGAATGAGCATTTGTTAAAGTTTCCTGGGTAGTAAATGTTTTAGAAGCTATGACAAATAATGTAGTTTCAGGATGAATGTATTTTAACGTCTCGGCAATATGTGTTCCATCAACATTTGAAACAAAGTGAACATTTAAATCTCCACCATAGGGTTTTAAAGCTTCCGTAACCATTAAAGGCCCTAAATCCGATCCTCCAATCCCAATATTTACAACATCTGTAATCGATTTCCCGGAATACCCTTTCCATTTCCCCGACCTCACTTCATCTGTAAACAATTTCATTTTTTGCAGTACCTCATTTATCTGAGGCATTACATCATTATGGTCAACATAAACAGGTGTATTCGAGCGATTTCTTAAAGCAATATGCAAAACTGACCTCTTTTCAGTGGTATTGATCATTTCTCCAGAAAACATGGCATCAATTGCTGACCGAACGTTAGTTTCCTTAGCCAAATTTATGAGCAAACGAAAAGTATCTGAATTGATTCTATTTTTTGAAAAATCCAATAAAATATCATTGAGTTGAATTGAAAAATCTAAAAACCGATTTTCGTTCAAAAACAAATCGTTAAGATGAATGTCCTTAAAATATTCAAAATGATTCTGCAGAGCAGACCATGCAGGTAGTTTCGTTAAATTGACCATAGGTTTTTTACGCAAATTGCGCATCAAAAATACATCGAAACCTTTTAAAAACAGTCACTTTTATGTAAATAAATCGTTACCTGTTTGAAGAAAATTTCAAACTAAACATGACATCATTTTAAGACTATTTAGAAATGATAAAATAAGGGCTTCTCAATTGCTTATTTTTGACAAAACACTTCAGAGCAAATACTATTTGAAAAACGTTCAAAAAAAAGAGAAACGTCTATAATTTAATACCAACAATAGCAATATCATCAGTTTGTTCATGTGAACCTTCATTTGTATTTTTCCAGTTGTGCAGTTCATCAACAATCATACTATGTTGAGTTAACATAGATTGACAAGATATCGACTGTATCAAGTTTTTAAAATTAGAGTATTTATATTTTTTATTCCGTTGGCCACCAAACTGATCCTGAAAACCATCTGAAAACAAATAAATCTGGTCTCCTTTTTTATACGGCCATACGCTATCCCAAGGTTTATTTTTTATTTTTTGGCCCGCCTTTTCATCAGATACAGAAACTCTATCTCCTTTAAATTCTGTGACCACTTGATTTCTAATTATTAATAACGGTCGTTTGATTCCTCTATATCGAATAATTTGTGACTCTTCATCAACAATACATAAGGAAATATCAAATGTATCTGCAAAATCTTCTCCCCTGTTGGAATCGAAAAAACTTTTATAATAAGCATCGGATACATTACATAAAAAATCGGTAACCGATTCAAATCGATTTTCTAATAACGTAGAATTTAAAAGATGATACACAGACATTGCCAACATTGCCCCTGGAACACCATGACCCATACAATCCACAACTGCGATAATTTTACCAAACTTACATTTTTGAGTCCAAATTAAATCTCCACCTATAAAATTTTGAGGACAATAAAATGCAAAGCTTTCCGAGAATAATTTAGAAATCTCCTCCGAATTGGCATTAATACTATTTTGTATTATTCTACCGTACCGTAAACTTGAATTTACGATTTCTTGAGCTTTACAAATTGATTCATTCTGCTTCTTTAGAATATAATTTGCCGCTGTCAATTCAATTAAATGATCATCAACTTCCTTATTGTTTTGATGA
>Ga0160423_10003430_pt1 | contig 13166 bp, 19 predicted proteins | sample CRUFie14St8metaG_FD_108191 | JGI IMG/M metagenome (GOLD analysis project Ga0160423, IMG submission 108191) | Marine microbial communities from the Costa Rica Dome - CRUD Field 142mm St8 metaG | ecosystem: Environmental > Aquatic > Marine > Oceanic > Photic zone | place: Costa Rica: the Eastern...
GAATTAGATTGTTTGATTACAGGTAGACCAACTGCATCAATCTCTTGGTGGTATCAGTTTGTTGGTAGAGGAACTCGTATTCATCCACAAAAAGAAAATTGTTTAATTGTAGATTTTGTAGGCTCAGTAGAAAAGTTTGGTAAGGTAGAAGAACTATATTACAAAGATACTGGTGGTGAAGAATGGGAATTGTTTGGTGAAGGTAAGAAACAAATCACAGGTATCCCAATGCACGAAATAGGAATCCACTTGGAAGGTGGTATCAATCTTGCAGAAAAGAAGAATGAAGATGGTGATATAGAAAAAGTTTATATGACCTTTGGAAAATATAAAGGTAAACCAGTGGCATCAATTCCACCTTATTACAGAAAGTGGTTAATGGATAATATTACTTGGGGGCCGTGGAATATTAAAGTAAAACACGAAATAGAAAGATTAAATTCGCTTTCATAATGTATAGTTACACCTTATACAATAATAATTGTATTCTTCAAACTGATACAAATAAAATTATATTTGAAGGAGAAAACGGATGGAACGAGTTTGAACTTTGGAAAAAAGAAAACCCTAAATTACACGAAAAACTCCTTAAAGAAAAACAGATAAAATTAAAATGGAATCAAGGATTTCCACATACAATAAATTCTGATAAACATTTTTATAACGAAGATGGAGAATTATATAAGATAGATAAAGGCGATATAATCGAACACTTATCGAATGGAAGAATATATCAACTTGACGAATTAAATAAACAAACAACAAAATTTACAGAAGATGGTGTGGTTTTTGAAAAAATAAATTATAAAACAAATACACTAAAAAAATATCATATTGCTAGTGGTAAACTTTTGTATTTTAACAGAACCAAAAATGATTTTAAATATAGTATAGAATATTTTTCTACTAACGATGAAAGTGAATCTATATATAAATCAACTTTATATAAAAAAGATATTTTATTAAAAGAACAAATTAACTTTCCAAGCACTAATATAAAAACTATTTTAAAATATAAAAATGATTCATATTCTTATAAAGAATATTATATTACAGGTATTGTAAGGGGTGAAGGTAAATTAACATCAGAAAGAAAAATGAAAGATGAATGGAAGTTCTATCATCAGAATGGAAAGATAGAATCGATTCATTTTTTTAAAAATGGTGTACTTTCAAAAACATCAAAACTTTATTCTGATAATGGAAAATTATATAAACAAATAAATCATGATTAGTTTTATTATACCATTTGCTAGTAAAGGTGATAATCTATATCAACGAAGAGATATGGATGAAGGTATGATAATATTATCTACGATATTATCTATCAAAAATATAAATAAAACATTTGATGTTCCTAAAGAAATTATTCTTGTAGATAATACACATTCTTTTCCAAACATTAAAATGGATAATTTAAAAATAGTAAAAGGATGGCAAGCACTAACCGAAGATGAGGTAAGAAAACAACCAACATTTGAAAAATATAATATTGATGATTTTAATGTATTAGCAATGTGGTGTTCAATGGCACATAATGTAGGGATTGAACATGCCAAGGGAGATTACATAATATTACAACATAACGATATATTTTACCACGAAAATCTTTTACCAAAATTATATCAAACATTAGAACACAATGAATATGTTGCAGTAGATTCAAAACACCTTACTTTGACTGGATACTTAGGAAATAAAGATATTATTGATTCATTAGATATTGATTTTGAAATTGGATATGAGAGTGGTGGGTTTATAAAACAAAAAATGTTTGGATTATCAGATGCATATTTCTTTATGTGTAAAAGAGAATTCTTTGATGATTATTATGTTGATTGGGGTTATGGTGATTGTAATCATGGAGCAACAATAAAGTGTTTGATTGAGGGAAAATCTTTTCACCACATTGGTCCATTTTTTGGAAATAGTAATTACAATACCGATGAATCAAATACATATATTTTCTTTGGTAAAAAATTTATTACACATTTAAAGGGTGGATTTTCTGAATACAATTTATCTTTTAAAAAAGATAATAAAAAATATAACATGAGTAAAGGAAATAATTATTTAACAAAACTTAAGGAGTTATCATGAAAACATTTGTAATCACAATAAGTAGTAATAAAGATTCGGTTAGGTCTGCACAACAAACAATAGAATCAGCAAAAAGTGTAGGATATGATGAACCTATTGAAATGTTCGAAGCAATAAAACCAGAGGAATGGGAACCAGTTTTACCATTTCCAAATAGATTTGACGAGTATGCAAGACCATATAATGTAGCAGCATGTTTTGCTTCTCATTATTTGTTATGGAAAGAATGTATAAAACTAAACGAACCTATATTGATTTTAGAACACGATGCTATATTTGTAGATAATATTCCAAACATTGATTTCGATATGTGTGTTAACTTTGGTAGACCAAGTTATATCAGACCAGACCATATGATTTATGTAGAACCAAAAGATGGGTTACAAACACTACATCAATTTAATTTCTTAGGTCATCATGGTTATGCAATCAAACCTAAAGCAGCTAAAATATTTTGTGAGGATGTAAAAACAAGAGAGTTATCAGCAAATGATGTGTGGATGAACAAAGATGCGTATCCATGGCTACAAGAATACAGACCATATCCAATTCATGCAGATACAGATTTCTCTACTATTCAAACTATACTACCAGATGATATTCCTATCATGCAATCATATCATAGAATTACAAATAAAGATAGTGATGAGTATGAGTATTTAATGAAACACTATCCTCATGTTCTTGCAGGTCCTCAATCAAAACGACATATAGATGTATAATAAAATGAACTTACCATTTGGATGGGTTGAAGAACTACCACAATATTGGGCATATCAAAAATCTCAAGCATGGATTGGTGAACCCATTGAATCCAATAAATTTCTTTTAGTTAGTTGGAGAATGACTGGTTCTGAGTTTTGTAAAGAATTAATACGAGAAAATTATCCTGAAACAGCAAACATAAATCATTGGGCAAAAAGTCATATTATCATAGGAAAAAAAGTTACCCAACAATTGATTGACAATGCTGATACTAAAGTGTTTGTAGTAATATCAGACCCGAGAGATGCTGCAAGTAATTTAATTAAGTATGATAATGGTTTACATTTACATAACCACGATTACCCATCTGGAGTTTATAACCTAAATAGTACACAATTTTTAAATGAAGTTGCTGATAAACAAATCGAACTAATAAATCATTATACAAAAACATTTGGTGATAATTGTATTGTATTACGATATGAAGATGCGTTTCAAAACCAAGATAAATTTCACAATCAAGTATCTAAGTTTATCGGATATGAACCATTGAATATTGATGATGTTAGAAAATATAAATGGTCAATATATAAAAATGTAGGAATGTTTAGATATCACTTTGATGATGATGTTTTACTCCAACACTACAATGAATACAAATGGTTTTATGATAAGTGGCAATATCCAATTGATGGTATGTATGATTTAAAATATGGATGGCATAAATTTAATGATGGGGTAGATAAACGACAACTTACTGAAGATTATAAAAAGATGTTAAAAAGAAACGGAGTATCCGAATCAGATAGAACAAAAAATATAGATGAATTCTAAGAAAAATGTTATAGTACTTTCTGCAAGAAGAAGTGGTACACATCTTCTTACTGATTTAATAGTTAATAATTTTGGATATGAAAGTATTAACTACAACTATATTGATTATCCCAAATTTACAGATGAAATGGAAGGGTTTGAATCATCTATGAACGAAGGTGGTAAAATAACTTGGTCACATTCACATGATTATAAAGATTACTATAAATTTAATCATAGTATTGATGACCAAAATAAATTAGATAAATTCTTTTCCGAATCTAAAATTATATTAGTTTACAGAGATGTTAGAGATGTAATAACATCATGTTATCACAGACCAAGATATAAATCCAAGTATAAAACATTTGATAACTTTTATAAGAACTTTGATTTCGATGGATATGAATTAGTTGACCAAAAATACGATAATATGTTTGAGTTGTTACTTCAGTATTATAAGAATTGGTTTTCTGTCTATATGGCAAAAGAACTTCTTGATATCGATATGGAAGTAATATCATTTGAAGAGATGATAGAAGATTATGATTCTTCGCTTAATAAGATAGGAAAGTTTTTAGAACAAACACCAAAGGGAGTTGATGTTAGATTACCAAATGAAAATACTGAAAACATTATTTACACAACCAATGATTTCAGAAATGGAAAGATTAATGATTGGGTTTCAACCATGAAAAACGAACATGGTACAAAGTTAGGTGAAAGGTTTTATGTTGATTTGGGTGCAGGTTTAGATTGTTTTTTAAACGATATAAAGATACATAAGTATCATAGACCCGAGCGAAATAAGTTTTACAATCCCATTCCACTAAATGTTGAAAAAGATTTAACATCTGAATTAGAACAATATAAAAATAAATTTATGTTCTTCGGTGAAAGAGGTGCAGTAGAATTAATAGAAAACAGATATAAAGATTCAATACAGAAATCAACAGATTTCAGATACTATCACAAAGTTTTTTATTATGATAAGTATGTATTGAAATTTCACTATCCATGTAAAGCAAGTTTAGATAAAAAAACATTTGATTCTACAATACCTACTGCATCAAAAGAACAACTCTTAACGATTCTTAAAACAAATGATTTTCTATATGAAAAAGGTATTGTTCCTAAATTATATCATGCAGGAATTTACAAAGGAGTTTTATATGTTATACAAGAAAGATATTCTGAAGAAAGTATTATCTATAACAAATACAACTTTCATCCTAAGTGGGATAATTTATTTTCATGGCCAAGTAGGTTAGGATTGGATGTTAAATTAAAAGAACATTTTTTTAAAGCATTAGAGAACAATATTTTATTAACTGATTTAATCAATGTATATAATAATGCAATTGATAAGGATGGTAATATAAAATACTTTGATTTAGATGGTATAAAATATTTCGAAACAAAAGAAGAAATGATTAACTCAGATGATTATAAAAATTCAATGGGTATTATAAAAGAAATGACATGAAAGGATTTGTAATATATACTGCAACTTCTTCTAAGAGTATAGAGATGGCTAAGAACACTCAAAGTATGTTTACCGATATTGATGTTAGTTTATTCAAAGGGGTAGATAAAACAAATGTATGGCAAACCTTTGTTGATTCTAATTTTAGTATATTAGATATAACACAAGTGATTGGATATGTTGACGGATTACTTGGTAACTTTTATTCTCACTATAATCTATGGTTAAAATGTATAGAACTAAACGAATCTATATTAGTATTAGAACATGATGCAATTACTAATTATCAAATTGATTTTGATGTATTAAAAAACTTTAAAGGAGATTTACTGAACTTGGGAGAACCTCATTGGGGAACTCATGTTTTTAATGGTGATGGTGTCACAAAAAGAAAGAAAGGTGAACATGAATGTTTAATTGGTGTTCATTCATATTTAGTAAACCCAAGTGGTGCTAAAAAATTAATTGATGGTACTGAAAAAGGAATACTACCGGCAGATAATTATATAAGACAAGAACTGATAGATATTTATGATTACCTACCACATCCAATAAAACAATCTGGTACACTTAGTTTAACACAAGTACATGAATAATAACTTTTTTATATTTACAAAAGTAGTTGTTAAAAATGGTTTTTTAAAAAAACACATTAATACAAAAATACCAACTAATGTTTTTGAATCATTGATTACATTTATCAATAAAAGTAATTATGATAATTTAGTGTTAGTTTGTAGAAGTCAAAAAGAACCAACAACCGATTCATTACCAAGTTTAGAAAACTTATCAAAACTTAAAGAGTTAAAAAAATCATATCATATATTTTATCAAAACCCATGGCCAGAATCAGTACCAAATTTTTCAGAAGATAAAATTGTAATTCGATTTGGATTTGATGAAGGCAGTGAATATGATAAAAATATCATCTTAGAAAAAGAAACAAAAACAGATTTATCTGATGGCGATTATTATTATTTGGTTAGTAGTAAAGATAAATTTGAAATAAAAACAAAAAAAGTATTATTATAATTTGGATAATTAATAAATTATTCGTATATTTGTAATTAAAATATGAAAGCAATTTATAGTTTTAAAAAATTTAAAAACTCCTACAAACCTTTAGATGATAGGTTTTGTAAAGTTGCTGCGTGTGGAGTTAAATCAGTATCTCAGTTTTATAAAACAAAACTATACACCGATTCTTATGGTGCACATTTATTCAAATCAAAAGGAATTGAGTTTGATGAGGTAGTAATATCTGATGATATAGAAGATTATGAAGGTGATTTATTTTGTATGCCTAAGTTAATTTCTATGATGGAACAGACCGAACCTTATATCCATTTTGATTTTGATACTATACTATTTGAAAAAATTTATTCACCACACACGATTACATATGCATATTGGGATTTAGATTTATCTAACAACCCTAAAACAGACCAGTTAGATTCAATGATTTATCACTATCATTCTCCTTACAAAAAATACATTAGAGATATTTTTGATGATTCATTTGAACCAAAATGGTTGAGAGTTCCAAACCATTCTTTTTTCATGGTCAAAAACCCAACATATGTTGCAGAAAAATTCAAGGAGATAATCCAAAAACTACCAGAACACACATTAGAAGTTTGTGATGCACCTGGATTAATTGAACAATTTTTATTTTTTCAATATCTATTAGTAGATGGAGTTGATTATGGTTTTGTAAACAAATATGCAACAGAAGATATTATAAACAAGACAGATGGTTCATATAAACTATTTCACTTATTCTACTATTGGGTAGAAGAAAAAAAACAAGATGTAAACCAAATCTTAGATATACTACTAAAACGATTTGAAATAGATGAATCAATATTTAAAAAACAACTTACATAATTTATGAATAATTTAGACCTACAATATCAAGACTTACTTCAAGATATTCTTCTTGAGGGTAAAGAAAAAACTGATAGGACTGGAACAGGTACAATATCTGTTTTTGGTAAACAAATCAGACACAAAATGAGTGAAGGGTTTCCACTTCTTACAACAAAAAAGATGGCAATCAAATCAATCATGACAGAACTTAAATGGTTCTTAAAAGGAAAAACCAATATAAAATATTTGGTTGATAACGGATGTAACATTTGGAATGGAGATGCTTATAAAACTTATCAGAGAGCTTGTATGTACGAACTTGATAGAGATGAATTAACTTTAGAAGAGTTTGTAGATAAGATTAAAACTGATGAAGGATTTGCAAGAGTATGGGGAGAACTTGGACCTGTATATGGTAAACAATGGAGAAGGGTAACTAAAAGACATGGTTCATCACCAACTTACATTGTTGACCAAATAAAAAACCTTTTAGAACTAATTAAAGATAATCCAGATAGTAGGAGATTGATGGTTAACTCTTGGAATCCAGCAGAGTTAGATGAGATGGTTTTACCACCTTGTCATTATGGATTCCAATGTTATGTAAACGATGGTAAACTATCTCTAATGTGGAATCAGAGAAGTGTTGATACTTTCTTAGGGTTACCATTTAATATTGCATCTTATGGAATGTTATTACTTCTATTATGTGAAGAGACAGGATTAGAACCAGGTGAACTGATTGGAAACTTAGGTGATACACATTTATATAAAAATCACTTAGAACAAGCAGAAGAACAAAGAATAAGAACTTCATTTCAATTACCAAAAGTTGAATTATCAAATGTAGATATCTTAAATGGTGAGTTTGATTACGAGATTATCGGATATCAATCACAACCAACAATTAAAGCACCATTAAGTAATTAATAATGACAAAAGAACAAATAGTAGAAAAGATTGTAGAACTTAAACTTGTGAAACCACAAACACAAGAAATAAAACTTAAGATACAAAAGTTACAACAAAAATTAGGAAAATGATTAGAACAGCAGAATGTGTTTCACCGAAACATCCAGACAAAATGTGTGATAGAATATCAGACACAATTTTAGATTTTTATTTACAAGGAGACCCAAATTCACGATGTGCAATTGAAACTTGTGGTGGAAACGGAAAGGTATTTGTTACTGGTGAAGTAACCTCAAAAACAGAAGTAACAGAAGATGATATTAAATCAATCGTACACAACATATCAGGTGTAGAAGATGTAATAGTTCATCTCACAAAACAATCACCAGAGATTGCTCAAGGAGTTGATACTGGTGGAGCAGGAGACCAAGGAATTATGATTGGTTATGCTTGTAGAGATAACGAACAATTCTTACCACAAGAATATTATTTATCAAGAGAACTAAATAAGTTTGTATTTGATAAATATCCATATGATGGTAAGACACAAGTAACAATGAATGGTAATTCATTAAGAGTTGTATGTTCATTTCAGAACGCACCAGCAGAAGAATTAGAAAAGTTAGTAATAAAATACTTTGAAGATTTTCCTCAGTATCACATTGAGGCTTTACATTGTAATCCTGCAGGTGATTGGAACATTGGTGGATTTACTGCCGATGCTGGGTTGACTGGTAGAAAGTTAGCAGTTGATAATTATGGCCCAAGAGTTCCACTTGGCGGTGGAGCATTTAGTGGTAAAGATTGTACTAAGGTTGATAGAAGTGCTGCATATATGGGAAGAAGAATTGCAGTAGATATCTTAGAACAAAGACCTGAAGTAAATGAAGTAATTGTTCAACTTGCATATGCAATTGGATATGACCAACCTCTTCAAGCAACTGCTATCGTTGATGGAGAACACGAATTTATCAAAGGATATGATTTATCACCAAAAGGAATTATAGATTTCTTAGAACTAAGAAAACCTATATTTGGATTATCTGCATCATTTGGACACATGGGTGCTGGATTTTCTTGGAAATAAATTTGGAATTGTAAAATAATTTTCGTATATTTGTATAATATTATGTTGGAAAAAAAGTATAAAGTAATTTTAATTAGTGGTGGGTTTGACCCAGTTCACAAAGGACATATAGAATGTATCCAAAATGCTAAGAAGTTAGCAGATGAAGTTTGGATAGGATTAAACAACGATAGTTGGTTAAGAAGAAAAAAAGGTAAATCATTTATGAAAGAAAATGAAAGAGCTTTCATAATGGAATCTTTAAGAGATGTGGATTATGTTTATATAATGAATCCACTTATACATGGTGATGATACTGCAATTGATTTCATCGACCATGCAAGAAGAAAGTATATAAACGAAAATGGTGATTTACCAAAAGGTGTAATGGCATTTGGTAATGGTGGTGATAGAACAGAAACAACCACACCAGAAAATGATGTTTGTAATAGTTATGGAATAGAATCAGTATGGGGATTAGGTGATAAGATTCAATCTTCATCATGGTTATTAGAAAAATATTTAAACATAGCGGAGTAAAAATATGAATGTAGATATTAAACCTTTAGTAGAAGAAACACCGAATGATTCAGAGTTAGGTGCAAAAGTAAGAAAGATATATTGGGATAGAATAGATAAGATTGACCAACTTAATAAATGGAATGGTACAATCTATGAATCACCTGATGGTGGTAAAACTATTTATGAAAGACCATTTGGTTCTGATATATCTGAAAGAAAATTAGTAAAAGATAAATCACAATTAAATTTATTCGAATGAGATTAATTAAAGAACCAAATAAACTTAAATCAATTGTAGAACCATCTACCTTCACCAAAGAAGAGATTGATGAAATATCAGTAACACTTCTTCAAGAATTAAAAAGACATGGTGGTATTGGATTATCTGCAAACCAAATTGGAATTAATAAAAGAGCATGTGTAATTAATGTAAAAGAACCTTTAGTATTAATTAACCCACGAGTTAAAGAAGTATCTGAAGATATGGTTGCATATGTTGAACAATGTTTATCTATTCCCAAATCAGTTCGTAAACCAGTTAAAACAGTAAGACATAAATCATTTCAAGTAGAAACGGATAATTTAGGACTTGTAGAATTCTCACCTGATTCAGAAACGGGTACATGGGAAAATTCAAACGAGTTCTTTTCAGATGAAGGTATGTTAGAGTGTGTATGTGCACAACATGAGATAGACCATCTCAATGGAGTTCTAATTACAGATACCGAAAGAAGATACACCCAAACATTAACTTCATCAAAAAAATACGGTAGAAACGAAAGAGTAATGGTAAAATTACCAAGTGGAGAAACCGAATTTATGAAATACAAGAAGGCACAACCACTATTGGAACAAGGTGCTGAAATCTTATAAAATAAACGAAAAGATGGGAAAGATTATATTTAGCTATACTGACAAAGAGTTTTTACAGTCTCAAAGAGAGGCATCAAAGATAGAACTTGATGTACCAGATGATATGGATATCAAGGAATATAAAGTTATGTGTGTAAGATTGGCATCCGCCATGGGTTATCACGAAAAATCGATAAAGAGAGCATTTGGAGATTTAATTTACGGAGATGATGACCCTCAAACACTAAAGGATTTGATAGATGAACTTAACATCAAGACATATGATAGTAAAACTTCAGAATAGGTTAGTAACTCAAACATTGGTAACACAATCAATTATTGATTTATTAATTGAAAAAGAACTTTTTACTAAAGATGAAATAGAAGATAAAATTGATGCTAACATTGATTTATTCAAAAACCTCATTCACGAAAATGAAAAATTATTAAAACTTACAAACGAAGTTTTAGAGAAACTTCCTCAAAATGAAACCAACGAGGAAGAAGTTCTTGGTGGCTTATACTTCGGCCCATTAGGAGAATGTTAAAAAAATCCTAATAAAATTTGGATATATCAAATATTTTTTGTATATTTGTATAGAAGTAATATGTTTATCAAAAGGGAGACCGTATGAGAAAACAAGTAATATTTACGCTAGTAGTTTCACTACTATCGTTTGGAATGATAGATTCCGCAGTTGGTGATAGAACACCAGAGAAAACTTTTGAACAATTAGTTCAAGAAGAAGAACTCAGAAAGTTGGAAGAAAAAAGACTGGAAGAGGAAAGAATAAAACAATATCATGAAGATGAACTTAATAGATTCTTAAATGATATAGGACACAGAGAAAGTGGTAATAGATATAATATCACGAACACTTGGGGATATATGGGTAAATATCAATTCGGTAAATCAACATTAAAAGGTTTAGGATTTGAAGTTACTCGTAAAGAATTTTTGAACAACCCACAACTACAAGAAGAAGCAATGATGGCTTTATTAAATCACAACAAAGAAAAATTACAATCTTACATTGATATTTACGATGGTAAAACTATCAATGGTATGTATGTTTCTGAAAGTGGTATATTAGCTGCTGCACATCTTGGTGGACAAGGTTCAGTAAAAAGGTATTTTAAAAAAGGAAAGATATTTTCAGATGCCTATGGTACAAAAATCACATCGTACATGGAACAATTTAGTGGGTACGATATAAAATTAAATTAAAGTTATGTTAGAAATATTTACGACCTATAATATTATTATAGGGGTTTCGGTGTTACTCAATCTTATCTTACTGATTGGGGTACGAAACTTATTACGCCAAAATGAACAACTCGAAGATAGAGTTGTAGATACAACAAACTCAGTTAGAGATAGGGTACAAGCCGCACTCGAAAATATGAGAAGATTAGATAATAGAGAGGTGTTTGAAAAAGACGATGAAGTTGGGGTTACTTTCGATGAGTTAAAAAAAGTAATAGAACAATTAGATAATCAAGTATAAATTATGCCAAGACCAAGAAGAAAAAAATCTAAAATATATTTCGGTACACCTGCTCAAGAAGCAATTATCGAGTATAACAAGTGTAAAGACCCAGCAGAAAGGTCTAAAATTTATGAAACAAGAATTAAGTATCCATTCGAAAAACTTGCAGAAAATGTTATTAATACATTCAAGTTTACTTATTTCGATGTACCGAAAAAAGACATCCAAACAGAAGTAGTTTCTACAATGGTAGAAAAAATGCATATGTTCAAAGAAGGAAAGGGTAGAGCCTTTTCTTACTTTACTATTATTGCAAAGAACCATTTAATTTTATCTAACAATGGTAACTACAAAAGATGGAAACAAAACGCACTTCTTTCAGAGATGCCAGAAACTTGGAATCCGGAGAATGACCACTATGAAAAACAAGAAAATAGTGAGTTTAAAGAATTTAAAGATATCATGCTTGAATATTGGGATAAAAACTTATCAAAGGTTTTTACAAAGAAAAGAGATATTCAAATTGCAGATGCAGTATTAGAATTATTTAGAAGAAGTCAATATATAGAAAATTTCAACAAAAAACACTTATACCTACTTATAAGAGAAATGACCGATTGTAAAACTCATTACATCACTAAAGTTGTAAATGTAATGAAAACACACCAAAAGAAAATGCTAAATGAATATTTAGAAACGGGTGAGTTTACTGCAACGGAAAATGAGTTTTGGAATGAAAAATAAATATGTTTTAGGAATAAGTTGTGGTTATCATGATAGTGCTGCAGCATTAATTAAAGATGGAAAAGTTTTATCTGCTTGTGAAGAAGAAAGATTTACAGGTATAAAACATGATTCATCTTTTCCTACTAACTCCATTAAGTGGATGTTAAAAGAAAAAAACTTAACTGGTGATGATATTTCAGTTGTTTGTTTTTATGAATCCCCATCTGATAAATTAGATAGAATTAAAAAAACTTCCAAAAGAACCTTTATTCAAAAACTAAACTTTTTTGATAACTCTGTTGAAAAAAACAGAAAACAATATAAAGAAGTTGAACGACAGATATATAAACATACAAATAAAGATATAAGACTTGTTTATGGTAATCATCACTTATCTCATGCAGCATATGGATTTTATACTTCTAAATTTCAAGACAGTGCAATTGTAACTGTTGATGGTGTTGGTGAATGGGAAACAACTGCAATATATTTTGGTAATAGGCATAAGATAATAAATCTTGAATCTATAAACTTTCCACATTCATTAGGAATGTTATATTCCACATTTACTGCATATCTTGGATTCAAACCAAATGAAGGTGAGTATAAAATTATGGGATTAGCA
>Ga0160423_10003431_pt1 | contig 13163 bp, 9 predicted proteins | sample CRUFie14St8metaG_FD_108191 | JGI IMG/M metagenome (GOLD analysis project Ga0160423, IMG submission 108191) | Marine microbial communities from the Costa Rica Dome - CRUD Field 142mm St8 metaG | ecosystem: Environmental > Aquatic > Marine > Oceanic > Photic zone | place: Costa Rica: the Eastern...
AAAAATAATATTATTTCTTTTTTATTCTAATCAATTTTCTGCTCCATATAAAGAAAGGCAGATTTAATAACATTATAATATTTAGCCAATTATTGAATACATTTCCAGTGGGTACTAGTGGCCAAAGATATAAAACTATACCTGATAAAATACATATTTCAAAATCAGAAAAATAATATTTACCATTTAATCTGAGAATTGCATGCTTAATAATATATTTACAAAAATAAAAGAGAATAACTAATAAAAAAATAAAACCGATAACACCTATCTCGGACAATATTTGGATATAAAAATTATGTGGATGTGTAGAACAAGACAATTCATTTAATTTATAATCTTCATTTCCACAAAAATTTCTAAAATTTTTAACACCCACGCCAATTATCTTATTATCTAAAAACATTCTGTAAGCGGTAATGTAATGACTGGTGTGTTGTTCTGAAAAAATATATTTATTTTCTTGTTCATTAGAATTTTTCTTAGATAGGTTCATCTGGGCTAATGTTTGATCAATTAACCTTTCTTTTGCAGAAGGATTAATAAAAGATATTATTATGATTAAAAAAATACTTAATAATAAAGTTAAGAGCCTCAACTTTAATAATTTTTTAGAAAAAAAAATAATAAAAATTGCTGATAAATTTATGAGAAAAAAGGCTGATCGATCTCCACTTAAGAAAATTAAAACTTCAGATAGAACAAAAAGAGTAATAATAAATAAAAATAATTTATTTTTTGAGTTAAACATAAATATATAAATCCCAAAAAAAATTGGCCAAATACGCGATAAATAACTACCTAATATAAGTTCTTCATTAAAAAAACTTGAAACTCTAAAATTATTAACAGTTTTAAAGCCTAAAATATTTTCTCCCATGAAATATTGATAATAACCGTCTAAAATTAAAACAGTAAAACAAATTATAATACAATAATAAAAGTATTTCATAAATTTATGGTCTGTGTTTAATAGGGCTACTGCAGCAACTACAAAAACTCCATATCTAAAGTAAAAAATAGAAATTTTTAAACTGTCAAAATTAATATTATTAATTAAAGAATTAAATATTAAATAAATCCAAAAAATTAAGAAAAAATAAAAATATTTATTTTTAAAATAAGAAAAATTTTTTTTGTTAAAACAATATATTAAAAATAATATACTTATTAATGATATAGAAAAATCACTTAGAAAAGGTCCTGTAATTAAAAAAAAAGGTAATAATATAAATAATGCTGTTGGGAAGTAATAAAAAATAAATTTTTCTCTATTTGAATTAAAAGTCATTAAATTAAAGTTTTTATTTAAAAATTTTTTTTACTAGATATAACACAAATTTAAAATAACATACTTAACAATATAGCTATGATTTTTAAAAATCTAATTGCAATCTGCAAATTTTTAAATTAATCCTAAAATATATCTTTTCATTATATGAATAGTGCAATAATAATTTATTTCCTAATTTCTTTTGTAATACTATTTTTGTCAGCGAAAATTTCATATAAATTTAAATTATTAGATAAACCAGATAAAAGAAAAATTCACACTAAAGCAACCGCATACTCAGGAGGAATTGCAATAAGCACTATTTTAATTTCATCAATTTTATTATTTGATATTTCTGATAATACTTTGAACTTAATATTATCTATAGCTTTTTTGGTTTCTATGGTGGGTCTACTTGATGACACTTTCAATCTAAATGTTGGTGGAAAATTAAGTTTACAAATTTTTCCAATAATTTATTTAGTTATCACTCACAATTTAAATCTTAATCAAATCGGGGATTATGATTATTTCAAAATAGAATTAGGAGCATTTGCAATGCCTTTCACATTGCTTTGTGTTTTATTTTTAATTAATTCATTTAATTATTTTGATGGAATGGATGGAGTACTATGTTTTTCTTCTATTTCTACATTACTAATACTCTTTTTTTTATTTCAAGATAAAAATTTCAATTTTTTTTTAATTTTAATTTTAATTCCATTGGTTATTTTTTTATGTTTTAATTTTTCACTTTTTAATTTGCCCAAAATGTTCTTAGGTGACAGTGGTAGTTTATTACTTGGATTTATAATATCGTTTATTCTTATATATTTAGCTAAAAATAGTTCAATTCATCCCATATTGCTCGCGTGGTCAGTGGTAATATTTGTATATGAGTTTTTGTCAGTAAATATTATTCGATTAAGGATGAGACATAATCTTTTTAGCGCAGGCCAAGATCATTTGCACAACATTTTTTTTATGAAATATAAATCTCTCTTTCTTACTAATTCATTTATTTTTTTTTTAAATATATTTTTATATTTGATGGGTTACTTTAGTTTTAATTTAATTAACCCCTTGGCATCTTTAATTCTATTTATTTCTTTATTTTTTATTTATTTATTTTTAAGGAATAAATTTTCTTAATAAGTTTTCTATTCTTTAAATTTCATGAATATTTAACATTTAAAGAGAATAAAGAGCATCTAACCATAAAATTTTCTTTGCTTTATTGTCCCATGTTGGGTTGCTAATATTTATTAATTTAAATCCATACTTTAAAAGAATTTTTTCAAATTCTAAAAAATTGAACGATTTTTCGTAGTGATTACATAATGTTATCTCTATTTGAATTTTTTTTATTCTTCTTCTATTTAAAAGATTTTTTGCACCAAGTAATATTTCTTTTTCCCAGCCTTGTGTATCAAGCTTTAAAAAATTTATTTTTTTTATTTTATTTTTAAAACAATAATTATCTAATGTTTCTAAAATAATTTTTTTTTTTTTTATTGTTTTAAATTTTTTATTTTCAAACTTAAAATTTTGATTAATCTTGTAAAAGCTAGATGTTTGAGAATTATTATTTATATTAAAAGTTCTAATACTTTTTTTTTTACCAAGTGCCATATTGTTCAGAAAAACATTTTTATGGCCCAGATACTTTTTTAAAGATTTTTGATAACAAATATCATTTGGTTCAAATGAATGAATTTTAATATTTTTATTAATACTTAAAAAGCGACTAATACTTTCACCTTCATGACTTCCAACATCAATTATTAAATCATTTCTTTTAATAGCTAAACTCTCAATAAACCTTTTTTCCATTATATTATAATTTAGTGATGTATAATTTTTGTCACTTAGAAAGTTTAAGAACAAATATTTTAAAAATTTTTTGATCATTTTATCGAATATTATTTTTTTTTAAAAATTTTAAATTAAAGACAACACATCCTTTGCTAAATTTTCCATAATTTTTTTTCTTTTGAAGCGTCGACAAAAATCTGAACGATTAATTATTTTTGGTCCATTTAGTAATTTATTTAATCCTAACTTCATTGCTGCCTCATCGCAAGGATTAAATATCTGAACACCATCAACTTGTTTATTTAAAAATTCTGCAGCATATCCAGATACACCTGCTAATATCGGTTTACCGGTTGCTGCATATTCAAAAATTTTAGAAGGCAAAACTTTGTGGAATGCTTTTAAATCATTAAGATGTAAAAATAAAATATCAGCTTTTTGATATTCTAAAATTAATTCTTTTCTTAAAACTGGATTTAGAATTTCAACATTGGAAAGTGATTTTAATATTTTATTATTTTTTAATAATTTAATTGCAGAACCATCTCCAATTATTCTAAAATTTACATTTTTCATTTGTTTGGCAATATATGGAATAATCTTATGTAGGCCTTGACCTTCCCCAATGTTACCAGCATATAAAATAATTGGTTTACTATTATTATTTTCAGGTTTTTTTGTCTCAAAAACTTCATCAATGCCATTAGGAAAAAATGATGGTTTGATATTTGGATTAATTTTTTTAAAATAATCTAAAAAACCACCTGACACTAAATTTACTTTATCTGCTAAACCAAATGTCCATTTTTCTAAGTACTGAAAAAGAGGAATAAGAAATAATAAAAAATTTTTCTTTAATATATCTCTAATTGTATCAACAAAAAGATCACGTATATCCAAATAGAATTTTGACCCATTTTTTTTTGCAACCAAAGCTCCAAGACTAGCGGTCATTAAACGAGATGAAGTTACAAATACAATATCCCATTTTTTTCCCCTAGTTAGTTTTAGAACTTTAAAGCTAAATGAAATGAAAGACTTTGCTTGATCAAACATGCCGCTTTTGTGTCTAGGCAAATTAACTCTATTAATACAGACTTTATTTAATTTTTCAAAATTCAAAGCAGGAATTTTTAATGAATGGTATCTATTTGGCATACTAGTGATTACATCAATTTCAATATCAGCCTGACCTTCATTGACTAAAGCATCAACAACAGATTTAGCTCGTAAAGATGCTGGTCCAATATCAGGTGAGTAATAAAAACTTAAAACTAAAATGCGCATTTTAAATAAAAAGCGATCCACAAAAATCAAGCGCCTGTAATTTAATTAATTTTTTATTAGTTTCAGATTGTAAAAATTGACGATGCTTAACTAAAACACAAATTATATCAGCTTTTTCAATTGCATCTAATACATTGAATAATTGGAATTTTTTATGTGAACTAATATTTGGTTCAACTGCATAAATCTCATATCCTTCACTTAACAACTTTTCGGCAACTTCTAATGCTCTTGATTCCCTCAAATCATCTATATCTGGTTTAAAAGCTAAACCTAAACATGCTATTTTTGGTTTAACACCTTTTTTAACAAAATATTCTGTTGCTACAGTTTTAATCTTTTTTATTACCCACTTAGTTTTATTATTATTAACTTCTCTTGCTGATCTTATTAAAGGTGTATTTTCTTTATCTTGCGAAACAATAAACCATGGATCTACTGCTATACAATGTCCGCCAACTCCTGTTCCAGGTTGTAATATATTTACTCTTGGGTGTTTGTTGGCTAACATAATTAAATTCCATATATTAATTCCTTGCTTATCACAGATAATTGACAACTCATTCGCAAATGCAATGTTTAAATCTCTGAAACTATTTTCTGCTAACTTACACATTTCAGCAGTCTTTGCGTCTGTTTCAAACAAATTGCCTCTAACAAACGAACGATAAAATTCTACTACCTTTTTTGTAGAAGCAGATGTGAGTCCGCCTATGATACGATCGTTCTCAACTAATTCCCTCATAATTTTACCTGGTAGAACTCTCTCGGGACAATAGGCTATATGAACATTTTTTAAATTAGAACCGCACTGGATCAATTTTTGTTTTACTTTTTCAGTTGTTCCAACTGGCGATGTTGACTCTAAAATTACTAAATCTTTCTCTTTAATGAATGGTGCAATGCTTTCGGTTGCTGATAATATATAATCAATGTTTGGATATGGTATATCTCCAGATTTATGAAAAGGTGTTGGAACACAAATCATATAAATGTCACTTTTTTGAATTTGATTTGAAGCTTTAAATTTTCCAGATAAAACTGCTTGATTTATATATTCTTCAAGAGACTTCTCAATAAAATTAAATTTACCTTTGTTGATTTTTGATACAACTTTTAGATTTGTATCTACACCAAATACTTTATAACCTTTATTAGAAAGTAGCGCAGCTGTAGGAAGTCCAATATAACCAAGGCCAATAACGCATACTGTTTTATTTTTCATAATCTACTTCTATCAAATAGTACTTAAAACATCTACAATACGCTCACAAGCATGACCATCTCCATAAGGGTTGTTAGCGCTCGACATAATTTCATAATATTTTTTGTCATCAATTAAATTAGAAACACTATCAACAATACGCTTTTGATTTATCCCAACTAATTTAACTGTTCCAGCTTGAACAGCTTCTGGTCTTTCTGTAACTTCTCTCAATACTAAAACTGGTTTACCCAAACTAGGAGCTTCCTCTTGGATGCCGCCACTGTCAGTTAAAACTATTAAAGAGTATTTTAGTAGATAAACAAATGGTCTATATTCCAAGGGTTTTATTAAATGTATATTATTAAACCCACTAAGATTTTCATAGACTGGCTTGCTTACATTTGGATTTAAATGAACTGGGTATATGAAATGTATATTTTTATATTTTATAGCCAGCTCTTTTATTGCCGAACAAATCTGCTCGAAACCAAGACCAAAATTCTCTCTTCTATGGGCGGTTATTAAAACAAATTTTTCATTCATCCAATTAAATGATAAAATATCACCTAAAAAATCCTGTAAGTTTTGTTTATACCGCTCATCTTTATCAATTCGATTTAAAACCCAATGTAAGGCATCAATTATTGTATTGCCTGTAATTGTTATATTTTTTTTTTTTACTCCCTCTGCTAATAAATTTTCTTGGCTCAATTTAGTAGGTGCGAAGTGCCATTTTGCAATCTTACTTGCTATTTGTCTGTTAAATTCCTCAGGAAACGGAGCGCTTAGATTATACGTTCTAAGTCCAGCCTCAACATGTCCTATGGGTATGGACTCATAAAACGCAGCTATAGATGTTGCCAATGTTGTTGTTGTATCACCATGGATTAATACTAAGTCAGGTTTATCTTTATTGAATACTTTTTGCATTTTATCTAACATAATTGAGGTCAACGATGATAATTTTTGATCTTTTTGCATGATGTTTAAATCAATATCTGGTTTAATCTCAAATATATTTAATACTTGGTCTAACATTTGGCGATGTTGTGATGTAACACAAACTTTTACTTCAAATAAATCTTTTTTAATATTTAATGCATGAAAAAGAGGAGCCATCTTTATCGCTTCTGGACGTGTACCAAAAACTAACATTATTTTTTTTTTAATCATTAGAATTTACCATGAAATTTTTATGCAAGATTCTTGATCGATAAGTAAAACTTTAAAACATTTTGATTTAATTTTTTTACCAAACTCAGGAGAATAAAAACCTGTCTCAATAAAAGGTTTGCCTTTGTCAACTTGTAATACAATTTTTTCACCGTTCAGCATTTGTAAATAAAAAAAGTTCTCATTTTCAGTAAAAATATTAATTGATGGATGTAAATGAAAATAAGCATATGCAGTGTTAAATGATCCTTTTATATTATCTTTAATAATTAATGAAGTTTCAAAAAGCTTCCATTCACGTTTATGAACTGGGCTACCATTAAGTCGTTTGTATCCATCATGTTTGCAGCTAACACCTAGAAATTTATCTGATTTCTCAATTTTTAAATCAAAAGGATAGGCTCGCCTAGCGACACGAAAAGCATTCCAAACCTCTGAGGAATTTTCTCCATTAATTTCAACAGTATTATGCGCTTTTGTGCTTCTCTCGCTATGACGAATTTTACCAATTTCATATTCAGAAATACCACCATTTACCATTAATCTTTTACCAAATACAGACAGTTCGAATGAAAGTGTATCAGCATGTGCATGACCAGGCAAATAATCTGGTCCTATTGGTGCAACATCCAATATTAAAACTGCTTTATTAAATGATAATCTTAAATATCCACTATTATTTAAATGCTCAATTTTTCTTAATTTTGTATAATTGTATTTAATACCTAATCTCTCAGAATATTTTTTTAATTGTTCTAAATTTGAGGAATTATTGAGAGTTGAGTCATTAAAAAACGAAATCTCGCCATCTGGATGTAACATGATCTCCATCCATTTAAGCATATTTTTTACAACTTTTATCCATGTATTTATATTTGTCTCTTTTATATTTGACGAGTAAACTTTTGAAATATTAATTATATCTAATAAGTCCTCCAAAAAAATTGAATGATACATCGGGCTACGTTCAAAGTTTCCTCCATCATTTAAAATTTGTTCCTCCAATTCATCATTGACTATCTTTAAACCAGTTTTTAACCAATTTTCTGATTCTTCATCTAAAAAGAATAATCCCGCAAATAATAATGCTTTAGCATTTGCAAATAAATGATTGCCAAGTATATGCCATTCAACTCGTTTACTTAACCACCTTGATTGTAATGCTAAACTTCTTAAGCACTTATCAGACAATTTATTTCCTGAAAATTGCCACTTTATCCAATTAACAATTCTAATTGATGTTGGATATGGTTCCCAGCCGACTCCTTTTCCTAAAGAATTTTCATCTATCCAGTTTTCAATAAGTTTTTCATGAAATTTTTTACGTTCATTTGAATCTATAGAATTCAAATCATTGAAATAATGCTGGTTATATCGCCATAACTTGGAAATTTTTTTAGTATTATTATGCCATCCTATTTCTGAAAAAGACTTAGATTGATTGAGAAAATTAAAGGTATCATTATCTAACATGCTTGATTTTTTTTGGACAGGTAAGCAAAAATTATTTTTTAATAATCGTAATTTTAATAGAGAAGTATCATTAACATTTGGAGTGGTTGTATTAAAAAGAATTCTATTATAGATCTGCTTTGCTTTTAAATATCTAATTGTATGAAAATATTTATATATCAATAATTTACTGGTTTGCTAATTTTATAGAAATTTTACTTACTTCCAATATCTCATCTATTGGTATTGGTGATTCGTTACCATAATAAATTGCATCAACAAATGCTTTTGAGCAAGAATTTTGGCCTTTGTCTTGGTTCCATAAATTCATCTTTTTAAAACCAGGCCAATCAAATCCAATCAATGTTCGATAGTTATTGAGCTGCAATACACCTCCTCTTGCAAATACTTCTAATCGTTCCTTAGGAAAAGATCTTGGACCATTATCATAGTAATGAATTGTGCCAATTGAACCATCTGCAAAAACTAATTGAATGGTAGCAGTATTTTTTTTAGACCCATCCATAAATTCAATTTGATATTTTGTTATATGTTTTCCTATCAAAAACCTTAGTAAATCTATGAAATGACAAGCTTCTCCAATAATACGTCCTCCACCAATATTTATATCTTTAGTCCAGTGATCATTTTGAATTTTACCTGCGTTAATTGTCATCACTATTGCCTTTGGATCAATAATTTCATCTAATAATTTTTTTATTTTTTTTATTTGTGGAGAAAAACGGCGATTGAAACCAACCATTAAAATATTTGTATCTGATAATGCTTGCTCAATCTTGTTTAGCTCTTCAAGTGTCAAACACAAAGGTTTTTCAACAAAAACATGCTTGTTTTGCTTTAATGCCTTTAAAACAAAATTTGCGTGGCTATCATGCCGAGTGGTGATAACGATTCCATCTGTATTTTCCTCATTAAATAAACTATCACCATCAGTTGTGGTTTCTAAAAAACCATATTTGCGTCCTACATGAGCACTGCTAACACCAGTATTTGATGCTATAGTTTGAAAATCTGCACCTGTATTTTTAAAAGCTGGTATTAGTATTGATGTAGCATAATTACCTGCACCTAAAAAACTAAGTCTTATTTTTTGATTAGAATTTTTTTTTGTTAATTTTTGTTGTTTGCCAGTTTTAAATAAAGAAATTTTTTTAGAATTATCGTTTATTTCAATACCTGGATATGACAATAAAATTCCCAGTGAAGGTTCGGAGCCTAAAATAATATCATAAGCTTTTTTAGCTTCAGAAATATCAAATTTGTGTGATATTAATTTTTTTACATCTAAAGCTCCACTCGCCATCATATCTAAAACGGCCTCAAAATTTCGTTGCTCAGTCCACCTTACAAAGCCTACAGGATAATCATGACCCTTTTCTTCGTAATTTGGATCATAACGACCTGGTCCGTAAGAAGCTGAAACTTGAAATGTCAATTCTTTTTTAAAAAAATCTTCTCTTGATAACTTTAAACCTGTAACACCAACTAAAACTATTCGAGCACGTTTTCTACACATCTGTGCTGCTTGATGAATTGGTTCATCACTTTTAGTTGAAGTTGTTACAATCACTGCATCAACACCGCGTCCTCGAGAAAAAATATCACTTAAAGTTACTGGGTCTTCCTCATTTAGATTACAAATATCAGCTCCAAACTTTTTGGCTATTTTTAATTTTTCTTGATCAAAATCTAAACCTAAAACCCTACAACCATTTGCTCTTAATAATTGTACAGTCAACAATCCAACTAGTCCGAGGCCAATAACAACAACTGCTTCACCTAAAGTTGGCTTAACTAATCTTATTCCTTGCAAAGCGACAGCTCCTAGAGCCGTAAATGATGCCTCATCATCAGATACGTTTTCTGGGACTTTAGCACAAAGATTAGTTGGTACATTTACAACCTCAGCATGATTACCATTTGATACAACCCTGTCACCTTTTTTAAAATCCTTTACACTTGGCCCTGTTTCATTAACTGTTCCTACATTACAGTAGCCTAAGGTTAAAGGTTTATCTAATTTTTTAAGAACTGAATCAATAGTTGGTTTTAATCCATCATTTGAAATTTTGTCTAAAACCATTTTCATCTTATCGGGTTGCTGGCGAGCTTTGTTCATTAAGCTCGCTTTACCAAACTCAATTAACATCCTTTCTGTTCCAGTCGAAACGAGAGTCTTTGAAGTTTTAATTAATAATGAGCCTGATAATACATTTGGTACTGGTACTTCAGAAACTTCAATTGACCCGGTTTTTAAAGATTGAACAATTTGTTTCATTTAATTTTTTTATTTTAGTAGAAATTCAAAACTTTAATTTCTAATGTAATTTCTGCACCATATTTCAATACAGAGTAAAGATAGCAATGTATAACTTGCATCTATTTTACCCTTATCATTTTCAGCAATTAATTTCCATACAGCAGTTGGGTCAAATAAACCCCGGTTTCGTAAATTTTCAATTGATAATACATCTCCCAGAAATTCTCTAAGTTCGTTACGCATCCATCTTCGTAGCGGTACTCCAAATCCTGTCTTTGATCTATAAATAACTTTTTTTGGCAAAAACCCTTCCATTGACTTTTTTAATATCCATTTTCCCTGCGTTCCTCTATGTTTAAGATTGTCTGGAATATTATGAGCAAGCTCTACCAATTCCTTATCTAAAAATGGTACACGAACTTCAAGGCCATTTGCCATTGACATTCTATCAGCGTATAGCAAATTATGATCTGCGAGAAAAAATTGTTGTTCTAAAGCTAACATTCGGTCTAGCTTTTTTGTACTTTTAGGAAGTTCCTCCAAAAAATTTAACATCTCTGAATTTGGATTTGAAAGCCTAAGTGAATAACTAAGATCTTTTGAATATAATTTTTTTAGATCATCTCTCTGTATCCAACTAAAATAATTAACTAATCTTTCATCTCCATTTAAATTAGCACCTGAAAATAGTTTAGAAAGACGACGATTAAATAAATTATTTTTATTTAATTTTGATGATGCAATGTTTAGAATATTTCTTATTTTATTTGGCAGCCAACTCCACCAATATTCATTCATCATAGCTTGATGACGACGATATCCAGCAAAAACATCATCTCCACCAATTCCTGACAATAAAACTTTAATTCCTTGCTCTCTAGCTAATTGACTAATGTATAAAACATTAAGTGCGGAAAAGTCAGCAATAGGCTCATCTAATGTCTTTATCATAACTTCTAGATCATTTGCCATTTTGGTAGAATTAACTTTAACAACATCAAGATTTACATTCAGATGCTTTGCAACTGTTCTAGCATAATAAACATCATCTGAATTGCCTTTTTCTTGACTGCCCTCAGCCTCTATTACAAAACATGAGATATCTTTATTCTGTTCACGCGCAAATGAAACTATAGCACTTGAGTCTAATCCTCCCGAAAGAAATGCGCCTACTGGAACATCTGCAACCATTTGACGTAAAACAGCATTGCGTAGATGTTTTCGCACGCCTTCAATTGCAAATTTTTTTTCCATTTTAGTTTTTGATTTTTCATAGAAAACTGGTGGACGATACCATTTCCAACTTTTTTTAATTTTACCGCTATTAATTATTAAAGCCTCCCCAGGTAAAAGTTTGTTAATTGACTCAATTGGTGTACCTTTCCCAGGGCAATAAAGATAAGTAAGATAATTCTGAAGAGCCTTATAGTTTATTTCTTTTATATTTTTAATTAATGGAACTAAGGCTTTCAATTCGCTTGCAAAAAAAAAATTATTTTCAATTGAAAAATAATATAACGGTTTTACGCCAAAATTATCTCGTGCTAAAAAAATACTCTGATTGCGTTTATCCCAGATAGCAAACGCAAAAATTCCATTTAATTTAGAAAGCATTTGTTGTCCCTCTAAAATATAAAGGTTTAACAAAACTTCAGTATCAGACAAACCTTTAAATTTTATACCTTTGGTTATTAATTCAGAACGCAATTCACGAAAATTATAAATTTCACCGTTGAAAACTAAAACAATCTGACCGTCTTCACTAATCATAGGCTGGTGACCAAATGAAGATAAATCTTGGATAGATAAACGAGCTTGTACCAAACCAATTTGGTAATCAAAGTCTTTATAGATCCCTCTATCATCAGGGCCTCGATGATCAATGGAGTCTAAAATTTTTTTTAAATCAACCTGAGGAAATAGAATTTTAGAAGATAAAGAAAAACCGCCTATACCACACATATTTAATTTTACTCCAATATCTATTGAAAAAACAGTTATATTAATTGCTTAACATTTTACAAAACAATTTTATAAAACATATAGTCTATAAGTTAATTATGTTTTTATAAAAATCAAATTTGTTAATTTTTATCTTTTTATAGTTTATATATTTGAACGAGTTTTTCTTAATTGACTGTGTCATTTTCCTTAGTGGTGCTTTATTTCTAATTATAAAATTAAGCTTGTTGCTTATTGAAAAAACATCAAAATATTTAGCTCTGAAACAAAATTTAGACTTAACTAATTTTTTACTCATTTCAACCTCGGAATTTACAAATAATGGGCAGCCAATCATAATTGCGTCATATATTTTTTGAGGTAAAGCATATCTATTTATTAAAACATTCGGATTATAAAATGCAAAATTAATATCTACTTTGCTCATAATATTTAAATTTCTATTTCTTGTTACATAATCAATATGCTTTATTCTCTTATTTTTTTTTAAAGTTTTTATTAGTTTTTGATCTCCTCTACCTACTAGTAAAAATTTTATATTTTTATCAGTAAGCTTCACTAAATCTTTAAGTAACTCAAGACCACGTGTTGGAACAAGCCAACCACAAAACATTACTAACAAATCACTATTTTTGTTTCCCTTATATTTTATATTTGTCTTAGATAATATGTTAGGTATAAAATAGACATTCTTTAGAGGAAATATTTTTATT
>Ga0160423_10003432_pt1 | contig 13159 bp, 10 predicted proteins | sample CRUFie14St8metaG_FD_108191 | JGI IMG/M metagenome (GOLD analysis project Ga0160423, IMG submission 108191) | Marine microbial communities from the Costa Rica Dome - CRUD Field 142mm St8 metaG | ecosystem: Environmental > Aquatic > Marine > Oceanic > Photic zone | place: Costa Rica: the Eastern...
CGCGAGGCTCAGGTGGTCAAGGGACGGTAGCATGGACGCACGAGCACCGCCGCTCCCTACTACAAATGTGACAAAAATGCGTGTTATGACAATTAAAAGTCGTCAAGCGACTCGCGCTCCTCTGCCGGGACCGACGCCGCCGCTTCCATCTCCCTCGCCGCGCGCGCGCGCGTGCGCGGACCCGCGGGAGGCTCCCCCCTCACCGCCCGTTGCGCAGCCATCTGCGCGCGATACTCCTCCTCCTCGCGCTGTAGCTCCCCTCGCTCCTCCCGCGCCTCGCGCGCCCACGCGTCGTACTCGTCGGGCGTGATCTGCAGCGTGGGCGGAGTTCTTAACGGGTCCTCTCCCCACTTGGGCGCGCCGTTCACGCCCACCCTGGGCGTGGTGGGCAGGTCAAAGAACTCCTTGTAAAATCGCCCAAGCCCGTTGGGGACGCCAACCATGTCAAGGTAGTACCCCACAAAGGTGTCGCCCTCCTCGTCGGTGAGCCCGTTGAACTCGTACTGGACCAGGGTGACCCTCATGCCGCCGCTCTCGCTGCCGCCGTGGAATGGGTTAAGGTTCTGCTCGCTCATCCGGAGGTGCAGCGTGTCGGCGTAGAGGGGCTCGTCCTGGATGCGGTAGCGCAGCGCCTCCTTGATCTGCAGGGGCGTGGGGTTGGCGTCCAACCCGCCCACGAGGAAGAAGTAGCCGTTGACCCCGGTCATGGGAGGCAACGGCGCGAGCGATTGGTAGGGCAGTTGCGCGGCGCGCGCGGCCTCGCTCTGCATCCGGTCTCGCTCACGCAATCGTGCAGCAGCTGCGTCCGCTTCCTCTTGGCCGCCGCTCCAAAAGTCGTCTTGGTTGGCACCGCCGCCGCCGCCAAAGAGGCCGCCGCCACCGCCGCCAAAGAGGCCGCCGCCACCGCCGCCAAAGAGGCCACCGCCCGGTCTCGGCGGCCCCGGATCGTCGTCGTCGCCGCCAAAGAGGTTGCCTCTTGGTGCCGGCGCAGGCACCGGCGCGGGCGCGCCGTTGCGGCGCAGCGAGGCGGCGACCTCGCTCAGGATCGGGTTGCGGCACTCCGGGCAGGTTGCGGTGTTGTTGTTGCTGCGGCTCATGTGGGTGAGGAGGCAGCCCTTGTGGTAGACGTGTCCGTTGACGCACGCCTGCGTCAGAAACAGGCCCGGCCCGGTCCACGGGTTGGCCTCGCTGTCGGCGCTCATGGGGTACGCGCAGATCGTGCAGTCGACCTCCTCGCCCTTGTCGTCCTTCCATGCCACCTCGTTGAGCGCCACGCCGGTGGTCAGGGGCGCCGGCTTCTTGGGCGCAAACTTGAGCGTGATCGCCGGGCCGTGCAGCGTGCCGGGCTTGCCGCATGGCAGGCACGTGATGGGGACACGGCGGGTGGACATTTTAGGCACTTGGTTGCTCATTTTAAACGCACCACTCCAAAGTTTATTTGCTACGAGTCACACGCCCAAGAGTACGCGCGACTAATCCTCCTGCATGGCGTCGTTGTTGTTGTCATCGTCGTCGTCATCGCTGCTGCTGCTGCTATCGTCTGGTCGCAGAGGCGACTCCGGCCGCTCGGGCGGCAGCGCGCCCTGCCGCTGCAGGCGGAGCGACCTCGGCACGACGTCCCACTTTTTCATACGCTCCCGGGCATCCAGCAGGTCGTGCGTCTCAAACCACGTCATGTCCTTTTCAAGCTGGTGGCGATCGTACGTTGCGCGGTCAAGCTTGCGCTCAATCTTCTTCCACAGACGGTGGAGCTTGGGGTCCGTGCTCAACTCCTCGGCTTGGTACGCGCCGTGGAAGCGCCAGAGCCCCCACTCGGCGTCGCTCTCCCTCCGCCTGGCCGCCTGGAGTTGATCCTTGAGCGCCTCGTAACGCCGCTCCGCATCCAACCAGAGCTGGTGCCGCTTGCACATGGCGTAGAACCACTCCTTGTTTGACGTCGGCATGGCCGATTCCGGGTTGTAGAAGCTGTGCATGGTGGGCCCGGGCGCGTCCGGAAAGATGTTCTGCATGAGCATCTCCCACATGTCCTCGTCGTTTTTCGCAATGCCGTCGTGCTGCTTGTTCAGGCTCAACCACGTGGCCACCGCATTGCACGCCTGCTCAATGGCCTCGTCCTCGTCGCCCGCGCGCAGGTTGGTCATGATGAGCGCCACGATCTCGTTGGCGCCCAGCGCCTCGTCCATGGCCGCTGCGGCCGCGGGAGTTGGCGGATCCACTGGAAAGTTGGACGGGCCCGACTCGGCCTGGTTGGTTCCAGCCATTCCCGTGGGGCGCAGCGGCAAAAAGGGAAGCGACATCAGCCACGCACGAGCGCACGCACACACACACTCCTGACAACACGCAACGGTGTGCACGTTATGTCACGCGCCCGCCTCGTCGTCGCCGCTCTCGGGGTACGGCGGCCACCCGTATGGCGGCCATGGTGGGAGGAAACGAACGGGGGAGAGAGTTTTTTACGCGCACACGCACGAGCACCGCACACAGTCTATGCGCTCAGGCCAGCGTGCGCTGCCTCGACTCCGGAAGGACGCTCCATTGGGCCCAACTTTCGTAGTCCTCCGTCGACATATAAGGCGGAGAGGGGTACTGGGCCATCAAATCAACGACGCGCGGGAAGTCCGACGCCTCCTCCGTGCGCGTTGGGCCGTAGTTGTGCCAGGCCTCCGCCTGAGCGGCCCAGGACGACCGGTTGTTGACACGACGATCGTCCATGGACCAAGAGACGAATTCCCATGCCTTCTCCTGGGAGACCTTGAGCGAAACCTCGCAGCGCACGAGGGGGTTGGTCGAGGCGACGCCGTTGCGCGACTGCGTCATGTACTCGTTGCGCCCGAAGATCTCCACGCGCAGCCGGTGGTACCAGGGGAAGCCGTTGTTGCCCGCCCTCAGGTCGGAGTTGTTGGCCATGTAGGCGCCAAAGTGCTGGCGCATATCGTGTTCGGCGTCCAGCACCTGCCGGGCGCCCATGTATCCCTTGAGCCAGAAGCGCCAACGGATGGTGACCGCATACTCGGGGTCGTTGGGGTCCATGATGCGATACGCCCTTTGCGCACCCTGGTACTCCCGGTGCTCCAGATCGGGAGTCATGGGGTCGATGGCGCGCGGCGGCGACGTGGGCGAGTAGGGGGGCGACGTGGGCGAGAAGGCGGGCGACGTCGGCCTGTATGGCCCGTCATTGGCGGACGACGACGACGGCCCTGCGTCGCTCAGCGTTCCCTCTTCCAGCACCTCCTCCCCCTCCTCGTCCATCTCCACGTCCTCGTCGGGGTCGGCCTCGTCGCCAAAGAGCCTCTGGCCCAGCGAGGGCTGCGCCTCCCCTGACGGCCCGGGCTGCGACTGCACACCCTGGCTCACTGGCGGAAGGTCGAGGAACGTGTGGCTTGGCCACTCCTCGTACTCTCGCCGCCCCATGTTCGGCTTGCGCACCAATGCGTACGGGCAGGCGCCCATGCGTCGACTCATGCGCAACGGGCCAGTCCGGATGTGGAAAAAGTCCGTCATGTCTATCAGCCTCGCACCGGTCACGCCGACGATGCTGCTCATTATCACGTCGAAGCCGTCCTCGTCCTGCGAGCCGAAGTTTGCCTCCAACGCGATGTTCTTGCAGGAGTCGATAAAGGCCTGCGCAAGCTGCATGGTCGGCAGGTACAACTGGCAGTCGATTCGGCTGACGGGAGAATCCACATACGGCACCGCGTCCCGCGCTCCGCTTGCGTAGGTGGCGGTCAGGGACAGGCGCTGCCGGATGTTCAGGTCGCGGGCGACGGCATCCTCTTGGAATTGTCTCTGGTTGTGGAACCAGCGCGACAAGAAGTCGCGCACGCGGTTGCCCACAACCAGCGGCTCGTTTGCGAAGCGGCCCTTGACCCAGAGGCGCCACTCGATGGGCACGTCGGTGGCGCTCTGCGGCCCCGTGCGCCCCGGAATGATAGGCAGTCCGTCGTCCTCGAGCGAGTACTTGCGCCAGTTGTTGTAACTGGCCCGCGACATTCTGAAAGGGGCGTAGTCATTCGAAGTGCGAGGGCCCGCTTCCGGGTGGTCCTCCAACCATCTCCACGACAGGTAAGGGGTCAAACTCGTATCCGTGCCTGGTGATCCCACGTCCGCGCCGATGATGCCTAGCCAGCGGCGCATCATTGAGCAAATGCCCATGTACCTGCGCTTCTCACGGTCAAAGAAATTCCGGAAGCGATCCGCAGGGAACGTCGGCAGCCACATCTGGCAGAGGACGAGAAGGACCGGGGCGTTGGTCGAGGGTTGCTCCTCGCCAGTGAATACCGTGTAAAACCGATGGGTCGTAATCTGGAGGCGTTGTCGCCAGCGCGAGACCTCCTGCGTACTTGAGAAGTAGGTCTCCATGTACGCCTCGAACGTCCCCCTCATGCGATCGTTCACGTGCGGAAAGTCCAATCGATCTTCGGCGGCAGAATCGGCGGGCTTGAGCCAAAATACCCACTGGAGAAGCTGGTCGGTGGCCCGCTGCGCGCCCAGGCGCTCCTCGCCGCGTGCAAGGCGGGGCAGGCGCGTCGTCGCTTGCGGTACCGGCGCTGGCGCTGGCGCTGGTGCCGCCGGTGCCGCCGCCGCAGGCGCTCCGCCTGCGGTCATGGGGTAGCTCTCGGCGATCTCAATGCGCGCAACGTCGGTCGGTTGGGCGCGGCAGTCGGGGCACGGCGTCGTCTCGGCCCGCTCGAGCAGGCCGCGCGCGCACCACTTGTGAAAGTAGTGGCCATTGCCGCAGTAGTCGACGTAAAAGGGCGTGGACTGCGCAGCCGCAGCGCGTACCGGAGCGTCGGAGGCGTTTGTTGCCATCGGCTGCAAGCAGATTTCGCAGTCGGACGCCTTGATCTGGTCCTCGAGCGTCTCGCGAAAGACGAAGTTGGCCATGTGATCCGCGTACTGCTCGTCGCGGTTTTTAAAGCGCACGGGCGTCATGCAGGGCACGCACTTTTTATCGTCGTTCAGGCTAAGCTTTGACACGTTGGGAAGCATGGCAATAGCTTACACTCGCACGCACAACTCGCAAACCGTCACGATCCTATTACGCATGCGCAACTCATAACTTATCACTCAAAACCATGCACACCTAAAAATCGGCCTCCAGCGTAAAATTGTTGGTCATGATGCTGTCCGAGCTGCCGCTGTTGACGCTCGACATGACGTTGGCCTTCTGGTACTCGGCGACGCGCTTCTCAAAGAAGTTGGTCTTGCCCTGGAGCGAGATCAGCTCCATCCAGTCAAAGGGGTTGTGCGCATTGAACAGCTTGGGCCCGCCCAGCGCCACGAGGAGGCGGTCGGCGCAAAACTCGATGTACTGCGACATCATGTCGGCGTTCATGCCGATCAGCGAGACGGGCAGCGCATCGCACACAAACTCCTTCTCGTACTCGACGGCCTCGCCGATGATGGCGTGCAGCTCTGCGTCCGTCAACTTCTTTTCTAGCATGGAATACAAGAGACAGGCAAAATCGCAGTGCATGCCCTCATCGCGCGAGATGAGCTCATTGGAGAAGGTCAGCCCGGGCATCAGCCCGCGCTTCTTGAGCCAAAAGATGGCGCAGAAGGAACCCGAGAAGAAGATGCCCTCGACGACGGCAAAGGCGACGAGGCGCTCGGCAAAGCGGTTGGAGCCCTCGATCCACCTGAGAGCCCAATCGGCCTTCTTGCGCACGCAGGGCACCGTCTCCAGCGCGTTGAAGAGGTGGTGCTTCTCGGCCTTGTCCTTGACGTACGTGTCAATGAGCAGCGAGTAGGTCTCGCTGTGGACGTTCTCAATCATGATCTGGAACCCGTAGAAGAAGCGCGCCTCGGGATATTGGACCTCGCCACAAAACCGCTCGACAAGGTTCTCGTTGACGATGCCGTCCGAGGCGGCGAAGAAGGCCAGGACGTGCTTGATAAAGTGCTGCTCGTCCAGCTGGAGGCTCTCCCAGTCGCGGAGGTCGTTCGCGAGGTCAATCTCCTCGGCCGTCCAAAAGCTGGCTTGCGCCTTCTTGAACATGAGCCATAGCTCCTTGTGCTTGATCGGAAAGATGACAAAGCGCGACGCGTTCTCCTGGAGCATCGGCTCGGCCAGGTCGTCGGGGTGCGGCTCCAGGGGCATATGGAAACTTTTAGAAGGTTGTGGAAGGGTATGCGCGCGCGGTTTGTGCACGCCAAGAGAGCGCCCCTTGATGGGTCCAAACTTAGCGCAGTGCGCAACAGGACGGTTACAAGTTGCAAACAATACTTTTTTTGGCACACGCGTTCCCGCACGACACGTTGCCCTATATGGCACGGTCCCACACGCGCTTGAGCGCATTTGAGGCGGCGAGGTACGCCCCCTCCTCCACGACGTCCTTGCACTCAAAAAGGAAGTCGGACAGTGCGCGCAAGTCCTCCGCCATTGGCGCAGATGGCTGCACCGGCGCTGGCGCAACCGGCGGAAGGTACGGCAGCCCCCCCAGTAAGCCCGCGCCCTGCATTTGCCGGATGTGGTCTTCAATGAACGCGTTGGCCCGTTCGTTCACGACGTCGACTGCTGCGTTGGGCGTCGCGTTTTGCCGCGGCGGCAGGGGCGGCGGCACTCGCCGTTCCGCATTGTTCTCGAGGTGCGCGTCCCAGTCCTCCATCGGATCCGACGGCGGCGGCGGCGGCGTCCGCACCACCACCGGGTGCTCGAGGGTGACCTGGGGCCAGTCGTTGCGCCTCGGGTCGATGCGCGGCGCATCAGGCAGGTCCACCTCCTTTCTCCAGTCGTAGATGGCCATGACCTCGGCCCAGACTTGCTCACGATTGTTTGGGTTGCACATTGCCCACTCCTTGACCTCGGGAAAGCACGCGTGCGCAACGCGCCAGGGCACGAGTCGCAGGACTCGCCGCTCCTCGTAGGTGCCATCGGTAGGCACAAAGGTGGTGTAGAGGGCGTTGCCTTCCACTCCCCGGATGCGCATGACGCGACCGAACGTGAGGCACCGCTTCCAGGCCTCGGGCGCACGGGAGCGGACCACCGCATCGATCTCGGCACTCGTCAGGCGATTGGTGCGTATGGACTTGACCATCACGTTTTCGGCGGGCACGTGGTAGTGCGCGCCCAAAAACGGCAGCAGGTACGTTGTGTTGGGATCGTCCTCGTTGAAGCAGGCAAACTCCGCCATTTTTGCGCGCACGCACGAGCACCGATCCCTTGCACAAGTTGCAATACAGTCTGGCGTTTGCAACTTGTAATTGCCACGATAATATCACAATCACGACAACGGTGAGCCGCCGTTGCCCCGCCCACCTCCCCGATTCCGGTGCTCGTGCGTGCGCATTGACATTTTTCGTTCGGATCGTTGCGCGTGTCAGGTTTGCGCACACAATGCCACCCAAGGCAGGATTCGGCGCCGGCACCAAGGGCATCAAGCGCGCGGCGGAGGCCAACAGCGCCGCAACCGACGGGGCGCCCGCGCCCAAGCTGGGCAAGCGCGAGCCCGTGCTCCTTGAGGATCTCGACGTGAGCAAGATCGAGCTGGGCAAGGTCACCCTGGGCAAGTCCAAGCTCGACTCGTTCGTGCCCCTCAACTACGATGGCGGCCGTCTGCACATTGCGTTGGCCAAGCTGCCCGACTACTGCCGCGCACCCTTCAAGGCGGCCCCGGGCAAGGACAAGCAGGGCAACGAGCTCCCCGGCGACCCGGCGTGGGGCATGGCCTTTGACCTGACCGAGGATCAGTACAAGAAGTTCCACGACTTTGAGGAGGCCGTCATCACCAAGCTCTTCCCGCAGCGCAACGAGCTCTTGCCCGAGCTGGCCGCGACCAAAAAGGACCGTGGCGGCGTGACCGAGGAGAATGTGCGCGACGCCTTCAGGTCCAAGCTCAAGCCCTCCAACGAGGAGAAGGGCTACGCGGCCAACCTGCGCGTCTTCGTGCAGCACAACCCCGAGCGCCCCATGACCAAGGTCTCCAAGATGCACCTCAAGGAGCGCGCCGACGGCACCAAGTACATCACCAAGCCGGTGCAGGGCAGCCTTGCCGACCTGCAGAACGACCGCCTCGCGGTCGTGCCGATCATCTCGCTCGTGCGCGGCGTCTACACGGGCGGCACGGGCGTCGGCATGAAGTTTGAGCTCACGTCGTGCGACATTCTCACCAACCTGCGCGAGACCAACGTGCCCGAGCCCAACCGTGACGGCGTGGAGGGCAGCGACGAGCCCACGCCCGAGGACGAGCCCATCATCAAGGCGCCGTCGCCCCCGGGCTCTGAGAATGGCGACGCGTCCGGCGATGGCCGCGACCAGTTTGGCGCCATCGACGGCAACTACTGAGATGTGAAAAGGCCCCGCCCTGGAGGCGCGTCCGGACCACCGCTAGGAAGTCGAGATTTAGTGTGAATACTGTGTTTGGTGAGTGAGTGAGCCTTTTTGTAACACGCATGACAAAACCGCTTTCAATCCGCGGCGTGGCGCACCCTCCCCCACCGCGACGCGGCGGTCGCTCCAACCGCGCCGACCTGTCCGGTGCCGAGATTGACTGCACCAACCTGTCCGGGAAGCCGCTTCTGTGCGAGCACGACCACAGCGACCGCGTGGGCACCGTGCTTGCCAGCTGGAAGGGTCGTGACGGCTCGCTGCGGGTGGCCGCCAACGTGGAGGATCCGAGCGCGATCGAGCTGGTCAAGAATGGCACGATGCGCGGGCTCTCGCTCGGCACGGGGATGACGCTCGATGGAGACGGCAACGTGGCGTACCGGGGGCAAGACGAGCTTTCGATCTGCGAGGAGGGCAAGCGACCGGGGACTTGGATCGATACGATGGACGGCGTGCCGTGCCGAGCGGTCGAGTGCTTTTCAAAATCGAAAGCCGGTGAGCAAATGTGCCGCCCAAGCGCTAAAATGATATGGCCCTACTACCCTCCAAGTAGTAACCCGGACTCTTGTCCTGCGCACACCGATCCCAAGAATGTCGGAGGCTGAGATCGCGTCCACCAATGCCGCCGCAGACCAGAACCGTGATGACCTGGTCGAGCGCCTGAAGCGCGAGCTCGCCGAGAAGACGGAGGGCGAGGCCCGCGCCAACGCGCGCATGAACGTGTACGAGGCCAAGGAGCGCGCCAGAATCTCGGCGTGGCAGGACGATGCCAAGTTTTTCATGTCCGAGTTTGTCAACGAGGAGATCGACGCGCACCACCCGGGCATCTCCAAGGACGACGTGGCGCCGCTCAGCACGTGGGCCGCATCCTACCACGAGAAGGCCGACATTGCCTCGCAGGGCGCGCTCGCCGCCGTCTCGTACGTCGCGTCCAAGGGCATCAAGCGCCTGCGGGAGGAGGCGTCCAAGGGCGCGGCTGCGGCCACCACCCTCGCCGAGACCATGAAGCAGAACGAGGAGCTCCAGGCGCAGAATGCTAAGCTGCAGAAGGACTACGCCGAGGCGATGACCCTGTGCGACGAGCGCCAGAAGGGCCTTGAGACGCTGCAGGCGGAGCTGATCAAGGGCGGCCTCATGAACGAGAAGTTCAACTTCTCCAAGCTCACCTCGCGCGAGAAGGTGGAGGAGCCGCACGCAACGGAGGGCGCGGTGGCGGCGACGCCCTCGCTCGAGGTTGTCAAGGCCGAGGCCTCCAAGGCGGCGGGCTCGACGTCGGGCAACCCGATCCAGCAGGAGGACCTGCTCCAGTCGCTGCTTGCGAACAGCCGGGGCGGTCTGCGCATGGGCCAGTCGTCGACGCAGCACGCCTTCCTCGGCGCGAGCAACGGCGAGGCCGACATCGGCTCCATCCTCCGCGGTGCGCCCATGTAAACCACCTCTACACCCAGAAGAAGAAGACCAACACCATCGCGCGTGTCGTCGCCTATACGCCGCCCCTCTTGCGTGCCACCGACCGCCAGCGGTGGCACCAACCTCCCCCGCATCTCCCAGTTTGGTTTTAAATAAGAGATCCGCTCGTGTGTGTGTTTTTATGGGCCGTGCAGCTCCCCCGCTTGCCGCTGCGCGCGAGCGCGTCCGTCCGCTAACACGGTTGCGCGTTGCAGACTTGTGCGGTAGGCTGCAACGTGCAATCTCCGCCATGGAGGACCAGGAAATTGCCGCGCTTTTTGCGCTGGCCGATGAGGCCCGTGAAGCAATGCAAGTTGGGGCTGAACTTGCGCAGCTGTGCGCCAACGAGCGCGATGGGGACGACGGCAAGACGCACGCGTCGCGAACCGGGCAGGTTGTGTACAGCTTTGATGCGCGGGGCGACGTGCATGCCTGTTTTGGGATGCAGTGCAGATACGTGCGCCTCGGCCTAGAAAATCAGTACGTCTGCAGCATTTCGGGGCGTGTCGTGGGCGTCGAGCACACTGGCGACCCGGACCCGGGTTGGACGGGCCGTTCAAGGACGAGTGCCAATCCGGACGACACTGCGGGCACGCCCGTGGGCGGTTGGATGAAGCGGCGCGACATGTACGCCGCGAGCGTGGCCGCCTACAAGATGGCGGGCCAGCTCTCGGACGCCGAGATCCAGCCCGTTATGATGCCGGCGTCGGCACCTACCGCACCAGCGGTCAAGCGCGGCGCGCTGTGCGTGGACGAGAGCCCCGACGCGAACGCGGCGCCCAAGAAGGCGCGCAGCTTGCGCAAGGAGAGCTGGTCGCGCGAGGCCATCGATAAGCTCGCAAAGGAGGCGGTAGGGGTCATCGACAAGCTGTTCATCGCCACGCCCAAGGCGCAGCCCACCGAACCGCCCCCCGACCCGCGCCTGCAAAACCTGGAGTTTGTGAAGGCGGCGGCGATCCGCAAGTACGTGAAGCGGTGCGCTGCCGGCGAGAGCGAGCTCAACCTCGACGTGCTGAACAACGTCGTCGTGCACGCCAACGAGTTTGTGCGCGAGCAGCGCGCGGCGGCAGCGGCGTGGCGCGACGCCGCTGCCGCGAGCTCCGCATCGGCACGCAACGTCCGCACAGACGCCGTCTTCTCGGGGCAGATCCGCAACCAACTGAGCCAGCTGATCGTGAGCTTGTGGCGCGCGAGCTGCCTGACCAAGCACTTCCAGTCGGCCAAGAAGGGGAGCGACTCCTTCAAGCCCTTTGCGGCGGGCATCCTGTACTCGCTCAAGCGCGGGCTGTACCTGGACGACGGCACGTGCGTCGTGCCCGTCCTCGAGGAGCTCGCGGCGCACCTGCCCGCGCTGCGCTCCGCGTCGTCGACGCCCGCCGCGAAGCAGCTGCAGTCGAGCAGTCATCGTGGCATCTGCAGCATCCAGCGCGCGCTCACGTCCATCTCCGAGATGAACCAGGGGGACGCCCTGCCGGCCCGGACGCTGCTGCGCGACGCGGCGCGGCAGGGCGCGTTTTTGAGGGAGTTGGTGAGTCGGAACTCGTAGCGAGTGGTTGTATACTAAGAAAACTGTACAATATAAAACCAAGAACACACGCGTTCACGCGTCCTTGGTTGCCTCCCACAGTAGGAGCGCACTCATGCGCTCTGCGTCCTTGTTCATTGAAAGGGTCGGGTCGTCAAAGTGGTACGGGGGCAGCGCGCCGAGCGCCGCGCGGTAGACAGCACCGGAGGGCCGGCTCGGCCACTGCTGCTGGACGACGTCGTGGAGCTTGTCGAGCGCCAGCGTGAGTGCCGCCTCGCTGCGCGGGATCAGCTTCGGGCGCTTGGTCTCATTGGTGTAGATCACCTCGGAGTGCGGGTGCGCGCAGTCTTCGATGATGCACTTGTCGATGCGCTCCAGGTATTCCTTGGTGGGCGCGGGCCCAGTCTTTAGAATGTCGACTTCTGCCACATCGTGCGCGGCGCCGAAGACGGTCTGAAGCGTGTTCAAGTAAATGTGCTTCGTATGCGCAAGCTTCATGCCGATCTCGGGCCACATGTCGTCCGGCACCTCCTTGCCCTTGTACGTCCACTTAGGGGCATCGGGGCACTCCCCGCAGACCGCCTCGGCATCCATGACAATGAATGCAATGCCAAACCCGTTGGTCCACTTGTTGACGCTCTCGATGTTCATGGAACTGATCTCCTTTTGATCGCCCAGCAGGTAGGCCGTGTACGTCATGTTGTGGTCCCAGGTGCGACCGTCGCTACCCGTGAAGCCCTTCTCCTTGCGCGTGGCAATCACCTCGCGTTGGTTGGCAAACCCCTCCGGCAATGGCATTTCATCGCTGGTAAAGCAGCGCTTCTGACACGTACCATCACAATTCAACACGTAGTACACGCTCATCAGTTTTTTTACAGTTGCGCACGCACGAGCGCTGCGGACGACTCGGGTGCAATGCACTGCCGCTTATTGGGCGATGCGGTGTGCGAATCCGTTTCGGTGGTGCTGCTGCCTTCCGGCGGGGGGGAGGACGACGACGCCCCAGTCTCGGCCATGGTGGCCATGCTCAGCAACTGCGAGGCGGCTGCGCCCCGCTGTTCGCGCCTCATGAACGACTCGTCGGGCATGCGCGCGCGGCTGATGAAGGAGTGCGATTGGACGACGAGGTTTGGGTTGCACGCCAGCTGCATGTCCACGGGCGCGACCTTGACGTACATGCGCGCGCCAGAGATGTCCGAGGACAGCAGCATGACTTGGAACCGGAACTCGTGCATGCTTTCCAACATGGTCACCGTGGATTCGAACGCATTGCCCGCGCGCCCACGGAAGAGACCCTCATTCCGACGCGGGTTGTAGCCGTCGTGCATGGCCTCGTCGTCCGACACCTTGTGCAGCGTCAAGCGCAGTTTGAGCCCTCCCTGCTGCAAGGCAGTTCCCCTCACCGGGGTGCCTTTTGAGTCCTTTAGCTTCACGGCAATGTGCGTCATCTTGGTCTTGCACTGCGTCCAGATGGCCTCGTGGTCCGCGAGCGTCCCATTTAGGGTGTCAACCATGTGCGGAAACTTTTTGCCGGTGTCCACAATCTCCAGCTTGGCGTCGAGGTCATCGGCGAGGGTCGCCATCGGTGCGGGAAAGGGTGCGCGCCAGGCCAGCATTGCTTGCAGCAGCTCGACAAAGATCGGGCCGTGTGGCACGGACCCGCCCTTTTGCACGTGATCAATCCACGCAAGGGCTGCCTGGTCGGGCGGCACGTACTCGGGCGTGTAAGTCGAGCGTTCCTGCGCACTGCTGCTTGGTGTCGCGGCATCCGACGGCTCTGACAGTGCGGGCGATGCTGGCGGGCTAGGACTTGCGCGCTCAACAAGCGTGGTGACGGGCTCGTTGCTCGACATGTCGGA
>Ga0160423_10003433_pt1 | contig 13158 bp, 9 predicted proteins | sample CRUFie14St8metaG_FD_108191 | JGI IMG/M metagenome (GOLD analysis project Ga0160423, IMG submission 108191) | Marine microbial communities from the Costa Rica Dome - CRUD Field 142mm St8 metaG | ecosystem: Environmental > Aquatic > Marine > Oceanic > Photic zone | place: Costa Rica: the Eastern...
ATTCAACAAAAACGATTAAATAATAAAATTGATTTGTTTATTAATGATATAATAATTTGATGTACTCATCTTTTTTTAAAATACTACTAATCGGAACTCCCTATAGAAAGTATGCTTTTTTAAATATTTTATTTAATTGTTTTTATGCATTATTTAGTGCACTTAGCTTTATATCATTTATACCTATGCTTGATGTGTTATTTAAAAAAACACAAAGTAAAACATCTACAGAATTAATTAATAATTTATCAACTATTCAACAGTACTTTAAGGAGAAAATTAATAGCTTTTTACTAAGAAAATTAGAAGAAGACTTAGACCACACTTTAATCATAGTAATTGGTGTAATAATATTTCTTTTTTTTTTAAAAAATATAAGTAATTATTTTGCGATATATTTTATATCATATCTGAAAAATGGCATAATAAAAGACTTAAGGAATAATCTTTATAAAAAATTAATTTCTTTGCCTATCTCATATTTTAAAGATAACAGCAGGGGAAGTTTAATGTCAAAAATGACAAATGATGTTACTGAAATTCAAACATCTTTTTTATCTGTTTTAGAATGTATTATTAGGGACCCACTTACAATTCTATTTTCAATTATAGCTATGTTTTTTATTAGTTTCAAGCTAACTCTTTTTGTTTTATTTTTTATTCCTATATCAGGATATATTATTTCTAAATTGGGAAAAAATTTAAAAAAGCAATCAATTAAAATTCAAGATAAACAAGGGGATTTTTTATCAATTATAGATGAAACTTTTAATGGTATGAAAGTCATAAAAACTTTTAATGCAGATGGCATGTTTAAATTAAGATTTAAAAAAGCAGTAGAAAAATATTTTTCTTTATCTAATAAATTTATACAAAAAACAAGCTTATCAAGTCCTTCTAGTGAATTTTTGGGAATTTTAGTTATTGGAATATTATTATGGTTTGGAGGGAGAATGGTATTATTAGAGGGAACAATTTCAGGAACTACATTTATCGCTTATATAGGGCTTGCTTACAACATATTAACTCCTGCTAAAGGAATAAGTAAAGCCAATTATAGTATCCGTAAGGGGAGTGCAGCAGCTGATCGAATTCTAGAAATCCTGAACATAAAGATTAAAGAAAAAAAAATCCAAAGAGAAATTGTTATTAAAAAATTTAAAAAAAATATTGTTTTTGATAAAGTTTCTTTTGGTTATGATAATAAAAATGTAATACGTGAATTGACTTTTAAAATCAAAAAAGGCGAGAATATAGCTTTGGTAGGACCTTCTGGAAGTGGAAAAACAACAATAGCAAATTTACTGAGTGGATTTTATGAAGTCAAAAATGGTTTTTTAACTATAGATGACATTTCTTTTAATAGAATACAAAATAAAAGTTTATCTAAAATTGTAAGCGTTGTAACTCAAGAATCAATTCTATTTAACGACAGTATTTACAATAATTTATTAGTCGGAAAAAAAAATGCTAATAAAAAAGAAATAATTAAAGCCTCAAAGGCTGCTTATGCACATGAATTTATTCAAGAATTGCCCAAAGGTTATGAATCGATAATAGGTGAATTAGGCAACAAGCTTTCTGGAGGACAAAAGCAAAGACTAACAATTGCAAGAGCACTGCTTAAAAATCCTGAAATACTTATTTTAGATGAAGCAACCTCTGCGCTTGACAGTGAATCTGAGGGTAAAGTCCAAAAAGCTCTAGAAAAACTTATGCATAATAGGACTTCATTAATTATATCGCATAGGCTTTCAACTATCAAAAAAGCAGACAAAATAATTGTATTAGATAAAGGTAAAATCACAGATTCAGGCAATCACGAAGAGCTTTTGGAGAAATCTAAATATTATCAAAATTGGGTTACTAAACAATAAATAAATTAAACTTTAGCGAATAATTTTTGTCTATTTAATATATAAAAGAAAAAATTGAAACATCAGTCACTTTTTGTTAAAGCATTAAAGCAGTCGGATTCAAAAGACGAGGCATTCAATAGACTTGTCCAAGAATATAAAGAAAGACTCTATTGGCATATACGTAAAATTGTTTTAGACCATGATGATGCAAATGATGTTGTCCAGAACACATTTATTAAAGTTCATTTAAATATTGAAAATTTTAGTGAAAATAGCACCTTGTTTACATGGATGTATAGAATTGCGACAAATGAAGCTTTAAATTTTATAAAATCTAAAGCCAAAAAAATAGGGCTTAAAAATGAGGAATGGATAGAGGCTATAGCTGATAATCTCGAAGCAGATCCATTTTTCGATGGAGATGAAGCAGCTTTAATTTTACAAAAAGAAATATCAAAATTACCTGAAAAACAGAGAATAGTTTTTAATATGAGATATTTTGACGGAATGAATTATAATTCTATTTCTGAAATATTAGATACAAGTGTAGGTGCATTAAAAGCTTCCTATCATCATGCAGTAAAAAAAATTAAAACTAAATTGACTAATGACTAATCAAAGTAAAAATCCATTTAAATTACCTAAAGGTTATTTTTCTTTTCTTGAAAAAGAAATATTAATTAAAACAAAAACTAATTTTAGTGGTTATGGTTTTAAAACTCCAAAGTCATATTTTAAAGATTTAGAAAAAAACATTATTGAAAAAACATTTGGGAAAAATATTTTTTATATAAACAGAAATTATAAATATCTTTTCTCAAGTCTATTTATTGCTGTATCAATATTTATTTATTACAGTCTTTCTATTTCATCAGAAACTTTGATTATAAAAGAAAACAAAATATCTTTTGATGATTATATTGAAAACTATTACATAGATGATTTAAATAGCTACGAAATTATATCTATGTTGGATGAAGATGAAACAAATTATACATTGAAATATGATTAAATTTCATAAAAAATGAAAAATCATTTATTTATTTTTTTAACTCTAGTTTTTATATCAGAGCATATAATGGGGCAAAAATCTATGTCTCGTTTTGAAGAATTAAAAGCATGGAAATTAAGCTATATAACAAATAACACATCCATGAATTCAAAAGAGTTAGAGGTTTACAAATGTATTTTCGAAGAATATGAAAATGCATATCATGATAAAATTTGGATTAAAGTTCGCAAAATGCGAAAAGATTTAAAGGAATCAATCGAAATAATTCCAACTGAAAAAGCTGCTAACTATATTAATCAATTTGATGAATATGAAAAAAAGGGTATGCAGATGAAACACGAGCGTAATGAAAGGTTACTAAAGAAAATAAGACCTAAAGTAGTTCTTAATATTTTGTATCAAGAAAAACGCTTTGATAGAGAACTTTTCAATCGAATAAAAAACAAATCAAAAAAAGATAACAAATAATATAAAAAGTAGAAATTACATTACTCTTTTAGGTTTGTTATCTAATGTTTTTTTAATACCCAAAAAAATATTTAAGTAAATTAAATCTTTTATTTTTTGTTAAAATGAGACTCCATAGAAATATTGCAGTTGGTATTATTGATGGTCTTGAGAATATCTTAATTGATAAGATAGCTTTAAAACCTGCATTAAATAAGCTCTTAAAAAAAAACAAAAAATGGGGAGCAAGAGATAGAAAATTTGTATTTAACATCATAATTGAAATAGTTCGCTGGAAGAGAAAGTTAATTGAAATTGGTAAGCTAGATATTAAATCAAACAATTTTTTATGGGACCTATTAGGACTATGTCTAATTACAAATAATATAGAATTACCAAACTGGGAGAAATTTTCAGCCTTAGATAAAGAGAAAATTGACCTTTCGTTCATACCAGAATCATCAAAGAGAGCTTTTTTACAATCAATCCCTAACTGGCTTGACAAATTAGGTTTAAAGACCTTTGGAAAGATAATTTGGGAAAAAGAAATTGAAAGTTTGAACAAAAAAGCTTTTATTTATTTAAGAATAAATACACTTAGAACATCTACACCAAAAGTTCAAAAACGATTAAATAAACATCAAATTAATACATCTTTGATACCTGGGTTTCCTGATACTTTAAGATTAAGTCAAAATATAAAATTAACAAATACAGAATTTTATAAGAATGGTTGGTTTGAAATTCAGGATATAAATTCACAAAGGGTTTCTATTTTTACAAATCCTAAACCAGGCATGTTTGTTATTGATGCATGTGCTGGTAGTGGTGGAAAAGCTCTCCATCTTGCAACTTTAATGCAAAATAAGGGATGTATTTTGGCAATAGAACCCTCTAATGAAAAAAGGAGGCAATTAGAGATTAGAACAAAAAGAAATGGGATCTCAATAATAAATAATGATACAAGTGAAAACAAAGATATTTTTAAAAAAAATAAAGAATCTGCAGATATCGTATTAATTGATGCTCCATGCAGTGGCCTAGGTGTATTAAAAAGAAACCCTTCAGCAAAATGGCATATGGACCCAAAACGAATAAATCAAATAATCAACCTTCAACAAGAAATAATTCAAAAGTATTCTATTTTAGTTTCAAAAGGAGGAATTCTGGTTTATGCAACTTGCTCTATTTTTCCAAATGAAAATCAAAACCAAATCAAACATTTTTTAAATTCAAAAAATGGAAAATTATTTACATTATTGGATCAAAAAACATTTCTAACGCACCAGTCGAATGGAGACGGATTTTATATGTCCAAATTAATGAAGACTGGTTAAAGTTTTATTTTTTGTGAATAACTCTTCAAAAACTTGAGGTATTTAATAAGAGTGGTTTGAATAAAATGTTACTCAAATACATTATTTTTGAGTATTAATTTTTTCAGTATGTTATTGTTTTTTGGTGAGGTTTCTACCAAGATTTTAGTAGTGCAGACTTCTTCAATCCTCTCTAAAAAGAATATAGAAAAACTCGTTTGGCTTTTTAACAATAAACCCTTAATTAACACTCAAAAAATAAATGGTTTATTTATTGGACCCAGAGCATCAATGGTATCACCTTGGAGCACCAATGCTGTAGAGATTACACAAAACATGGGAATTAATGGTATTCTTAGAATAGAAGAATACTTCCCCAAAACTATGTTAGATACAATCGATAAGATGCTTTTTGAAGAATTTAATGGCTTAGATCAAAATCTTTTCAAAGTAGATATTGAACCAGAAAATGTTAAGCAAATTTTTGATATTTCATACTACAATGAAAAAGAAGGCCTGGCGCTTAGTAAAGATGAAATCAACTATTTAGAAGACCTATCAAAATATATAAAAAGACCACTTACTGACTCAGAAGTATTTGGATTTTCTCAGGTTAATTCTGAACACTGCCGTCATAAAATTTTTAACGGTAAGTTTATTATTGATGGAATAGAAAAAGAAAAAAGTTTGTTTGAACTTATTAAATTGACTTCGAAGGTAAACCCGAATTCAATTGTATCTGCATACAAGGATAATGTAGCATTCATCGAAGGCCCCATAATAGAACAATTTTCTCCTAAATCTTCAAATAAACCAAGTGTTTATCTAAAAGAGAGAATTGAGAGCGTAATTTCACTAAAAGCGGAAACACATAATTTTCCAACAACAGTTGAACCTTTTAATGGTGCTGCAACTGGGTCTGGAGGGGAAATTAGAGATAGATTAGCTGGTGGAAAAGGTTCATTACCTCTTGCAGGAACTGCTGTTTACATGACACCCTACTCTCGTATTAATAAAAATCAAAAAAATAATTTTAAAGAAAGAAAGTGGTTATATCAATCTCCTTTAGACATACTTATTAAAGCTTCTAATGGTGCCTCCGATTTTGGAAATAAATTTGGACAACCTTTAATTACAGGATCTGTACTAACCTTTGAACATAAAGAAAATAATAAAAAATGGGGCTTTGATAAAGTTATAATGCTTGCAGGGGGTATAGGTTACGGAAAAAAAAGTCAAGCACAAAAAGCAGTCCCAAAAAAAGGAGATAAAATAATTATCCTTGGTGGTGATAATTATAGAATTGGTATGGGTGGTGCTGCAGTTTCATCTGCTAATACAGGAGCATTTGGAACTAAATTAGAACTCAATGCAGTTCAGCGATCAAATCCAGAAATGCAAAAAAGAGTTGCAAATGCAATCAGATCCCTAGTAGAAAGTGATCATAATCCTATAATTTCTATACATGACCACGGTGCTGGAGGACACCTTAATTGTCTTTCTGAATTAGTCGAAAATACAGGTGGTGCTATAGATATTGATAAACTTCCATTAGGTGACCCTACCCTTTCTAGTAAAGAAATAATTGGAAATGAGTCCCAGGAAAGAATGGGATTAATTCTCTCTCCTAAAGATGCAAAGGAATTAGAAAAAATTGCTTTAAGAGAAAGAGCCCCTTTTTATATTGTTGGAGAAGTAACAAATGACAATCACTTTTCATTCTACTCAAAAAGCAAGAATGAAACTCCGATTGACATCGATTTATCTGCTCTTTTTGGAAGTTCACCTAAATCAACAATGAATGACCAAAAAATATATTTTAAATATGAAGATTTACAATATTCAAGAGAAAACTTATTAAGCTATTTAAATGAAACTCTTCAATTAGAAGCAGTTGCATGTAAAGATTGGTTAACAAATAAAGTAGATAGGTGTGTTACAGGAAAAGTTGCTCAGCAACAATGTGTAGGGGAATTACAGCTTCCTCTAAGTAACTGTGGTGTAATTGCCCTCGATTATAAAGGCCAAAAGGGTATTGCTACATCAATTGGCCATGCTCCTGTAAGCGCTTTAATTGATCCTAAAATTGGAAGTAACACGGCAATAGCTGAATCATTAACTAATATTGTCTTTGCACCTTTAGAACAAGGGCTTAAAAGTGTATCATTATCTGCAAATTGGATGTGGCCATGTAATAATCCTGGAGAGGATACTCGATTATATGAAGCCGTAGAAGAATGCTCAAATTTTGCTATCGCTCTAGGCATTAATATACCTACTGGTAAAGATTCTCTTTCAATGAAACAAAAATATCCTGAAGATGAAGTTTTATCACCTGGAACAGTAATTATATCTGCTGCAGCTCAGTGTTCAGACATTAAAAATATCATTACTCCAGTTGCAAAAATTAATGGTGGTGATCTCTATTATATTGATTTTTCAAAAGATGATTTTCACCTTGGAGGATCTTCATTTGGTCAAACTCAAAACAAAATTGGTAACAAAACACCTAGTGTTCAAGATCCACAATATTTTAAAAAGGCTTTCAATGTTGTCCAAGATCATATCAAAAATGGTTTGATTTGTGCAGGTCATGATATTGGATCTGGAGGTCTTATTACTTCATTACTTGAATTATGTTTTCCTTCGACATCAGTTGGAATGACATTAGATTTTAGTTTAATTAATGAAAAGGATTTAATTAAAATTTTATTCTCTGAAAAAGTTGGTGTAGTACTACAATCCAATGAGGACTTAGAAGTTTCGTTTGCTAAAGAGGGTATTAATGCTGTAAAAGTTGGTACTGTAAACTTGAGTAGTGTATTAAAAATTGAAGAATTTAATTTACAGGTTAAAGAGTTACGAAAAATATGGATGAGCACTTCATCAAAACTTGAAACTAAACAAACAAAAAGAGAATTAGCTACCATACGTTTAGAAAACGTAACTAAACAACCTCTCTTATTTAGATTCCCCCAAAAATTTGATGGAAAAATACCAAAATATAAATCAAACAGAATTAAGGCAGCTGTTCTTCGTGAAAAGGGAAGTAATTCTGAAAGAGAAATGGCTTATATGATGGATCTTTGTGGCTTTGATGTCGTTGATGTTCATATGACTGATCTAATTGAAGGAAGAGAAAAATTAGATGAAATTCAACTTTTAGTTGCTGTCGGTGGTTTTTCAAATTCCGATGTTTTAGGCTCAGCGAAAGGATGGGCCGGAACATTTAGATATAATTCAAATGCAAAAAGAGCTTTAGAAAATTTTTTTCATCGTGATAATACCTTGTCTTTAGGAGTTTGTAACGGTTGTCAACTGTTTATAGAACTCGGTTTACTAAACCCTGATCACATTGAAAAACCTAAAATGCTTCATAATGAATCTGGAAAATTTGAATGTATCTTTACTTCAGTCAATATTTTGCCAAGTAATTCAATTTTTCTAAATGGTCTAGAAGGAAGTACCCTTGGAATTTGGGCTGCACATGGAGAAGGAAAATTTGTTTTCCCAAAAACTGAAAATAATTATCAAATTCCTGCAAAATATCTTTATAATGAATATCCGTCAAACCCTAATGGCTCTGAATATAATGCCGCTATGTTATCAAGTGTTGATGGTCGCCATCTTGTAATGATGCCTCATTTAGAGCGCTCTACATATCCTTGGAATTGGGGAATTTATCCGAATGAAAGAAAAGATGAAGTAACTCCATGGATAAAAGTTTTTGATAACGCGTATAATTGGTTAAAATAAGTAGGCTTCAGAATCTTCTTCTTTTGCTACAAAATATTTCCTATTTTGCAGTAAAATGAATAAAATGACACCAACAAGATTATTTGAATTTATTGAATACCAAAATGAACATGCCCCACTAGAAAAATCATTCACAACAAAGTATAATGGGAAATGGGAAAGTCTATCTACTGAAAATTTTATATCTCAATCTAGAGCAATTAGTAGAGCTTTAGTTGGTTTAGGTATAAAAGCAGGAGATAAAATTGCAATGATATCATCAAATAATAGATCTGAATGGAGTGTTATTGATGTTGGCTTACTTACCCTTGGAGCAGTAAATATTCCTATATATCCAACAATTTCATCTAAAGACTATGAATACATCTTAAATCATTCTGAAAGCATTTATTGTTTTGTTTCTGATCAAGAGGTTTATGATAAGGTAAAATCAATTCAAAAAAATGTAAAGTCTTTAAAAAAGGTATACAGCTTTGACAAAATCAAGGTTTGTCCTCATTGGTCGGAACTCTTAGATGAAGGTTCAAAAATGGATAATGATGATACTGTGACTAAAATGAAAAATCAAGTTAAATCTGAGGATTTAGCAACAATTATATATACTTCTGGCACAACAGGTGTCCCAAAAGGAGTTATGCTTAGCCATAATAACGTTGTTTCAAATGTTGTATCTGCTTCAAAGAGATTGCCGCTGACTATTGGTCAGGCATCTGCTTTAAGCTTTTTACCTGTATGTCATATTTTTGAGCGTGTTATACTTTACATCTATATGTTTAACAGCGTATCAGTTTATTTTGCTGAATCTATAGAGACAATTGCAGATAATCTTAAAGAAATTAAGCCAAATGTAATGACAGCTGTTCCACGTCTACTTGAAAAAGTATATGATAAGATTTATGCTCGTGGAGGAGAACTTACAGGTATAAAAAAATCTCTTTTTTATTGGGCAGTTAATCTTGGTCTTCAGTATAATCCATATGGTCAAAATGGAGCATGGTATGAATTTAAATTAAAAATTGCAAAAAAACTTATTCTCTCCAAATGGCAAGAAGCATTAGGGGGAAATTTAGAACTAATTTGTTCTGGAAGTGCTCCTTTACAATCTAGACTAGCGAGAGTATTTACGGCAGCAGGTATGACTCTTGTTGAAGGATATGGCTTAACAGAAACATCACCCGTAATTTCTGTATGTGACATGAGAGAGAATAAATTTAAAATAGGAACTGTAGGAAAGGTTATAGATGGAGTTGAAGTTAAGATTGCAGAGGATGGAGAAATACTTTGTAAAGGTCCAAATGTTATGATGGGGTATTATAAAGAAGAAAAAATGACTAAAGAGGTTATGTCTGGAGACTATTTTCATACTGGTGATATAGGAGAAATAGATTCTGAGGGATTTTTAAAAATTACGGACAGAAAAAAAGAGATGTTCAAAACCTCTGGTGGAAAATATATTGCGCCTGCTGTTATAGAAAACCAAATGAAACAATCTTTATTCATAGAACAAATAATGGTTGTTGGATCTGGGAGAAGAATGCCAACAGCAGTAATTCAGCCAAATGTTGATCATGTAATTGAATGGCTTAAAGAAAAAGGAATTAAATGTAACTCGCTTTCAAAGGCAATCCAAGAAATAATTCTAAAAGATGAAATATTGAAAGAGGTAGAAAATCATAATCAAAATTTCGGATCATGGGAACAAATCAAAAAAATTGAACTTACACCTGATGAATGGAGTATTGATGATGGTCATCTAACTCCTACAATGAAGCTTAAAAGAAAAGTTGTTACTGAAAAGTATAAAGATTTAATTGAAAAAATGTATAATTAGATTTCGATATAAAACTTATCAATTTGATAAGTTTTTTTTAATCATTTTATTATGCATGCATAGTATATTTTATTATATTTGGTATTATGAGTAAAGAAACTTTTGATAGTGCATTAAGATCTACTTGGCAAATGGTAAGTAAAATGTATAATAAAGAAGCAGGAAAATTTGATTCTACTATGGCGACAGGTTTTGCCCTTCTTAGTATTGATCCTGAAGGAACTCCTTCTACAACTTTAGGTCCAAAAATGGGAATGGAGCCAACTAGCCTCTCAAGACTATTAAATAGTATGGAAGAAAGGAAACTTATCTACCGTTCTCAAAATCCTAATGATGGAAGAAGTATACTAGTTCATCTTACACCTTTTGGTATTGACAAAAGAGAAGATTCAAAGCAGGTGGTATTACATTTTAATTCTGAAATAGAAAAAAATTTAAGCCCAAAAAAAATTAAATATTTTTTTGAAACATTAAATTGTATCAAAGCAATTGCCCAAGAATTTGAGCACTTTACTCCAACAATTTTAAAAGCAATTTAATTATGGAAACAACTGAAAAAAATCAATTAAGCGGTGGTTCTTTTATTATTGAAAATGATACTACTAGACAAATCTTTACTCCTGAAGATTTTAGTGAAGAACAGCTAATGATGAAAGCTGCTGTTAAAGAATTTATTGATCGTGAAGTTTGGCCCCATAAAGAAAGATTCGAAAAAAAAGATTACGAACTTACTAAAACCCTCATGGAAAAAGCAGGTGAGCTAGGTTTTCTTGGTATTTCTGTTCCGGAAGAATACGGAGGCTTAGGTATGGGATTTGTTTCTGCAATGCTTGTTTGTGACTATATTTCTGGTGCCACTGGTTCACTTTCTACTGCTTTTGGAGCTCACACAGGTATTGGAATACTTCCCATTACTCTTTATGGAACTGAAGAACAAAAACAAAAATACCTCCCCAAATTAAGTTCTGGCGAGTGGTTTGGATGCTATTGTTTAACTGAACCTGGAGCTGGGTCAGATGCTAATTCTGGTAAAACAAAGGCAATACTTTCTGAAGATGGAAGCCATTATAAAATAACAGGTCAAAAAATGTGGATCTCAAATGCAGGTTTTGCATCACTAATGATCGTATTTGCTAGAATAGAGGATGATAAAAATATAACTGGATTTCTAGTTCCTTATGATCCAGAAAATGGAATAAAATTAGGAGATGAAGAAAATAAACTAGGTATCCATTCGTCTTCTACTAGACAGGTATTTTTTACAGACACTAAAGTTCCTACAGAAAATATTCTAGGTGAAAGAAATGGAGGTTTTAAAATTGCTATGAATGCACTTAATGTTGGAAGAGTAAAATTAGGTGTAGCATGTATTGATGCTCAAAGAAGATTAACCTCTGAATCAGTAAAATATGCTAATGAAAGAATTCAATTCAAAACACCTATTTCACAATTTGGAGCAATTAAAGAAAAAATTGCACGGATGGCTACATCATGTTATGTTGGTGAATCAGCATGTTATCGAGCAGCAAAGAACATAGAAGATCGAATAGACTATTTTATCTCACAAGGTATGTCTAAACAAGAAGCTGAACTAAAAGGGGTTGAAGATTACGCTGTAGAATGTTCACTTATAAAAGTTGGAGCATCTGAAGATTTGCAAAATTGTTCTGATGAGGGGATTCAAATTTTCGGAGGTATGGGGTTTTCTGCTGATACTCCGATGGAATCAGCATGGAGAGATGCTCGTATAGGTAGAATCTATGAAGGAACTAATGAAATAAACAGAATGCTATCGATTGGGATGCTATTGAAAAAAGGAATGAAAGGTCAAATCGATCTTATGGGTTCTGTAATTAAAGCTGCTAGCGCTTTCGGAGAAAACACAAGTAATCAAATAATTTCTGATAATCATCTCTCGCAAGAAATTAGCATCATCTCTAAATTTAAGAATCTGTTTTTAATACTGTTAGGAAATGTTTTCCAAAAATTTGGAAATGAATTAGAAAAGCAACAACAAATACTATTGTCACTTTCTGATATTTTAATAGAGATATACTTTTCTGAATCGGCTCTATATAGAACACTTAAAAATATTGACAACCAAGGAATCGAGTCACAAACTACACAGGAAAATATGGTTCAATTTTATGTTTTTGAAGCTTACAATATTATTAATAAAAGTGCTAGAGAGATAATTTTAAGCATTTCAGATGGAAAAGAACAAAAACAATTACTGAAAATTTTAAACGATAAATGTTCCTATAATAGACATCCAAATGTTATTGGTTTAAAAACTAAGATTGCTAACAAATTTATTGAAGAAAATAGTTTCTTTATTTGAAATAAATAACATTAAAATAAAGCACATAGATTCTATTCGATAAATATTGAATTTACGATAGATAGAAACATATTCTTACCCTCCAAACAAGTTAATTGACTGTTAATAAAGTCGGTGATGGAATTGGAGATAATTCAGACGATGATGCAAACGATGATGGGTTTTCAGATGGTCAAATATTTATTTCTAGACTTATAACATCTCTAAGGTTATTTGGAGTGAGGCAATATGGAAAATAATGAATATAGAAAATTATCCAAATGCTATAGTTTCAATCTTCAATAAAAACGGATTTATAGTTTATTCTAAAATAAATTACCAGAATCATTGAGCTGGAACATTTGATCAAACAGGAGATCTTCTTCCTGCAGGATCATATTATTATAGAATTGAGGTTCCTATAATGGAAGTTATTGAAGGGTGGTTGTATTTAACCTATTAATTTTATATATTATATTTTTAAAATGAAAAGTCCTTTACTCCATATTGACGAATTTCCTGAAAAAGTAAAATCAGTATATATTGGTGGAAAAAGATATACTCGTAAGGCATTTTTAAAAGCACAAACACTAGAAAAAAGGCGTGCAAAAAATGGA
>Ga0160423_10003434_pt1 | contig 13157 bp, 9 predicted proteins | sample CRUFie14St8metaG_FD_108191 | JGI IMG/M metagenome (GOLD analysis project Ga0160423, IMG submission 108191) | Marine microbial communities from the Costa Rica Dome - CRUD Field 142mm St8 metaG | ecosystem: Environmental > Aquatic > Marine > Oceanic > Photic zone | place: Costa Rica: the Eastern...
ATCATCGACTCTCGCGGTGGGAGCCATGAGACGGCCTCGCGTATAAAGAGGTCGACCTTAGAGGCAAGGTCTTCCTCCTCCAACTTCTCCTCCGGTGTATGGGATGGGTCTGATATCTGTAAAAAGACTGAAGACGAAACCACCGGTAAGGAGTGCCTCTTAACCTCGCTCATCTTAGCCTTACGCCTAACAGCGGAAGGAGCTTTGATGAGCTGCATGTCCTCTAGTACATACTTGCGAATATGCATCAAAACCCACGACCCACAATAGGTGCTAAACTTAGTTCCTTTTGTCGGGTCGTACCTGCTCAGAGCCCGAATAAGTCCCTCATTTCCAGCACTTATGAGGTTCTCGAGCATATCTTCAGAATTGTCTTTAGTGTAGCTTCGGGCTATGCTAAAAACTAATCTGAGATTGGATTCTATGAGGCGTCGTTTGGATTCGACGCAGCCGGAATCCCTCCACAAGAGGAAGCAACGGAGCTCCTCTTCTCTGTCTAAAATTTTCACTCTAGAGAGTGAAGATATGTAAGGAGACAACACTACAAATGAACCCTTCTAAATTATTACAGGCCTTCAACGAGGCGGCAGAGGTCCGGCCCAAGAGCCGGTATCTACTCGACGGAACCCACGAGCTAACAGTCTCCAAAGTGGAGACTGTCGAGACGCAGGACGGACCTACCGTGATGTTCGTAGAGTATACAGTACGCTCGACTCACGGCACAAGCCTCGTCGTCACCAAGAAGGTCGACGGGCAGGAGCAAAACGTGGAGCAGGAGCCCCACGAGGTAGGAGAGGAAGTCAAGCAGTCGTTCCCTACGGACTCAGCCCCTCAGTGGCTGATTAAGCGTACCATGAGTACGCTTAAGAGGATGTGCTCATTGGCTGGGGTACAGTACCCCAGCAATGAGGACGACCTAAAAGTACTCATGGGTGTAGAGGGTGCGGAGAGCCCTCTCGTAGGGAGCTTCTTGCGGGTAGTAGGCACCCGCTCCATCTCAAATAACGGGGCTCACTTCACCAAGTACGACTACATGGCTACTCGTATGGTGGAAACCCCGGAGGTTTCCACCTCAACCCCAGAGGACTCAGAGGACTCGACCCCAGACCTCTCAGGGGACGTACCCTTCTAAGGAAGTAGGGTAGTAGAGTAGGGAGCAGCTGCTAGGCTAGGCCTCCACAGTCCCGTAGCGGGCCCGAAGAGGCCTATGGTCAGGAGACCCGGGACAAACATCAAATATCCCCCTAAGTAAGGAGGCCCTATGGCTTTTTTTAACTCCCAGGCTCTTGCCTTGGCACCTTTCTCTCCGTCTAAGCTTGGCACCTTGGGTAGGTGCGGTCTCCAGATGCACTACAAGTACGTGCAGAAAATTAAGGAGTACTCTATACCTAAGGACCTAAAAGTAGAGGTAGATGATAGTGCAGCTAAGCTAGGAACAGCGCTGCATAGGACCTCGGAGCTGATGCATGAAGGTAAGTCACTTAAAGACTCGGTAAAACAGTCCATTAAGGAGGGTAAAGTTTCGGACGATGTTGCCCTAGAGGTAGAGATGTATAAAAACACTGTTGCCTCTTTCCAGTCCAGGCTAGCCGCCTTCAAAAAAGGGTTCAAGATAAGTATAGAGCACCGGGAGATAGAACTCGCGGTGGATGGGGACTTGTCCCCGTGCTCGTACTGGGACTCCTCTGCAGTAATGCGAGGTAAAGCCGACTGTATACTCATATCAGCAGACGGAAAAACAGCGATCGTAATAGACCTGAAGAGCTCTAAAAGAGCTACCCTAGCCTACGCCCAAGACCAACTGGATTTCTACTCCCTGATGGTATTCTCGAACTTCCCAAAGGTTGAGACTATTAAGAACGGGCTTTTCTTCCTGAAACACGGGAGGATGATGTGGTCAAATCAACTATTAAAGCGTGGCGCCTGGGACGGGTCAGAACTTATTTCTAAGATAAATAGCCTATCTGAGGAATTCATAGGCAACATGATGCCCGAGATCTCTACTTCCCCTCTGTGTAACTACTGCATTTACAAGGGGCTATGTGAGAAGGAGAGAAGCGACAGAAAGACTGGACCATGAACAAGAAAGAGGCCTGGAAACAGGTTGGAGTTACGGGGGCTAGGAGCCTCCTGTCCTCGAGGAATATAGAGAGCACTGCTGATGGCTCCACAGTAAAAGCTTGCTGTCCATTCCACCAAGAGGACACCCCCTCATTCTACATGAGGATGTCAGATGGATACGCTAAGTGCTTCGGCTGCGGATACTTTGAGTCGGACTTGGTGCAGTTCACAGCTAAGCTGAAAGGGGTAGGTTGGGGTGCTGCGCTCCTGGACCTTAGAAACCTAGGATGCAAGCTGCCTGCTAGGGTCGCCCTGGAGATGCAGGAGCAGGAAAAGAAAGACGCTATAAGGAACGAGGTGGCCTACGTCACTAATAAGTTCCTTCTTCACGCTATGGATGCTAAGGAAGGGGAAGCGGGATACGCCTGCATAGAGTACCTTAGAAGACGGGGTGTACCTATTGAGGAAGATATATTAAAGACTATCCCAATGGGGTGCCTACCTCCTGTGAAGTTTGTGATGGACTGCAAGGAACTTAGTGATCGGCAGGCAGTCATGGAATATTTAACTGCCGGTTACTTCAAGACTAGTTACTCTAGGTATGCTGGGGCATTGGTCATATATCACCACAGTACTCCTACTAGGATAGGTGGGTTCCGTATCCGCCACGAGTTCCTCACCGGAGACGTGAAGAAGCAATACAAGGTGCTTGGACCCACGGTGGACAATCCTGATCTTGGTCTGGTGGGTCTATCGAATTTCAGGAACCTATTCGCAGGCAGGAAACAGGGTGTGCCCTGTGATGTGATCCTGGTGGAGGGCGAGTTCGACATGGTGACTTGGCTGGTTGGGGATATTCAGTCAGAGTCTAAGTTCCAAGGTGACATCGTGTTGTCCATCTCTGGATCTATGACCAAGAGCCTAACCTCTCTGGAGAACATGGGCGTTACCAATGTGTACCTAGCCCTTGATAACCCTAAGAGAGAGCCAGTAGTGGCTGACAAGATAAAGACCCTAATACAGTCTACGTCTCTGCCAGTGCATGTCCTGAACTGGGGCTTCGCCAAGATGGAAAAAGACCCTGATCAGTACATCAAAGAGAAAGGGTATGACCTCTGGTTCAAGACTACATCTCAGGTTACTGAGTCTGGGTCCAGGATACACTTCGACAGCTCTCTGGATTGGGCTATAGATGGTCTGGGTCTTCACTTCAGTAGTGATATGGAGCCACGAGATGCGCTTCAATGCACTTCCTCCTGGGGGTACTTCCTCAACTCCTCTATCGACAAGAGCATGTACGCTAGGCGGGCCTCGGATCTAACCGGTCTCCCTCTTCCGGAGATTAACGACCAGCTGGTATCTGCTGCCGAGACAGAGGAAGCCTTTATCTCCAGGATTAGGATTGAGCTCGGTAACATCTACCGGTTTGTAGGTATTGAGCACGAGTCCAACCGCAAGCCTGTGCTCACACTCTGGAACAGAGTGCGTGGTTACCTGAAGGAGATCGAGCTGCACAAGGGCGCGTCGGACTTCATCAACAGTGTATCCACCGATATAGGGTCTGCTGTCTCCTGGGTACAGGAGTACGTGGGGGTCCCTGGATTCGTGTCACACAAGAAGGTAGGAGAAAACCTAGTCAGGATACCTATGCCCGCGCAGCAAAAGAAGATACGGGAGTACTTCGAGCTGGCTCTGCTATCCATGCTTCCTGAAGTAAAAAGCATGAGTAATCTTAAGCAGTTACGCAAAGGGGCACACTTTGTGGAGGTTGCGTATGGAGGATACACCTGTGACTCCTGGGTTATCGTCAACGGCACCAAGGCGTATCTAGGGCGGGAGTCTGAGACCGGAGAGGGGATGAAATGGGTTGAGTTAGTGGACCCCGTAATAGGTGACTACTACTTCATACCCGCAGCTGATCAGATCTGGTCTACAGAGATAAGTGACATAACAGACCTCAGAGAAGGATCTGACACTACATTCTCTGAGGTGTTTGAGCTGATGTCTAGGAGCATCGAGGTGGCTTGGGTGTTTGAGGAGTCCAAATCTGCACCAAAGTATCTGGCGGCAGCTATGATTCTTAACTGCCTAAACGGCATGCTAGACCGGCACCTCTACACTATTATCAACGGTGAGCCTGGCACTGGTAAAAGCTCTTTCTCGGAGTTCTTCATGGACGGCCCTAACAGGCTACTAGAGTGCTGCTTCATTGATGACGAATACACTGCTGCCAGCTTCAGATCTAAGGCTAACGGCTGGCCTGGAGGTATATGGCTAGACGAGTTCGAGGACAAAGCCAACACTTCCAAGGGTAGAATAGTACGTCAGTGCCTTGAGCACCTACGCGCACTAACCTCTAAGAAGATAGCTAAGATTTCTCGCGGCACCTCTAGTAATACCCACAACGTAGAGTTCGAGCTGCAGTGCCAGGTTTGGGCTTCTTCTATAGAGCCCCTACGTAACATGGCTGACATAACTCGCTTTATGAGGTTCCGGACAGTGAACAAGCCCGATCACGGTGACTCCTTCCAGATCCTCCAGGAGCACTTTGACGAGGATAGATTTCAGCAGGCCAGAAGGTACCTTTCCACAAAGATCTATAATCATCACAAGGAGATACTAGAAAACATAGAAGAGATGAGGAGCATATACACCCGTAAGGCTAAGAACAGTCACAAGCAGGAGCTGACAGCCCATATGGGCGGAGCTAGAGTGCCTCCTCGGTTCATGGGTATGTTGGTCATGTGTGCTGCAGTTGTAAAGACTGCTGGTTTAAATCCTCATGAGTTCATTAAACGGGTATGCAGCGAGCAATCGGACTGGATTGGCGTGATGGCGGAGACTTCTACTCACTCGCAGCTATTCTCAGACATACTGTCCTCTGCAGTTCCACAGAAGAACGACTCTGAGACTGGTCGTACTACTGTTCGCAGGATTCTATCTACATCTTCTGAGAGGGCTAGGCTATCAGACTATGATGTGGGTCTAGCATACGCCGAGTTCGAGGAGCAAAAGTGGTTGATTGTACACTGGGAGGACGCGCTGCCTAACTTGCTGTCCCGCAGCAGACCTGCCGTATATAGAATGGAGACTGCTGCCAGACTACAAGCTAAGGCGAACCGAGATGATCGAGTGATCAGCTATCACTCTGCTAGGAAGCTGCATCAAGGTCAGGGCGGGTTCAAAAAATACCTAGGTACTGGCATAAGAATACGTTCTTGTACAATCTACGACCTAAAGTCCTTCCTGGAGGAGAGTGATGACGAAGCCAAGTAGATGCAGGGGTTGTCCATTGTACGACAACTGCATGACTCAACCTGCGGCAGGGCAAGATACGGAAGTCTTGTTCCTTGCCACCAGCCCTAAGAGTCGGGGCGCGTTTAGGGAGTATGGAGGCTCCCTGGTACGGGGTATACTCAGTGCGTCTGAGGACCCCTTAGTCATTAACATGAAGCCTAAGGTGGGCTTCACTTACATTACCTGGTGCAAACTAGGAGAAGATGAGAACCTTAAGAAATCCCACATCGAGACATGCAGAGACCTTGTGTCAATGTCGTGGCTAGAGAAGGTAAAGCCGAAGGTGATACTGGCCTTTGGCGGACAGGACATCTCCACCTTCTTCAAGTCCAGCTCCAAAAAGAAAGGAGACATGCGCGGGAGTGTGTATATCCACAGGTGGAAAACCGGAGGTACTTGCGACGTGGTGTACACCATATCACTAGACTGGCTGGCAGCTAAACCTGGACTGGCTGGTCTGGTGTCTAAGGACATATCTGCTGCTGCCAGGCACCTGTACCAGAAGGACACCAAGAAGGCTACTTTGCCTCAGCTTGCCAAACTCTATGACACACCTACAGGCCTGCAGGATGTAAGAGACTCTGTTGATGAGTTCGTGGCCTGGTCTGGACCTAATGGAATACCTCAGACTCTAATGTCACTAGACACAGAGACCAACACACTGTTCCCCTGGTGGGACAAGGCTCGGATAATTTCAATCTCAGCAGCTATGTCTAAGACCAAAGCTCTGTCATTCGCTGTAGACCACAGAGATGCTTCCTACGATCTGGCAGACATAGCTCCATGGGTCGTTAAACTTACCATGTCCGGGCACCCTAAGGCCTGGTGGAACTACAAGTATGACCTAGGTATGTTCGGAGTGTCTTTCAAAAGGCAGCTTATGAAGATTATGACTCCCGGTCTGTCTAAGGATATTGAACGGGTAAGCGGGCACAGCTGGAGCGCCATCCTGTCGGAGAGCTTCATTCACAATACCCGGTGGGATGGTCAACTCGGAGAGCACCTGCTAGAGGAGGACAAGTCAGGATTCTATAGTCTAAAAGACGTGGTTCTAGACTACCTTCCAAGGCTTCACGGGTACGAGGATGCTCTCAAGACCAAGCTAGCAGACCTTACAGCCGAGAGGCTGGCTGCGGTGGAGGAGACCCTGGACGAGATGACACTCCAGGACCTCGGAGTTAGGTCTACCGTTCTACCCTTAGATACAGTAGCCATGGACATTAACTCTGGTATTAAGAACGCCAGGAATAGGATAAAAACAGCTATACGGGGCTACAAGGCGCAGGGCAGGACTGCATCTGTGTCAGCCTACGAGAAAAAGCTACTAGACCTCAATACAGCGTTCGCAGCACTACGGAGAGAGATCGCAGTCGGAAAAAAGGCAGCAAAGGAGGAGTCATTTATTACCTCTCCAAAGGTAGCAGGAGAGCCCTCACTGTGGACCTACGAAGACGTACCTCTTGATATGTTACTGCTATATGGCGCCATCGACGCCGCAGCTACTGTACACATCTCTAAGGAGCAGCGGATTAGGTTACACTCTCAGTCTCTAGAGCACTGTAAGGGCATAAAGCCAATCATATCTCTGATGGACAGGCACTGTCTACCTCTGTCTAGGCTGTTTGCGGATATACAGTCTGAGGGCGTCTACGTAGACAAGGAGTACACTCTAGCATTATCCGAGGAGATGGGTACTGGGATTGAGGGCCTAGAATCTAAGATCAAAAGTATACTAGAAGAGGATTTCCCCGGAATGGGTACCTCTGACATGAACTTCAGATCAGATAGAGACTTAGCCAACATCCTGGTTGGTTGGTACGGGCTGCCCGTTCTAGAGCAAACTTCTAATGGGCAGGCGTCCATGAAGGGCGAGCACTTAGCAAAGTACAGGGATGATCATGGTTCCGAGATCGCTGGCCTACTGATAGATTACTCTACTCTAAACAAGGCCAAGTCAGACTTCGTGGACAAGTTCCTGTATCTCTCTAGCTACGACAACAAGTTACACGGTGAGTACAGGCTGCATGGTACAGCTACAGGCCGAGCCAGTGGTCGCAGCCCTAACCTAACCAATGTACCTGAACGAGTGTCCGCCCTAGGTAAATCCTACATAGTCAAAAAGTGTATAGTGGCTACACCAATACACAGAGAATCCTGGTGGGACTCTAGGGAGAATCAGGGCACTGCAGTAAGGTACGGGTGGACTAAAGAGGACTCTCTTGTAGTTGTGGACGCTGACCTCTCTGGTGCAGAGATACGTATACTCACTAGGTACGCACAGGACCCAGGACTCATACAGGCCATAAAGGACGGCCTGGACGTACACTCATGGATAACCTCTGAGGTTCACGGTCTGCCTTACGAGGACATACAGACTTACCGTAAAGAGGACTCTGATCGTGGACGGAAGTACTCCGACCTACGTGACGGGACTAAGGGGGTGGTCTTCAAGATCATATATGGCGGTACCCCCGAGGATAGGAATCTGATGGACATGATATTCAACAGGTTCCCCGCTATACCAAGGTACATGGCGGACACCAAGAACGCTATACGCGGCAAGGAGATACTAGTAACTCCTAACGGCAGGCCGCGCCGGTTTCCGCTCGTGCGAATGTCTAACAAGATTGAGCGCAGGAACTACAGGCAGGGCATCAACTTCAATGTTCAGAGCTACTGCTCAGACATAGTGATGTCTGTCCTGTACAACATCTATACGCATCTGTCTGAGGTGCGTGGCCGATTGATGTTGACCGTACACGACTCTATCGTGTTCGAGGTACCGTCTAGCGAGGCAGCTAATATTAATGGTTTCCTAGACAAACACATAACACAACACATAGCTGAAGAGTTCCCGGACATACCAGTCCCTATGACCTATGGATTTAAGGTAGGGAAGAACTACGGCGAAATGAGTAAACTTTGAGCGTAAAAATGATATGGCTGCGCCCCCTGGGCCGCAGAACAACTACCGACTGCGAGATGGGTAAGATGATAAGCGGAGAGCGCAGCTCCCAAGGATTGGAATTTTTTCACAGCCTGTTTGCCTGGCTGAGCCTCCTTACGGCCTTTAAATACTGGCTCGACAAAGAGCCTGATAAGGACGTAAAGATACTGGTTAACAACAAGATGTATGCACTCAGAGACATCGCAGTTGTCGGCAAGGGCAAGAGACTCGCCATCATCGCTAACGGTAAGCGAATGACAAGAGGTCAGGTTAACATCATGGGTGTAGTATACGAGGTTGAGGGTAAACTCATTATCGACACCACAGGTGACTACTACTCAAATATACCGGATGGCATTGGAGGTATTACCGTAGAGGTAGAAGACGATACAGATCCTGTCTCAGTAGAAGGATAAGTCCCGTCGTAGGACTTTTTGAGCCACCCAGCAGAATACTTGTGCATGAAACGAGTCATCTGGCATGACGGGTGAGTGAGTCCAGATCTTCTTACCGGTGGCTGTAGTTTCCTCGTATAGAGCTAGCATGTCTTTAAACACCTGGCTCATGAGCCCTATGTGAGGGAACACTACATGTCCTTTTTTTAGCTGCATCATGTAGTTATCTATAAGGGTTGTCTTATCTCCCATGTAACGGTCTGCATTGTTCCATTTAAGTGGAGTAGACGACGAGCAGTACTGCAGCTGGTATAACTGTATGGTGCCTAGGTGTCTCTGGAGCAAAGAGTTAGCCAGCGCCCCCTCGCCTGCGTCTCCTATCACCAACTGTACTCTACTCTGTAAGAAGTTCTTAGCTATATCCTCGACTACATCAACGGGGTTAGAGTCAGGGTAGATCTTGAACCACGTAGTTCTAAACTCGTTGGAGTTAGGGCTAGAAGAGAACACCCAAGCCACTGTCCGAGACTTACCCTTTGACCCGCCACCGGACCAGTCGACCCCGCCAGTAACAAGTACACCTGGGGTGTCTGGGATTCTGTAGTCTAAACAGCCCTTCTCTAGGTCTTCTAGGCCTAGAAGCCGGGTACCCAAGCTATCCGATATACCTAGCACCTCGTTCTTAAACTTGGCCTCTGTATAGGTCTCCATCTTGTTTATTATACGGGCCCACCGGGTAGGATCTTCCGTATTAGCAGGCAGTATTATCTGGGGTACGTGGAACCCTTTTATTTTAGGTAGTACACTCGGGTCTCGCTGCTCATCCGGTGACATGTCCACCCACACACCGTTACGAGGGTTTACGTACTTGCCGCAGTGGAGGCAGATCAGGCCTTCTTTCCCTATACCCTTGGTGTCCCTATAGAAAGACCGCTTGCCACAGTTCTCACACTTAATAACCCACTCAGTTTTTGTGGATGTGTCCCACAAATATTGTATTGTATTCTCCATAGTTAGGGGAGTACCCATGTAGCTTACGTATCCATATGGAGAGTTGGCTAGGCACTCATTTATTACAGGAACTACCTCCGAGTAAACAATGTTCTGTACCTCGTCGTATACCACCCTGTCTGCACTTACTCCGCGCGCACGATCCGGATTGTCTGTGGCATAAGAAAACAGTAACTCAGACCCGTTAGCTAATATCTTGAGGAACACATTGTCAGTGTTTCCAGAAACAAAAGGCTTAAGTCTGGGTGAATGCCTGAGCATCTTACCAACTCTAGTATTAGAGAAGGTGGAGGTCTGCTTAAGGCTAGGGGAGATATAGAAGGTCTTAAAGTGCGGTTGGGCTACACAGTCAACGATACTGAACCCCGCTGCACTTACAGACTTACCTACTTGGCGTCCGCACATCAGGAGAGTGCTGCGCCAGTTTCCTCTGTAATACGCGTGATAAAACGGATAATCACGCAAACTAAATTTATCACCATCTAAATGGAGCATTGCCTCAGCTATAGAGAGGCGATCGGAGATAATCATTATGAGTAATCTAACTAACAACGATGGCGCACAGACGCCGTACATGGAGTATCTGAACCGTCGCGGACTGACGGCAGTTCCAATAAATGTAGCATTGGCGGCTGCCAGGGCGCTACTGGAATCTGGCAGCCCGGTAAAGCCCATGCTTATGGGTGGGGCCGGTGTGGGCAAGACTGCGGGCTTCTCACAGATGGCCGAGGACATGGAGTCCTATTTGGTCATCCTGATGGGAGGCTTCGCCAGCGCCGAGCAGGAGCGCGGCGTACCGGTCATCAACGAGAACGAAGATGGTAGTATCTCGTTCTCTCCAGCTGCCCGGGATCTGGTGGCTGAGCCTCTGGCGGAGCTTAAATCTTCGGGCAAGATTGTCCGGGGTGATAAGGAGTACTCGTCAATGTTCATCTTATTCGATGAGTTGAACCAGGCCGACAACGAGGTACTGAAGATCTTCTTCAGCGCCTTCTCGTCGTCGTCATTGCCGGGTCTGGACTGGTCTGGACTGCCAGTTCACGTTGCCGCAACTGGTAACCCACCCATAGGGGGGTATAAGGTGAAGAAGATTCACCTTTCAGATGCATGGGACCGCCGCCTCTGCATAATACCGGTGCAGGACAGCAACTTCTCGGTGTGGGCTCGTTGGGCTAAGCCTGCTGGGGTGTGTCAAGAGGTACTAAGCTACCTTAAGGCCAACCAGTCTAACCTGCAACCCTCCCGTTCCAAGGAGGAGAAGGTGCCTACGCCTGCCACATGGGCAGCAGTATCTGGGCTGATCAAGGGTGGGATTGATTTCAAGTCCAGGTCAACAGCTGCCGTACTTGAGGGTATGCTTGGCCACCTGACGGGGTTAGCTTTCAGGCAGTGGTGCCTGGAGGGAGCCCAGGACGCGCTATCTACTGAAGAGATCTTGAATCTCCCCTGGGCTCAGGTACAGGAGTACCTGCAGGGTATCATCAAGGAAGGCAAGCTGGCTCAGCTCGCCAACAACATCCGGAATCTGGCAGAACACGTAGTGGCAAAGAATCCGGGAGTACAAGAGATTGGGTCTAGGGTGGCACTGGTCGTTATCGAGTGCCCCAGAGACACACGCTCGGTGTGGTCTCACACCGTGGAGAGCGAGATCAGTGAGCTCTCTGAGGCTCGACAGAAGGAGGTTCGTGGGTACCTGAATGAGCTGCATAGAGCAATTCAAGACGGACCTGTCGGTAAGGAGTGGAGAGAGGCGTTTTCCGGTGCCGCCCAACTAAGCATGAAGTAGTAGATTCTTGCGGGTCTCGCTCAAGTAGGTGCTAACCTCAGCGTGTTTTCTGAGCATCACCTCTAGGGGGTTCTCTGAGTCCATATCATCGTCTGTATGGACGACACCCTTACGGGCGAGATCTCGGACCTTTTTTAGCTCGGAGGATGATAGTCGTTGGCTCACTTGTAACATCCTTTTAGCTTCTTCATCGCAGAATGACAGGTACTCCGGGAGGCATACTAGTCCATCTGCGATACAGCATCCCGCTATGTATATTCGGCAGTCATCGTTATACATCTGCCGGGAGAAATCCTCGTTGATGTAGCTACCTAACTCCTCTAGTTCCGCTACAGCAGCCGCGCACTCCCCTGGAGAGCACTGCACAAAGGTATCTGTAATGGCTTGATCACCATTTAGACTCTGTACCATAGCCTGGAATATTCCCACGTCCCACAGAAACGCAGGATTAGCCCTAGCCGACAGTATAGCCATGAGCCTGTCGGCTGATGCTGTATCCAGCTCTACACCGTGCTCTTTTTTTAGGTGGTCGAAGGTAGTATCAAACTCCCAGACGCAGCACCCGCCGTCAGTGGCAGCTTCTACAGCCTTCATAAGTACAAGAGACTTATACTTTTTAGGGTTTTCTAGTACCTTCTTGTAGTCCACTATTACACCTTACCCTTTTTGTAGTCGTAGAACATCTTAGCTCCAAGTCCTATAGCCGCACCTATACCTGCACCTCTACGTCCTGCTAGTCTATAGCCTGCGCCAAAGCCTGCGCCAATTCCGGCTGCACCCCCTAGAGCATCCCACGAAGTTATAGTACCCTTATCCATGCCCCTAGCATAGTCGAACATGGCCTTGGCGCCCAACCCTCCTAGCATAAGATTCTTGCCTGCCCGGAATCTCTGCCTAAATGGGGATCTATAAGTATACTTGCCCCTAATAGGATTATAACGTTTTCCTCCTAGTCTACTAATCCTAGAAGTAGCACTAGTATAGGCCTGACCTGCATAAGGAGCCCCGATTGCTCCAGCAGCGAATAGCCCACCACCTGCTAGCATGTGATTTTGAGCTCTGTCGCCTACTGAATTGTATATTTTACTACCTACCCTGAACGGAGCAGCCGCAAGATTGTAAGCCATTCTCCCGTAATTAGGCGATGCTGCTTCTGACGCTATCTTGCTGAACCCAGTGTCGGTTATTGACCTCTCTAGATAGTTCATACGCCTGACTCCTTAATCTTAGAAGCCAGAAGCTCCTTCATGTCCTTGGGTAGGGTTGGCACTACCTCAGCTAACAATCCCTCATCAACCTTACCGTCTTTGGTAATTTCATCGGCTACATCATCACCGAGAACGTCAGAGTAGAAAGACACAGGCAATTTAGCTAGAGTGCTCAATGGCATAGAACAACTACCCATGTCCACTACCGCTGACATAGCTATCTTAGTGCTAAATACAGTCTGTAAGGGGTCTGGTAGCTTCTTGTTATAGTAGCTATCCAGCCCAAACTTACGGTCCAACTGATCCACTGCAGAGGACAACTTCACTAGATCAGCACGGCTCTTAGGTCCGCCTGGACCACGTACTCTATCCGCAAGCTTATAGAAGGTTCTATTACTAGTGATATTCCCCCGGGCCTCTATCCAGGATGCGGTCTTCTCTACATCGCACTG
>Ga0160423_10003436_pt1 | contig 13153 bp, 7 predicted proteins | sample CRUFie14St8metaG_FD_108191 | JGI IMG/M metagenome (GOLD analysis project Ga0160423, IMG submission 108191) | Marine microbial communities from the Costa Rica Dome - CRUD Field 142mm St8 metaG | ecosystem: Environmental > Aquatic > Marine > Oceanic > Photic zone | place: Costa Rica: the Eastern...
ATAGCATTTGGATTTTTGTATCCGAGTTTATAAATGTTATGATAGTTGTCAATATAACTTCTTAGTAAATCAAACTGCTCACCTAACATATTTACAAAATCTCTGAGGACTTTATGTTCATTACCAGTTCTTAAAAACTCTGGTAAGTTATTTACTAGAGAATGAATATTATTATTATCATAATCTTCAGCAATGGTTTCCATTGTATTATACCAATCATTCCACTCTGATGAACCAGCATAACTTCCACTTGGTGGTCTATAAATTTTTGAGAAAGGATGTATGTTTGTGGGATTATTTTTAGTTAATACCACATCTGTAAAAAATGCTTCTTTGTCTACACTCTCTTGTGTAAATACTGGAAATAAGTCACCTTGTGGTAATATTATAGTAGGACGTTTTGCAAATGAACTTGGTAGATTCTCTTCATCAAAGTTTGATGGAAAGAAATAATTAGTAAAATTACCATGAACATCAATAATTCCAGCACCAGTCCCATCTGTTGTCAACTCTCTTACCATAGATCCAGTTACTATTTGCCAAGAGCTAGAATTATCCTCATATGTACCAGATACAAGTCTTGTATCTGAACTTGGAGTAACTTTTGATGTTGGTCTAAAATAATTTTGTTGTGCTTTAAATATATATCTTCTATATTCTGATCCTGTTGTTTCTGGATTCAATACAACAGAACCACTCCAAGCATCAAATGGAATTTGCCTATCATTAAAATATAGGTAATTTCCTAGTTTTGTTTTTTCTGTTTTAGTATCATAATTTTCATTTGCCAAACCACCACTAATATTTAATCTATACTTACCTTCATTATCACCACCACCTTTTAAAATAAATGAAAGATAAAAGAAATCATTTGAATTGTAAAAAGGAGTATCTTCAACATTATAAACATCTGTGAAAAGATGAACAAATCCATCTTTTGATTTTTTATAAACATTATCAATTCCCTCATGGTCTTGTAAAGGTGTAAAACTATCATCTACTTTATTAACATAGTTCTTACCAGCAAAATTATCCCCAACACCAGGTGCTGATGAAGTGGAGTAACTTTGACCATCGTGATACATAAAATGTTCATAGTGAGTAAACTCGTCCTCTATTTTTTTAACTTCTTTAAACAAGTCTTTTCTCTTGTCAATAACTTTATTTGAACTGTTTAAAAAACTAAGAGATGAGCTTATCTCAGAATATAGTCCTTCTAATTTTACTGTTTTGGTTTTGAAGTTTTCTAATTTAGATTTTGCTGAACCAAAGAAAACATGATTGTCAAATTTTGTATAGTCTATGTTAAGATTTAAATCTTTTTGTTGTCTAACAATTTCTTCTACTAAATTTAATCCAACAGAACCTGTAATTGTGTTATAGGTGTCATAAGAGTCAATTACCGATGTTTGTTCCGTAACATATCCATCATCAATTGATAACCCCAACCCACTTACAGCAAGACCTTCTCGGTCAATAAAAAATATTGTTTCGGTTTGTGATGATAAAAATTTATTTGATACGTTAAAATCAGTTGATAAAACTGATATATCACCTGGTAGTGGTTCATTTAATTTCAATACCAAAGTTCTTTTATCATTAGTTACATTATCAAAAGCATAGCCATTAATAGGAATCAATCTTCCTTGTGATAATTCTAAGTAAGAATTAAACTGATAGGTATCTTCATTACCTTGCATAAATGAAACAATATCATTTTGAGTGTTATCACCTATTTCAGAGCCAACTATACTTATTCTTATTTCTTGTCTACTTGGAGATATTTCAGATATATTAAAATCACTCGTATCTAATCTATTTAAAAAATCATATTGTAAATTATAGTTACCTTCACTAAAACCAGTTCTATCTAAAAACTCATTAGGTTTAAGAAAAAGGTCATTGTCTCTTACATAAAAATCAATATCCTCTTCTAATATAGAAAAGTCTAAAAAAGAATTGACATCAGAAAATACAGATAATTTTATTACACCACTCTGTAACAAATCAGGTGTGAATTCATAAGAAGTATCATCTGATATTAATTGTAAAGTATTATTATTATATGGTTGTAGTATTTCCATTAAAATGCTTGTTTGTCATTATCTGTTTCTAAAAGTGGAGTTTGCATCACCCCTTGTTTTTGAACTCTACCATCTTTTGGTTGGTTTACTTTATAGTCTCCTATTAAAATTCCTTGTTCTTTTGTTCCCATTTGATTTTGTATTGTAAGAAATTCTGAGTTAGTTGGATTTAAATCAACAACACATTTATCATCTCTAATAAATATGTCGGTTGCTAAACTATTGAGTGGCAAACTACCTGAACCATTATTTATCCACTCTAATTTATCACCACCTATGAAATCATATATGTCCCTTGACTCTGTAAAAATTCTTGTTTGACTTAAATCTAATTGACCTGGTGTTTTTCCTAATATTTCATTATTAAATTTTCGTATGTAATCTTTTGACGATACTCTTTCTAAATAATCTTCTTGCACAAAATTATCATCTTTAACAATTTTAGAAACAGAATTGTTATAATTAGAATCTTCGTCTAATCCACCTATGACTGCTTGATTCTCACTAATCGGTAAAAAATTAAAATCAGTTCCACCAAACATTGAAAAGTCTTGACTTAATAAAGCACCATCGTTGATGACTATATTTTTTGTCACTAAATAAGTTTGTACTAAAAACGTTCTACTCTTATCATACCTATAAACAATTATTTTTATAGATTTTACTCCAGGTGTATTGTAAACATGATTTGATATTTGTTGTATTGGTTTTGTTTCTTTTGCTTGAGATGCTAACCATTTTTTCAAAAAATAATTGTCACTGCCTGGATACTCCTCTAAGTCATACATGCTGAAAAAATATGTATTTTTAATTTGTTCATCAGTCAATAAAGTTTTTTCATCACCCCATTGTATTATCTGATAGGTAAAGTATGATTTATTAATATCGCCAATTAGTGAAAATTCATTAAGTATATCATCTATCTCGGTTTGTATTGATGAGTAAAAAAGTCTGTCTATCGGAATCTCTGATTCTACAATTTCATTTATAAAATTAGGATGGTCAAGCAGCTCTACGTTAAGTATAACCTTAAAAGGATAGGAAGTATCATTGTATTTTTCTAAACTTTCATCCACATCATAATATAAAGGTTCATTACCACTCTCAGTTTTCGTGGTTACTAAAAACAACTCACTTGGCGGAATTAAATTATTAATAAATTGTTCAGTATCAAGAATAAAATTATATTCAAAAAGTGGTGCTCCAAGATTTTTTAAAAATGGTGTATACTGTCTATCACCTCCTACGCGTGTAAAAAATGTATAGTCTACGATGTTAGCTTCCCAAAAACCAGAGTCGCTTATTTGTGGAACACTCACAATAGGTGTGAGTCTTCGGTTTAATAGGTTTGATCCTGCCCTAATTGCCTCAGTTGGACTTTTAACAAACAATGCTTTTGGCCAAAATAGTTCGTGTGTTCGATTATTTGAAAAAGCTGGATTATTAAACTCTACAAATGTAAGTTCTCTTTCAAAAGTCACACCTACATCGTCACCCGTTTCGAATTCAAATAAAAGTGGTATGAAATCAATACCTTCAGGATTTTCTACCTCAATTTCTTCAGGCTCTCTTGGTTTGATAAATGCTGTAGTTGTTTCAAATTCTAATCTTCTTTCTTCTCTTAGTTGTCTATCATCTTCCCAAACACCATCCTCTAAATTCGCACCAGTAAAATAATATCCCCAAACTTCAAAGTGTCTTCTTTGCAATGCTGCCGGCAACGTAAGCACACCGGTGATATTAATACCCCCCAACACTGGATTACCTTCAGTATTTAAATCATCGGGATTAAACGGAGGTATATTATCTATTTCATTTAGATTATTTATATCAACATCGTCAAGTAAAACAATGCTATCACGAATAATATTGCCGTTTTCATCCTTATTATATCTAGCGATGTTGAAACCATTTGCTATTAATAAACTGCTCGCAAGACGAATAGAAACAGGCCTACCTTTTTCAGTTGGATAAGTAGTTAAATCACCAGTTGAAAATACTCTCTTTGAAGAAATAATTGAATTCCAATTACCCAATGAAAACTTTTCTAAGTCATCATTATTTAAACCAAGCTCTTTTCTAGTTGTAGTGGGATATGTGCCAGGTTTTTTCCACGATGGATAATTAATTTTTTTTCCGTATTCCATTAGAATGCCTGCTCTGAATTATCTTTTTCTATGCTATCTGGTATAATAAAAGTATCTGTTTTTAATCTTAAATTATCATCAAGTGAAAGTTCAAAATCTTGATTATAATCAAGTTCACTAAAGTCTGTTTTGTCAATCAAATTGTCTGTTGTGGTTACTCCAAAATCAACATCTAATATTAAATTACCATCAACATCGTTTTCATTTGTTATTGGTGCACCATCCCTACCATATGAACCTTCAACATTTACATCTTCAACAAACTCCCCAAACTTATTTATCTTTGGTAATATGGGATAAAGATAATTATCGTCCCACACCTGCTCATCATCTTCATCGATGATTATTTCTTTGTATGGTGTTCTTGGTGTTTTTGAACCTTTCATAGGCTCATCACCATCTTGAATTTGAATTCCACTTTTATTTAAAAAATCAAATTCACTTGGTATGATATTATTCCAATAAATAACTTCATTTGGTTTATCACTATCATCACTTTGAAAGCCAAGATGTCTCCACATTGGTTTGACACCTTTGTAAATTCTAGTCGTTGCCAAATCAAAATTGTTAAGACCAGTATCTTTGAGTGTGTTTGTTGTTTTTTTATTAATGAATGTCGTGGACATGAATATTATTCCTATGGAAGAAAAGCTATTGCGTTTATTGAAACATCTTGATTAGGCATTGTAAATCTATATGTAGCATCTCTTCCTTCTTGACCACTACTAAATGTATATGAATTATCATCTATTAATTGTATTTCTAAATTTTCAGGTGTCGTAGTAAACGGTCTTAACTGAACATCAAAAGGTGAATGATCATAACCAGTCACAAAAAATATAACAAACTCGACTTCATCTCCTTCTGTATATGTCCCTCCACTACTCAAATTTATAAGGTCGAGGTTACCTTCACTTTCTTCATTAAGAGTAAGGTTATAGGCAAAAAGGTTTTCACCCTCTTGGGTTTGTTCATCGGTGTCTCCACCAAGTCCGGTTCCGAGGTCTTCTTCTTCTGGTATGTCAACATCAACATCACTTTCCTCACTTTCCTCAGTATCCTCTTGTGGAGAGAAAAAAGCTCTTGCTGTTATTTCAACATTCTGATTTGGCATAATAAATGAATATTCTACATTTCGTTGTTCGAACCCATCGTCATAAGTTATTATATCATCCTCGATTAATTCTATATTTAAATTCTCTGGTGTTGTTATGAAAGGTCTTATTTGAATATTAGATGGTTTATTAATACCAATCGGTGTTGCGTTTGAACCTGGATTTGGAAAACCTAAACCAAGTTCTATTTGTTGTCCTGCAGTAAAAGTTGAATCAGATGGCAATAAAATTCCACCGTCACCTATCACTCTTAAATTAATCAAATCAAAATTTGTTGCTTCACTTATTTCATTTATTGTTATTTGATATGAAGAAATGCCTTCATCAACAGTCTCTTCTTGTAGAGATTCTTGTACAGGTTCTTGTCCCTCATCGCCAACATTCAAATTCCATTGATAACCATCCCATCTCCATTGCTCATTCGAACTCAAAGCACCAATTTGAAACTCACCATCTAATGGTTCAAATCCAAAGGGTGGATTGATTGGTTTAGATTCTAATCTATTCCAAGCCTGACCATTCCATATCCATTGACCTTGGGGACTTATGGTGCCAGCTAAAAACTCACCTTGTAATGGATTATATCCAGAAGGTGGATTGATTGGATTTGGTTCAGTATCGTCTATTTGTGTTTGTTCATCGACTTGTGTAATACCTAGACTAATAGTTTGTTCTGTAGAAGCTTGACCAGAATCATTAAATACTGTATGAGTAACGACATACTCTCCGTCTTCTTGATAGGTGTGTATTGGATTTCTTTCGGTTGAAGTGTTACCATCTCCGAAGTCCCAAAAGTAAGTATTGGCATTTGTTGAAGTATCTGTAAATTGAATTGTCTTACTCATTTTAATTCCTCTATTCTATTATTTCAAATTCAAAGTTAGCAATTATCGGAGAATAAGGTTCTAATAAATCTTCAAATTTATTTAAAAAAGAATCCGAAACTTTGTTTAAAAAATTAAACAATTGTAACTTATCTAGTAGATTTAATTTCTCTATGTTTTCAGATGATGCTCTTTGGTCATCAAGTGGGTTTATGGGATTAATTCCTATGGTATTCAAAGAAGATTTAATTAAAGTCGAATCTAAACTAATACCACCTATAGTAGCAAAATTATCATAGTCATATAAATTAAATTCATAGTTCTTTGATGGGTTTAATAATATGTTTGTTTCAAACCTTTCATATCCACCTATGTCTTCTCTATCTGTTCCATCGTTAGGTTTGAATAAAGCATACACTACACCAGAAATAGTATAGAAACCTGGCTTCTCATAAAAGTGTTCCAACAATACAGACTCTTCAAGTAATTTTGGTCTATCAGTAAATTCAATCGAAGTCCCATCACCCCAATTTAATTTAAATAAATAAAAACCTGTTTCTCCTTCCCTATTCGCAAAACTATCAAATCTGGTTATAGCATTTCTTCCCATGTAATTATCTATATGCCCATCTGGTGTTGGTCTTCCACTTTCCCTAGCATACAGATAATAATTAATCTTACCTTCTGTTGCTAAATAATATTCAGTTGAATTATTTTTTTTATCATAGTATTCATCCAATCTTATTATTTCATCATCGTTATTTGGATCTGTAACAAATGGTAAAGCATCAACAGAGTATTGATAGGTTGAAAACAGTCCAATGTTTCTACGATAAACTATCCCATCCCTAACTTCAGTTTCTAATGTCTCTAATTTACCAGTTAAGTAGGGTTGAAAGGTATCTTCATTGAAATTTATATTTTCCCAAAAATCTCTGTCATCAAGAGTTTTTGTTCCTAACTCAACTCGATTATCGGTTGGTGGTTCACCAGCAATAGATTGATATGATTGATTTATTAAGTTTTCTATGTTTGTAAATTTAGCCACTAATAACCTCCACCACTTCTGATTGTAATTGTAGGTGTGGAATCCTCTTGTTGTTCTTGCTCTTGTATTTGTCTTTCTACTGGTTCTTGTTCTGTTTGGATGGGTGATTCGTTAACGGGTTCAGTCTCATTGCCTCCTTCAACTACATCAATACTTATTTCTTGTTGTTCACCATCTTCAGTAGATGTTAGTATTGTAAATGAAAAATTAACGACTGGTGGATTGTCTTCTACGGTAGTGGTACTTGTGTCTTCTTCTGCAGTTATAGTTAAATCATCAACTTTAAACCCACGAGCTCTAAGTAAATCAGAACGACTTATTATCTCTACTTTACATTTAGCTCCAAGACCACTATAAGCAACAAGCTCATTATTTTGATTAACATGGTTTAACCAATACTGTTTGTTAAATCTTTGTTCACTGCCTTCTTCTACAACACTTGGATCATAAGTCGCACAAATAAAATACCACTCATTTAAATCTTCAGTTGGTATATTAGGATAAAGTTGATGTATCACAGAATTACCATAAAAATCAATAGGGTTTCTTCCATCAATTAGTCTTGCTCTATTACTCACCCCCCAATGATTGTCTCGTAAAGTCCCATCACTCTCTCTGACTGCTAATCTAATCCATCTTTTATAATTATCGGCATTATCAATATTAGTTCTTGTTTCTAATCTAAACCCACTTCCGTTTTCTTCTAAAGGATTACCAAAATTAAAAAGAGTCCCCTCTGATGTTTTACTAACAAATCTTACCCACATTGTTATTGTAAAACCATCTTCTAAATAACTTGGAATTCCAATGGAATTTATTTTTTGAAATTCTAATAAGTCATTACCAGGTGCTCTTATTATTATTGCTTGATTTGGTTTTCTTATTTTTAAAAAACCACTTGAGACATTTCGATACTCAGGTCTATCATCCTCTAATGTTTCAATAACATTATCAACATCACCAAGATAAGTGTTAAGTCTGTTTCTCATCGACTCAAGAGTCTTACCTTGATTAATACTACTACCTGATGCCTGTGTGTCTAACCTTGTTATAAAAGCATTTGGTTGATTTTCAAAACTAATACGAGATTGTTCGTCTTGTTCTTTATTTTGTATGTCTTCGCCAACACCATCACCATCTACGTCTTGAAAGACTGGTGTTGGTCCTATTAAATCATCAAACTGTGTAAAGAAGTCATTTATCTCATCTTGACGAGTTGTTTGATTTGGAAGTAATTCAAATATATTTGTGTCTAAAACTTCACGAGCTTTTTCAGCATCAATTCTACTTCCAAACTTTGGTTTTGTTAATTGACTTAAATTTAGTATATCTGAAAATTCATTACCAACTTTTCTAGCTACATTAATATCAAACACGACTCCATCGTGATTTAGTCTCATTACATACTGAACGACTTCTTGATTATTTTCTGATGGTAATTCTTGTAGGATAATTTGAAAGTAATTTTCTAAATCAATAATTTGTTGAGTGAAAATATATTGACACATTTGTTCAAATACATCACCCTCAATATCTTTTCTATTCTCTAATGTATTTCTATCTTTTTTATAAAATACAAGCGGTTCTTCTTCAGTTCTACCGGATTGTTTTTTTCCATCACGAATGGTTGTTTGTAAAGAAAGAAGTTCATTATTTGAAAGAGTATTTGATTGAAACCATATTTTATAAAAAAGGTCACTTACCCTTTCACGAGTGTCTTGTATATCTTGATAAGAGATTTTTCTAAAAATAATTTCATCAGGAATTAATTCATGATTAACTCCCAATACACCACCACCAATCATCAGAGTTCCATCTTCATGACGATGATAAAGTCCTACATATTGTTCTTCAGGATTATTTTGAAAGTAAAAATTATCAGTTGCAGTTGCTCTTAGATTAATTTCTACAATCGGATTTAATCCTGTTGACTCATCTGGAGTTCCATAACCCATAATTAAGTCCTCAATATAAATTCAAAATCGTTGTCGTATATTATCTCTTGACCATCATCATGATTAACCTTTATCAAAATCTTATAAGCACGATTAGGTTCAAAAGCATCTAAATCTTGTTTAAAATAATTAGAAGTTGAATCACAACTCATTGTTGTGTAAGCACTAAATGGAACAACTGATTCGTTTGTAGCCATATCTATAATTGAATAAGAACCTGAACCATGTGGTATGAAACTACCACTTACAGTTTGAACTGATGTTGTAAATGATTTTTGTATGTATCTTTTACGAGCACCAAATCTAAACTTAACAGTTTCGTTTTCTTTATAGGCTTCTCTGAAATGTATTGGATACAAATAGTTTTCACTATTACCACTTACATCCAAAGAAGTTAAACTACCTGTATTTGAGCCAGTTGCTGGTAGATGGTCATCCCATTTAAGTTCTATCTTCGGTGAGTAGATAGTATTGGTTTGTCTTGAGAAAAACTTGATGTCTTCAAAACTACCACTATGAAGTTCATAACTTTCATCAGCACTAGCAAAATCACTACTACCAGATAGTCTTATTAATAGTCCATAATTTGTTAATGTCCCGTCAAACCATTTTTTAGAAATATTCGTAATATCCATATTGACATCTGGAGATTCACTAGAAAAAGATTGAGTTGCTACATAATCTCTATTGTAATTTCCACCAGCACCATCTATAATATTACCAAATCCTCCACCGAAAGGTGTATCTGAACTTGTCGCATAACTTCCTCCAGTAAACGAACCAGTTGATATGACTACAGAATTAAATTCTATTCCAGTTCTGCTAGCAGTTAGATGTAAATTAGCTCCGTCCCAAGAAGCGCTGTAAGGTATGATACTACCACCTTCGTACTGTAGAATGGTATGATGTGGTGATGAAACTGTTCGAACATCGCCTGATTCTCTAGTTGATGCGAATACTGTATTATCTATATTAAATAAATTTATAGTGTCTCTTAAGGCACTTCCAACAGAATCAAGAGAACCAGATCCTCCTATCATATACTGTCCGTTAGAGGCATAAAATCTATTAAAATTTTCATTAGTAAAGGGTACGCCACTAAGGAGAAAAAGATAACTTTCTAATTCTGGATATGAAGGGCTAGGATTTTTTATAAAAAATTGAGAATCTCTATTATCTGCAAATTGAAAATTTGACAAATCTATACTAGCAGAAGCAAAGGCACCATCAACACTTTCACCAGATGGATATTGATCTGACCAAGGTATTTCTTTATAGTTTGGATTATTTTGAGCGTACTCCCAACTACATCCTTGAGTGGTTTTGGGAACATCTGATTCTTTACCTACACCCTCATCCCAAGATTGAGTTAATGGATTAGCAATGATAGTATAGTTTTCACTTAACCCACTTGTTCCTTCTGTTTCATAAAGTCTAAGATTAAGTTTGTAATCACTAGGTATACCAGAAGAAGTTATATAGTTCTTAATTTCATCAGTATCAAACTGTACTAATAGTCTCGTAAATCCTTGAAGTTCTCTGTTAAAATAATATTTCTTTAATTCGAGAACCTCATCTTGACCTACATTCTTATCTGTAAAATCTTGACCAGTAAGCACATCTGAACCGCTGTTTATAAAAGTATCTTTAGTTATAAAAAAATATCTATGCATTATACTACCTTTCCATATATGTCTTGATTAGGATTTTTTAACTCAAATACCGATGGTGTTATTGACGGTCTGTAAACCCCATCCACAAGAGCATTTTCAAAATTATACTGAAATCCATACTCTGTTTCTCCACCAGACACAGTATCTCCATCTCCTTGTAAACTATATAATTTTCTACCACTAGCATATTCATCAGTCCCGTCTTGAAATAATTTAAGTTCTTTAATTCCAATCACGCCATCTAAACCTAAAATATTATATTGTAAATCATTTAGATTTATTGACTGTCTGAACTGCATATTTTCTATCTTAAAGAAATCTTTTATTACTTCAATTACGTTTATTTTTACTTCTGTTAGATTAAATCTTCTGTCACCATTAACTACGAATCTAACACCAAAATTAACCACATAGCCAGAATATAAATTATCACTTAATATAAATCCAAAATCTACCTGGTCATTTACCATTCTAAATTGATTAAGATAAGTTCCCACATTTTGTAATACAAGTTGTGGTGTTTGAACCAATTGCTTACTTTGATTATAAGAAAGAGCAGAAACTAAAAGAGTTCCACCATCTAATCTTTCAACATAACACTTAGCAATACTACCAAACTTCTGTGGAAGAGATAATATTCTTGCCTGATAATCTTCTTTAGTAACACAACGAAGTTGAGAAGCAAAGAAAGCAGAAGCATTGTTTCTTATCTCATCTACTGTTTGACCATCCGTACCACCAACACTTGGTTCATCATTTGTTACAGTTATAGTTACACCAGCTGGTGGATTATTTACAGTTGTAAGTTCTCCTGCTTGAATATTCGAATCAGCTCCACCACCAACTCTATAAGTAAAAGTTAATATAGTATTAGATGGTGATTCACCTAAATTAAGATTGTTACCTATCGTATTACTTATAGAACCAGCAACATCAGAAATGTTTACCCCATTTATAGTTACACCAGCTTGTTCTACAGGATCTACATTTGAACCAGAATTACTAAATCTAAATAAACCATTTCCAAATTGTATTTTATATGTCTGTGTATCTTCATCAAACTTAGATGTAAACTTCTTGTTTGTCTTTATATATTCAGCAACATAAGGTACAGGTATGGATGATATAGTGTCGGTGGATTCTCCTTGATCATATGCAGATGTTCTAATGCCAGATATGGTACTATCAGTTGAATCACTATAGTGAGTTTCTTTTAAAACCTTTTCCTGTGCTAAGTAATCTACCTCATACCATTTTTGACCAGAAGCATCTTCACAATTTAATATTTCAATAACATCATCATCTCCTAAATCTAATTCTAAAAATTTAGTAGGAGACGTAATTGTAAATGTTTTTGTTTTAGTCTGACCAGATACAGCTCTAACAAATCTTGTCAAAGTATATGAACTAGCTTCCCCATTACCATCAAGTATCGGAGCACTTATAGCAGGATCACCTGAACCACTTGATGTAAAATCTATTTCATCAGTTGTTTCAAAAATAATCTGTGAGTCTATGTCTGAAGCAATCTGTAATCCGCTATCTATTGAGGATGGTGCTTCACCAAATAAAGGTTCGCCTGTTGTTCCATCAGCATTTATTGTTGTCTCTACTTTTAACTTAACAACCGATGGTGTTTTGTTTGGAGTTTTATATCCAAGAAATTCTGACAACCTACGGATGTTTCTTTTTTCTGTTGCTGTTGCTAATAAATTTTCTTTGTAATTATAATCTATGTAATAAGAAAGTACGTCACCAACATAACTTGATAACTCTATCAACATCATACCAGGTGATGTCTCGTTAAAGTCTTTGTATGTATCAGGAAAGTAAGATTTAGTATACTCAATCAAATCAGCTTTTATTGAACTAAAGTCTTTACTTGTATAGTTCACATTCGTTGGTACTAATTTTTGTTTCTCTGTATATGCCATTTTAATATGCTCCACCAGTTTCTTGTGTCGTTGATTCTCCACCACTAACACCATCAAATGTAACTTGAACACTTTCTAAACTATTAGGTGCTCTTCTTATATTAAATTCTATATTAATTTTGGTTTGATTTGCCTCGTTTCTTCTTTCTACATTTATATTTCTTAACTCGACAAAAGGCAGCCATCTTTCAAACACATCTACAATATTATTTTCTATTTGTATTGTTAAGTCTTCGGTCATAGGTTCAAACAAAAGGTTTCTTAAATTCATTCCCAAGTTTGGTTGAAACATTCTTTCACCTTGATTAGTTTGTAGAAGAAGTTTGATATTGTTTTTAATTGAATCTATCGTTGTCTTTGTAGTTTTAAAATA
>Ga0160423_10003438_pt1 | contig 13149 bp, 21 predicted proteins | sample CRUFie14St8metaG_FD_108191 | JGI IMG/M metagenome (GOLD analysis project Ga0160423, IMG submission 108191) | Marine microbial communities from the Costa Rica Dome - CRUD Field 142mm St8 metaG | ecosystem: Environmental > Aquatic > Marine > Oceanic > Photic zone | place: Costa Rica: the Eastern...
CATGTTGTATAAGCGTATAAGTAGTCCCTAAAAATGCTTTGTTGCAGATTGCACACTGCACTAGTTTGGGCATTTTATACGATGTAAAGTATAGTTATACATTAATATCTTAATTTCTTAAAAACCGGTGTACTTGATTCTTCTCGTACAGCAGCGTATTTTTTTTCAAATAAAGCTGAATGTTCTGATAACCATTTAAAACCAGCAAGTACAAAGAAAAAAATGGTTAAAATGACCATTGGAAAGCTGTAATCTGTTAATACATCGGTACTGTTTGTGGCATACAATATCTCGTTTACTATTATAGGAATAGTAAATGCAATCCAAAACGCCAACAAAGCACATATTTCATCTCCTTCTTTTATTGGTACCGGTGACAAAACCACCCAAAGAATAAAAAATATTATCTTAATACTTATATGGATAGGTCCAATAAGTTCACTTATCCAATCTGGTGGTATATATAGACCATATATAATAATGAATATGAATTCTAGCCATAGTGCAATTTTTGCCACAAATTTCAAACCCTGATTCATATGCTAAATAATCCGGTATATAAATACTGATGATAGACTCTTAAATGCCAAAAGTTGTTGATTTGAACAAGTTGATCACAGACAAAGAGCGGAAGAAAGCAAGTGTATGTGGAAATATAGGGATATGGTTTGAATCAAACGCTATCTTAAACGCTCTGGTCAAGCGTATTCTAAAATCGGACACATGTTTTGTAATGGGTTGTGCCGCATGGTTGACCAACACTCGTATTATTGGTGCACTTTCTACTTTGAAGGGTGTCTCAGTGATATGTACCCGTGACAAAGTAGTGAAAGCAATGAAGCCTAAATATCGTTTGCTTCCCAAGCATGATGATATCCCTACTGTTTTGGTGTTGGGCACTGCCGGGCGCAAAGCCTCTTTAATGCACCATAAATTTTTGGTGGGCATGGACAAGGATCAGAAACCTATATGGGTCAGCACTGGATCTTTTAATTTGACACAAAGTGCCACCACCAATTTGGAAAATCTTATGATCATCGAATCGCCCGAAGTAGCAGAAGTTTATTTAAAAGAGTTTCAACGTCTGTATCCTTTGGCAAGGACTTTACGGTTATATAAATAGTCTGATCAAATTATTTACATGGGTAACACAAATGTAATAACAAGAGAAGATGCCTATCAAACCAATATGATGACGGTTTCTAAGAATACAGTAGTCGGTGAACTGAAAGAGCCAATCGCTGTGTTTGTGGTTCGCGCTAGGTTAAAAAACGCCTTGAGAACATTAATATCCCGTCGTTTTAATTTTCATGTAACGGATCACGATGGTAATACACCGCTTCATCATGCATCCGAAATAGCAGACATGGTTGTGCCTTTGATTCCACTGTCTAATGTATTTTCGCAAAATAACTTTGGTCATACTCCATTGTCTATAGCGGTGATGAACCAGCATTATGACGCGATTCCCTTTTTAAAAGACGCAATGTATAAAAGGGATTTAAATGGAAATGGACCAATACACTATGCCATCGAACTGGGTGATACGGATATGGTAAAGTGTTTGGTCCGTTGTTCACCGGCATTGTCAAAATTTAGTGTATTTGAACCAGAAGAATACCATTTGAACCATTTTTGCAATGAAAACAAAGAGAGTCCACTGTGTATGGCAGTGAAACGCATGGACGAACCCATGGTGAAAACACTGGTGGATTTGGGGGCGATAGCAACAGACAAGGTAAAGGTTGCATTGGTGAGTCATGGGAAAACAGACGAAAGTATTCGGATGTATGGGACCTTGGTACAGGATACGGATGTAAATAGAAATGTAAAAACAGATGCCGATAAGTATACCGGTTTATTGTCCGGTGAAAATAAATATGTATTATTCTAATTTATTGTTAACATCGTCTATCAAGCAGTCTATTCTAGCTTTCATAGTTATATCCTTTTCATATGTCTTTTGAAGAGAATGCAACCCCTTGATTGACTCTGTGATGTGTTCTTTCGCCCTCGCTGGTTGTGATTCTAAAAGTTTTTCAGCGTCCCGATACAAGTCTTTGATACGGTTAAAATCAGACTCTCTATTTGCACCAATCCACCAGCGGAAAAATGCTTCTTGAAGTGTATGGGAAGGATTTATTTCAAAGTGTGTACGCCGTGTCCCTAGTTTCTCAAATGGTTGTAGTTTGGCCAATATTTTAAGATTGACCCATGTTGCTTCTTCCTCCTCGTTCATATTCCTACATTTATGCACCATTTATACCAAACAAACTCTCTTGTTCGTCGTTTATAAATGCGTGTCTTTGTTTTTTGTTCCTAACATAGCTAATTTTTTTTCCACATTCATATATGTAAACAATGATAGGCAAACCGTAGGGAATCCACAGGTACCCAAAATTGACCTTTGTAATAAAGGTAAGAATTGAATTGATAGCGTTTACAAGTGTTACCGAAGCATTGAGCATGCCATATTTTTTACAACTTTCTTTATATGTTTCCTGTTTGTCTTTCATACATTCCTTATAATCAAGGTACAATACTAGCAATTGTAATAAAAACGATACACTCACCCATGACCATATAAAAATATTATTAAGACCGGGGAGAAATAGAATGGCATACAAAACATTGACAAGATAATACATACGTTTGTACTTATCACAGGTGCTCAAAGAAAGGAGCAATTGGGTAATATGTATAAGTAAAACATATCTATCGGATGTTGCCAAAAATATCGACAAGGTGATTCCATACAACCCCGACGCTAGAATTATATTGTACATCTTAATTAAAATAACACTTAATATATAGTATTAAAAAGTACCTACTCTCAATCTACTTAATTTGTCAAATTTAATGACGTCTTTTGCTTTATTTACCTGTTCATTCGTTATACTGGAAATAAGTTTTTTGTAACTATTGATTCTATCGGTGTTACCATATGTAATCTTATGATATTGAATGGCGCTTGCCAAAGCCCCGGGAGCATCAAATTGAACCATTTGAGCACCAATACATTCTGATTTTTGAACTTCAATCTCATCTTTCAGTGTATCCTTCAACCAATCCTTTATTACAATTTCCGTTTGTTTCATTCCCTCTTCCAACAATTTTGGAGAAAATGTTCCAGTCACCTCAAACACACAACAACCCTTTAATTGTCGTAGCTTTGCGTTGATACCATAAGTCAAACCATGCTCGTCTCGAACTATCTTCATCAAACGACCGGTGAATCCGTTTCCAAGAACTGCTACGGCCAATTTCAAAGCGTCGTAGTTTTCTGGTCGAACAACCATACCATATTTTAACACCGTGGAAGACTTTCCCTCCATACGATGGTCCTTTTGAAGTCCAGTGTTTTGTAAATGATTATTGTATTCACGTTTCCATGTGCCGACATTTTTCAAAGAGGTATCGTTTTTCCCAACCGCGGTTACCAGACGTGGAAAACTTTTTATTTTTTTATGAAGTTTTGTTATATCCGATAACGTAGTCGATTCGATTTGAGACACAACTCTGTCGGTGTTCCACATGTAGTTTGGATCCTTTTCATGAAACAACATTTGACTGAACTGAACAGCAGCCTCTTTGTTTACATTATTTTTATTTCCATATGCTTCAGCCGACCACTTGCCTTTCAAATAATTAAAGCTTTTGTTATGTAGCATGGGATGCAACAATTCTTTGTCTATCAAACTAGAAGCTTTCATCACATGGTCCGTTGGTATAGAAGCTTGTAAATGAATAGTACTTGCATCTGACATAAATTGTCGTTGTATGTTATGTTCTGCCAAATATTCGTATAACTTTTCTTCAGAGCATTTTTGATTTCCAAATTTAAACCCCTTACATAACATTCCACTAAACAGTTTGTTCTGTACATACGATTTCAGCGAATGATCGCACTGAATAGACATCCGTATGTCTGTTTTTTCACCGTCGTATTTGGTAAACTCCTTATTACTGGCCGAAAATTCAGCTGCCGATATTTTGGATGGCATGTCTTCAACACTGAAAGGCTTCACATCCAATGAAGGATAGTTCCCCACAGACACCGGTTTTGGTATGTTGCCATTTGTTAAATACCCTACCGTACTTCTACGTACATTGAAAATATCTTTTGCTACACGCATAACATCTTTTGTTGTGATAGAATCCAACACTTCAAATTGTTTGTGCACATCAAATGCATCTCCCCTTGCAATTGCTTCGTTGATCGCCATTGCCATCTTCCTTGTACCAAGCATATCATTTTTCCATTTGTTCCTTATACTTATTTTGGCTTCCTTCAATAATTTGCTTTTTTCTTCAGTCTGTAATGCTTTGGTAAGCTTCATAATCTCCTTCTCTGTTGTCTTTAATGCTTCTTCGGTTGGTCTATTGGTAGTCCCCCATATACAAAACAGATAAGGATCTTTCATTCGCTCCCATTCTGCTATAATATCATGTACCGGGTTTGATCCTTCTTTCACCGGACGAGCCAGTGAATTTGGACCCTTTGAAATCATGTGTGAAATTGCTTCCAATACAATAGCATCGTGATGAAGACCATTTGGGGCTTTAAATGCAATGCACATCAAAGCACAATTTGTTGGTCGTTGCATCACTACCCGTCGTTGACCAAACTGCAATGGTTCAGTGGTATACATCTTTGGGATCGAAGTATCTTTTACATCAAACTTGCTAAATTCCTTATCTACCATTTTCATCACTTGGTCACGGTCAAAATTACCTACAAAGGTATATGTAGCATTGGTAGGCTTGTAAAATGTATCATGAAATTTACGCAAAGCTTCTGCACTCACATTTTCAATCTCAGATCTCCACCCAATAGTACTGTGATGGTACGGATGGGCCATAAAAGCAGTAGCCATGATTCGTTTCTGCAACACTTCAAAATCATTGTTTTCTCCGCGTTCAAACTCGTTTCGTACTACCGTCATTTCTTTCTTTAATTCGCATTGGTCCAAAAGAGGTTCGTACATTCGGTCCGCCTCTCTCTCAATAACCTCGTTCAATTTGTCACTATCAATCACTGCAAAATAATTTGTTCGGTCGTTATAAGTGGTGGCATTCATATAAGCTCCAAACTCTTCCAATTTCCACATTCCATTTTTTAATTTCTTGTTGTATAGCTTTGATCCTTTAAACATACCGTGTTCTAAGTAGTGAGTTGCGCCCCGAACACCTAGGCCCTCGTTACGACTTCCAACATGGTAAGTAATATTTGCGGTGGTTACCTTTAAGCCAGACTTTGGTACCAACAAAAGCGTCAGTCCAGTCTTATGCTTAAATTCATACATTCCATTTGCACTTCGTTGGGGTGTAAAATTCTCCATATGAGAACTCCATGGCAACTTATATACTTTGTAATTATAAATATAACTCAAGTTTAAATAAAGATGAAAGCACTTTACATCACAAATACTTCTTTCATGGATTGTATTCCAGAAACACACACCATAGGGGATATAATTTACAAGGAACACCGTATCTATTATACAAAACTAGACTTAGGAAAAGATCAAATACAATTTAATTTTATATTACAGACATATAAATTTACTATGCTCATTGCCAACATAACAGAAGAGGAAATACCTCTATTTATGTTGTGGAGAGACACCTACTTACCCGGCATAGAAACAAAGGTCAATGTCTATGAAACTAGAGACAAGGACCAAGTGCTTTACCTTTTGGAGGCAGACACAGACCTAGAAACTACAGTATACTTTTACAAACGAGGAGATCATGCTTTGGAAGTTATGTCTGATTATTGGTAATCACCAAACTTACTGTTACAGGAGCGGCACAACATCCTGTAGGACGCCTGTTTATCGTGGTAATCCTTCCATCTCTGCTTCAATGGTGGTTTCAACTCATAGTCATAACCGTTGTACATAACCTCTACTTTGCCAAATCCAAACCCTTCTACTATTTTTTTAAAGGTCAATGGGTAATGATCTACCGAATCTGACACATTATCACATGTTTCACACTTGTTATTTTTATATTTTTCGAAAAATTCCAACCGTGTACCGTCTGCTATTGCACCACGTAGTGCACGACATAGTTTATAGTGATCCGTTGGTTTTGCATAATTTCCAAATAAGGAACGAATGCACTTTTTCACCGATATATCATGCTCTTCGTCCTTTAACACCGACTTGTAATACAAACACGGTGATTTAAATAATGCATGAGGTCTCACCACCAAATAGTCTATGTCAGATACACATGAGACACCTTTCTCTTCGGCTTCGGGGTGAAAGGTTAATAATTCCATAAGTTCTTTTTCAATAAACTTTTCACCAACTGTTTTTTTGTTAATAAAGTCTTTAAGTATACGAAAACCGTTCTTTTGTGTCTTTATCGTATGTTTCAAGTCCATTTCTTTAAGTAAACAAATATTTATATACTTAAAATAATGTAGAATACAATACGAGCAGTGAACTCAAACCAACGGTGAGACTGGAAGCAGAAGAGCAATACGAATATTTTTCATGAGATACCCATTTGCATTGTTCCCCATTGAATTCTGCATCAAGGCATTTGTCACCGTCATCAGCATTTCCACATGGATTATCAACACAATATCCATCTTTCCATTCACAGAATTTTGTACTTTTTTTACACATGTCTTCATCACCTCCACACCCATAAGCCGTACTTTTTGTATCAATTTTATAAACACCATCATCAAGATCTCTTCCAGCGCAACAAGTTTCATATACAACAGAAGTCTCACTTAAACCATTACAATTATATTTATCACTACCTGTGTCTCTGTCAAAATTATAGTTAAGTTTTAATTTACAATAATTTATATAATTGGTAGAACCGGCGACAGAAGTTATAAACAATAATAATATGAGGTATTTCATTTATGTATTTATAAGAAACTTATATACAAGTTAATAATTAAAAGTAGAATACAATACGAGCAGTGAACTCAAACCAACGGTGAGACTGGAAGCAGAAGAGCAATACGAATATTTTTCATGAGATACCCATTTGCATTGTTCCCCATTGAATTCTGCATTTTCGCATGCTTCAGTAAAAGAATCCGTAGACACAGTGCCATTGTCTATAGATTTTGCACATGGATTCTGAACACAAAGTCCATCTTTCCATTCGCAGAATTTTGTTCTTTTTACACATATGTCTTCATCATCAGTTCCACAGAAGTAATTTCTAGATTTAGTGGTACCGGTTTTTTCATAAATACCATTTTTAAGATCTCTGCCAGCGCAACAAGTTTCATATACAACAGAAGTCTCACTTAAAAAATTACAGTCAAATCCTTCCGAGTCGTCTGCTAGTTTTAATGTACAATAATTTTCAAAATAGCTGAAACTGGCACGTGAAGAAGTTATAAACAATAATAATATGAGGTATTTCATTTATGTATTTATAAGAAACTTATATACAAGTTAATAATTAAAAGTAGAATATAATACGAGCAGTGAACTCAAACCAACGGTGAGACTTGAAGCAGAAGAGCAATACGAATATTTTTCATGAGATAGCCATTTGCATTGTTCCCCATTGAATTCATTCTCTAAACATTTTGTTGAATTTTCTTGTTTGCCACATGGATTCTCAACACATTCTTCTCCTTTCCATTCGCAAAATTTTGATTTTTCTAGACACGGCCCTTTAATTAATACCGCCTCATCGCCGTTACAATCCAACCGCTCTTCTGGAACAGATTCAGAAGAAGAAATTCCTTTAAACTCTTTAATAGAAAAGTCATCGCAACAAATCTTATATACATCAGAACTTTCATACAACGCATCGCAATCGTAATAACCTGTTTCACCTTCCACCGGTTTCATGTGTAATTTGCAGTAATTCTTGAAACTGCTACCGGCGACAGAAGTTATACACAATAATAATATAAGGTATTTCATTTATGTATTTATAATAAACATATATATGGTATTTTTTCAAAGAACACCCAAGACATATATACAAAACCATAATATATATTTGTTGTTTGGTATATTAATCCGTATCAAGAATGCGATACTACTTAATATTAAATGTTTCAATTCCATAGCAAGTAACATGTGGTAGGTGGATAGTAGTAGACATAGAGAATATACAATTAGGTGTGTCTTTCCTCGTATGATTTTCTTTTTGTAAAGTGTCATCAAAAATACCGAAGATTGTATTGCAATGAGAGTATTGAAAGCCATGGAGGGTGGTCCAAAGAGGTGTGAACCGATGGCGAGGAACTGATACAATGAAAACAGCTTGGATAGTTTGTTGTGTGCACCGGCTCGCACTGCAATGCTACGGACAGCAGTGTCCCCCTCTTTCCCATGTTTCAGTGTAATATAGTCTGCTGCTAAGTGGTGTATTAAAACAAAAAATGGATGACGGAAAGCATATACGAAGAAACATCTAGAGGTAAATACGATGGCATGTAATCTGTATTCTTCGTATACGATAAGTGGTTTTTTTGTCCTATGTTTTGGTACTCTGAATTGTATAGCACTGAGGGATAAACATAAATGTATAAACATGGTGCACCAGTCAAACCTAGTGTAACTTATTAGTGGTGTACAAAATCCGTATCGATAGACAAATGAATATATTGCCAGTACACCAAGTATCTTATGGACATGATACGGGTCTTCTTTGGTTACCAAACGTTTCAGGTCTAAATCTTTGTGTAACATATTTTAGAACACCGTATAAATTTATACCGATTATATATCAAAATGAAACTTTTAAAGAAATACGCATTTATGAATTGGGAAGATTGTATGAAAACACGAGCAAAATTACGCAAAGAGATGGCCTTGCCTCCAGACGAAGAAGAAGATAGGCGTGTTTGTAGGGTTTTGTATCAGTTGTATTTTAATAATGTAATATTTTAATTATATGTAATGATGTAAAACCCATTCATAGTCTTGCCTTTGGTATTCTCTTAGTAACTTGCTCATTTCTTCTATATCTGGTCTTAAAAGCATTATGAAATGTTTTAAGGGATCTTTCCCTCTATATACAGAAATACAACGCGGTGGTACTTTTCTCCAACATATATGCGTATTATTAGGGTCCTCTGTCTCGTGCACGAACAAATACCTTAGTCTGAATGGTATGTCTTTTCGTAGTCTATCGGAGAAAAGTCTCCTAGCAATAGCACACGCGTGTAGTTTTAGCACCATAGGTTTTAGTGTCAGTTTTGCTTTTTCTTTTCTAAGATGTGGTTTGCACATTCGTAGTATACTTTTGTTTAGAATCATATTGTTCCAAAACCGAACCGGTGAAAACTCTATAAGTATAATAATCAATTCGTTTGGAAATGAAGACATCTTTTCGTAAAGCAAGTACAAAAGATATACAAGACTATCGTTGTAATTTTGTTCGTGAAAGACCTCGTAAGTTTCTTCAAAAATTTGGAAAAGAGGTGAAGCGTTTCTGTTTTGTATACGATGAAGAAACCGTAACAGTAGAGTCCAAAACCGGCCTAATTTATTGTCGTGACGGAAGGGAATATGCAATGGGAGTGTGCATGTTACCCGGTGAATACATAATTGACAATGAGTTTTTCGTCAAAAAGGAAATAAAGGAAGATTATTTCATGTATGGTCCATACTATCCGGTCGGGTGGACTGCCGGGGAAATTGAAAAGGCCTTGGTATGGCGTAGCAACCTTGTCCGAAAGCCAATACGTATCGATAAGAATCTGGTGGAAAAGTTTGAGAAATCTCGTTGGATATTACGGTGTTTTTGGCCAAAACCGATAGCAGAGTTAGTAACTCTAGAGTTGGATTTGTTGGATAAAATATTACAAGAGGATGATATGATTGGAGGAGGTCTTCGTCACTACCTATTGCAGTTGCATCGCCTATCTAGCATTGAAGCATTGAAAGAGCATATAAAAAAGCAGATAGAAACCTTTCGGTTTACCCTGACGGAAAAGGAAGACGATTTTGTTCGGTATGTTGCGGGGTTTCATGAACAAGTAAGGTGTATATTTAATATTTAACCTATAAAATATTGTATCTTGTAAATATATGGAAACTACCCTCGTCGAGCGCAAAACGCTTCTAAACATAGAGTCACGTCTTGACAATGTGGAGAATACTCTGTCTGAACTATTAGAAAATGGCGAATTGATGGAGGAGCGTATAAAGGATAGGTTGACAGACATCAACGACGAAATAGTGAAAAACACCGCTCAAGTGCGTAGATTAAAAGCTGAAATCAACAACTCTAGATACAAACCAGTTACCATTCTGTTCTTTATTATTGTACTTCTAGCGATATGGTCATCCCTTGTTCTTTGGTGGAAAACCTAAGTGTTTTTTAAATGAAACCGTTCAAAGGCTTGTACCATGGTCATACTGAAGCCGGCATAGTAGAGAATCACCGCGTCGGCCAGTACATACAGGACAGATATTAGTATGGCAAGCTCTTCCAACACAGTTTCAGAAGTTTCGGAACTACGATATACAAGACCAATGATGTTTAATAAAGCTGTCAGTCCAATCGCTCCGATAGTAATCCAGAGTGATATTTTTGTATGAATGTGACTCACCGCCGCACCATACAAATCTGCAAAAACATGCCCCATAGTCAGCCAATAGAACCAATTCGACAGGGCAGAGCCCAAAGTTGTAAATATGTATACAATACCGAAAGGGAGTAAAAATATATGAGTCATTCGTAGCTTTGCAAAATTTACTTTCAAATGGATCAACTCTGGATCCTTTTCAGTCTCGTCGCCTTCAAAATCCAGCTTGGCCTGCTCTTCGGTTTTGTCCTTTTGGTGCATCGCCTTCTCCAAGGTCATTAAACGAAACAATAGAAATACATCGTTTATAAAAAAACTTGCCCCTAAAAGCAACCATGCACCTTTCTCCCACACCACACTGAAACAAGAAGCGGTAGGCTCCGACAAACACCGAAATATCATGATATAATTCATGTATACCACCACCGCGTCCAGTATTGAAGTCAGAAAAACCACATATATACTTACGGTAACAATTACGGTAGAATCCACCATAGAAACGAATATTACCAGAGGTTGAAGCACTAGATTATACAGATGAAGCCAAGAGACATGTACACCGTCAAAGTAAGGCTCAATAGACAAATACACCGCCACCAAAAACAAATTTATTAGAGCGTTCATACGAATCAAATTACGTGTCGTAATTATCGCCGCATTGTCCGGCTTCCGAAGATCCATTTGCATTGCAAGAATCCTCTTTATATACTATCTCACGATTCTTACGAACGCGGACCCTCCTTCGAGTTTCGCCAGATTCCCCCGGGCTACGTTTCTTATCTCCAGAGGCATTGTAACGCTCCCAAGCGGTCAGCCATTCGTACATTTCGATCATGTTGTCCATTTGACACGAATCTGGAGTATATATATACTTGCATATTTCATAAATGTCATACAACGAAGGAGATCTAGTCAAAATAACAGGGATCACAGGGGAATGGTACGCTGAGGTCGTTGGAGAAGACGAAGACGGCGACCTAGAAGTGTTTTACATCAATCGCGGCAAAACTAATCGATGGGTATGGTATTATGACGAATCATGGGATGTAGTTTCCAAAGACATGGTGTCTAGACATATACCTTTCCAAAAACACAGAGCATTGGAGTGCTTCAAAGAACTTGGATTCAGGCCATTGACGGAAAACTCCTTTGTTAAACTAGACGACGAAATACCAGACAATGTAGAGATGCCGATAGGACACTTTGACCTACAAGAAGAGGAATCCGACGACGATATGAGCGATTTCATTGTTCCCGACGAACAAGGAGAAGCATTTTGCCCCGCATCACCCTCCTCAGAATTTGTTAGAGAAACACATCAATTGGTACACGAATACAACCAATGGGAACCCAAAAATCCAACAGAGGAGAAATTAAAAGCATATGTCGATAACTTGGCACACAAATACAAACAACAAGACGACGAAAGGCAGTTTGCAAAAGGCACCAGCGTAGACTATGATCACCCACCTTTGCCCAAACAATCAAAAAATGGTAGTATATAAGATATCACATTATGTACCATAATCATGAGCACACAACAAAGCAAACCCAGACGCAAACGCAGAGCCGCCACCAACGCCATCCGTGAAATTAAAAAAGAACAGGGGCGAACCCAAACCATCATACCTGTCGCACCATTCAATCGACTCACACAAGAAATTGCACAAGGGTATCGAAGCGACATACGATTCAAGGCAGACGCACACAGAGCACTACACATTGCGGCAGAAGCACACCTTGTTGAACTATTTCAGAATGCAAACAAGGTTGCCATACACGTTGGGAGGGAAACGGTACAGGCCAGAGACATGAAACTTGCAGAAGATTTAATGAATGAATAATATAAATATAACTTTTTATATTTCATATGAGCGTTATTAGAAACTCTACACACCTTAATCTATCCAACACTACCAATAAATTTATAGAAATAACCGTAGACGCCGACCAACATTCCTCCTTTCGAATTCTTCACAAATCCAATTACATCGTAGAAAAACAAAATGAAACCACACACAACTCGCTTTTTGCTTGGGCACTTCACAGCATCACCAACTGGTCCAGAGGATCCTCCATGTCAAGCGTTACCATCAATTTACCAGCGAAAGAAACGGTAGAATGCGATATAAACTCCAATGGAAGCCTACAGTTCACCTCCTCCATCAAAGAAAAAAATACATACGATCATACCGAAGGAAGCATGGTCATACCACCTGAAACACAGGGACATGAACTACATATCGTATTCACAGAAACCATGGGGATAGGATACAAGAAAAACGGTGACATAGCACTTGGACTGAACGACATAGACTCACAAAGCATAGTTGTGGCTTCACAAATTAAAACCATGGAAGGACACCCGATAGAACTGCCAGAAAACGAAGCTTCTGTATGCAGGGTTAAAATTTGAGAATAAATACTATATATTATATATTACATGTATACAAATGGATCATTTGAAAAAATACGGTTGGGTTGTTATCCCGTGTTTGAACAAAGATAATATGGACATATATCGTCAAGAATTTCGTGAAGCTTTATGTAAGATGCCAGAATACAAAAATCCTAGAAACATGTTGGTAAATGGTACGCCGTTTGTACAGGGAGGC
>Ga0160423_10003439_pt1 | contig 13147 bp, 11 predicted proteins | sample CRUFie14St8metaG_FD_108191 | JGI IMG/M metagenome (GOLD analysis project Ga0160423, IMG submission 108191) | Marine microbial communities from the Costa Rica Dome - CRUD Field 142mm St8 metaG | ecosystem: Environmental > Aquatic > Marine > Oceanic > Photic zone | place: Costa Rica: the Eastern...
AAATTGATATTTTAATTCCTCGTAAGCATCTTTTATTTCATCCTCGGTAGGTTCCGTTGATTCATTATCAACGGAGCTGTATTTCACAAAACCAACTTCTATGTCTTTATTGGAGTTAATGGCCACGAATTCATCCTTTGCCAAACTAGTTGTTGTATAAAAACAGCTGGACAAAAGCTTTGTAAGTTTTTCTTGCTCTTTTAACTTAATTCCAAAATCCCTTACCCAAATGTCTTTCCCTCTATCTAAACGAACTTGACCGATTACATTTCTATTGTTGTCAAAAACAGCCATATAAGCATATTCAGAGATGTCTGATGGATTTTGAGCAATTTTTTCCATGTTTTCTATATATTTTTGTCTACCTCCGAACAAATAGTCAACAAAAAAATAAAAGGGCTGAGTTTTTGTTTCCGAATTTCCAATAAGCATTTCTTCCTCTTCCTCACCGGTTACTTTAATTCCGAGCTCTTCGGTTTCATTTTCATAGAATTTATCTCTTAATATACTGTTCCAAGTTTGATTGGTAACTTGACCTTTTTGCAGAGTAGAATTAAAGGATTTACCTCTGTCTGTTAGAAATACTAATTTTTCTCTTTCAGCTGCAAACTCTTGGTCTGATATTTCCACTCCATTAAATTCTCCAACAGTTGTATCCAATTCATTCGATGAATTGTTGGTGCTTAAATATTCAGTAAGGATAAAAGCAAGTAAGGCTCCACCGATTACTATCAACATTAAAGCCGAATTGTCTCTTGTTTTTTGAATTATTCCCATTTTGTGCAAAATTTAAAGGTGTACAAATATATTACAGTTTGATTGATAAATGAAAAATATCAGATGATAATTAGTCTTCAAAGACTGTAGTTTTCAGATGTTGGTTTATTTTTTGTTCCGTTATAGGTTTACAGCTAATTTAATCAGCTCAATTCTTGTTTCTCCAACTTTTTCAATTTGAAAACAAAAATGATCTATTTCAATTGTAGCTCCTTTTTTTGGAATGGCTTCAGTATGCGTGAAAATATATCCTGCTAAGGTTTCATAACTCTCATTTGTAGGAATATTTAAATTGTATTTTTCATTTAAGAGGTCTACTTTTAATCTACCTGAAAATAAAAATTCATTCTCAGATATTTTCTCTTCAATATAATCTACCTTATCGTGTTCGTCTTCAATTTCACCTAAAATTTCTTCTAAGATGTCCTCAACGGTTAACATACCCGCGGTTCCTCCAAATTCATTTACAACCACCAATACACTTCTTCTGTGGTGAATAAATGTGTTTAACGCTCTTTGGGCCGTCATTGATTCGGGAACAAAACCAACAGGAAGAATAATAGAAGAAATATTTTCTGGTTGTTTAAACACTTCTTTGGAATGAACAAACCCAATAACCTCATCAACAGAATCTTTAAAAATGAGAATTTTTGAATGGCCAGTTTCAATAAATATTTTATTTAATTTTTCAATTGATGTTTCTACATCTAGAGCAATAATTTCAGTTCGTGGAACCATACACTCGCGAACTTTTACCGATTGAAAATCAAGTACGTTTTTATAATATTGCACCTCTGCATCTATTTCCTCTGCATTCTCAATATTTTCAACTCTTTTTTCTAAATATTGCTGAAGCTCTAGTCTTCCAATAATTGGTCGGTCTTCCTGAATGTCTACCTTTAAAAATTTTTTTAAAATGAATTTAGAAAATCCAACAACACTATTTACCACCCATTTCAAACTCCAAAAAAGAATATACATAGGGTAAGCAAAAGCCCTCAGTGCATGATTTGGCTTCGTACGAAAAATAGTTTTGGGAATATACTCAGCAAACAAAAGGATAATTATTGTAGAAATAATAGTTTGAATGAGTAGGACAAGAATTGTATTGTCTATGAACAAAGTTACCTTGGGTTCTAAAATTTTTTCTATATAAATACCGAAAGTTACAAGAGCTAAGTTGTTTCCAATCAATAATGTGGCAATGAATCTTGAAGGATAGGAGATAAAAGAATTCAAAACTTTAGCAATTAATCCTCCACGTTTGTTGATGATTTCAATTTGCATTTTATCCGCCGTTATGAAGGCTATTTCAAGCCCAGAAAAAATTGCTGACAGTAGAATGGTAGAAATTAAAATAATCCAAGTCATTATTCAGATTCCATTTTTTTTCCTCTCTGACGCCTTATAACATAGAATATTCCAGAAACAGGAATGATTAACAAAAGAGGTTTAACAGGTTCTAAACCGTAGTTAAAATAATAATATACTGAGGCAACTATTGATACAATACCAATAAGTAACCATGCAATTTCAAATATTTTATTCAGGCGTTTCTTCACGTTTAAATGGGAGTTCGCCACTCACTTTTGTAATCTTATAATCTTCAAATTTTTCATCAGATTCCAAACTGCTGCCAATTATTTTTTGGCCATTGGGTTTGGTTATTACAACGGTGGTGTCGCAAATTATCTTTTTTGTTTGAGAGTTCCAAGTCAGTCGTTCAGTATTTAATTTTTCTTTTTTGCTATTTACTACAACTACATCACCTGTAGCATGCATCTCATTCGTGCTATTATCCCGAATAGCATAATTTGCATACAACTCACTGGACACCAATTGATGTTGATTGTAAAACCGAATGTGTATACTATCCCGCATAATATCTTTTCCTGAATTTTCTTTTGTTTTAGAGTATTGTTCGAGTATGTGACCCGTTATCTTAACTTTTAGAATACCTGAATCGGAATAAATAATGCTGAAATTTTCGTAATATGCATCTGATTCAGTTCCTGTTACCTCAATTCCGTTTTTATTGAGCCGATCCAAATCGCTTTGACATGAAAAAGCAAAAAGCATTAGTAGAACACTTCCAATGCTTTTAATGAATATATTTAAAATACTCTTCACTTACTTTTTTGCACGGATAGTAGTAGAGGCATTTACCCAACATCCTACTTTGTAAGAATCTCCTACATTTAGAGTCTTTAAGAAGATGTCTTGCTCACGAGGAAAATAATTCGAGTTCTTAGCTGCCTTTTTTAGAGCTTTAGCTTTAATTTCAGGATCTTCAGCAATCGATGCAGCCTTGTTGTAATAATCAACGGCTACCCAAAATACCTCTGGACCACCAAACTTCAATGTTTTACAGTTGCTTGCTCCATAGCTTATTGCATTACCAATAACAATACAAGCTTCCGCTTTTTTAGGGTCAATAGTTAATGCTTTATTCGCAGTTGATCTCGCTCCGGAATAATTTCCTATTTTGTTTTGAAATTTGGCTTTCTTGATTAAATATTTCGTGAGTTTAACGGAATCTTTTTGCATTACAATGGCTTTATCGAAATAATCTAGAGCTTTATCATTTTCTTCTTTATTTCCAAAATACAAAGCCAGTACAATTGCCGTTTTTGCCGCTGGTGAGCTCTCGAATCTTTTTTCCATCATTTTCACCAGTATGTCACTAGAGGTACATTTTTTTTCATATAATAAACTTATTCCAGCGTCAAGCCAGTTCGTATCGTTTTGATTTTGCTCAAAGTTTACAGTATATAAAGAGTCTAATAAATCACACCCTAAACATGCATCAGCATAATCCAAGCTTTTTTGTTTCAGTTTTGTATAGCCTTTCTTTTCGGGATATTCTTTAACAATATTTTCAATTGTTAGGTAGTTTTCAATTACATTTTCACAGTTAAGCTTACCTTTTTTATTCATAATTTTTGAAACGTACATAAAGCGAGTGGCTGTTGATGCTTTAGTTTTAGGGAAAGTATAATTAACTGCCGAGTCAAGGAGAGTGTAGGCTTCTTCCATCGATTCGTTAATTCTATATTGTGCTAATGCTTTTCCTTTAGATTCAAGTATTTTCATTTGAGATTTTTCATCTCCAGGAAAATACTTCATTCTTTGGTCATAAACCATTAATAAAGAATCAACATATTTACTTTTTAGCTCTTTATTTTCCTTATTTTTCTTGATGTAATGCTTCATTATTCTTTCACCAACAATGTAGATGTTCTTTGAAGATTGTGGACATTCATTTAAACACTTTCTAAAGGATCGAATAGCATCTTCATAAGCTTTCTGCTTGTAGTAAGTTTGCATTATGGTGAGGTTTTTTTTACACTCCTCAGGATTTTCTCCATAATTGACTTCTTTGGCTTCTTGAGCTATGCTTGAAAAACATAGTGTCATGAAGAGTAGAGTATTATTGATAATAGTTTTCATGAGTTATTGAAATTTTCGTTTTATAAACCATTTGTCGTTTAAAACAATGCTTGCGTTAATGTTTAAGTAATTTTCATAAAGTCCTTCATTAGAATTTGATCGATTGAGATAACCGAACCCCAGAAAAACAGAGGACCCAAAGGTTTCCGTTTGATATTTAAACTTCTTCATTGGCAAACCAAAGGCAAAATTAATGCCAAATTCTCTAAGTTCACTATTGTTTACAAAATACCCTGAGTTACCCATAAATCCCCCAAAAGAATAGGTAATTGTTTTCCAGTAATTTGATTTACCCAATGCCTTAGAGTTGGGAACCAATCTACTCCCAAAAACAACAGAATTTCTGTCCCCTAAGTTTGAAATTTCATTATTTAAACTAAAGGTGCTTAAGTCATTGTGCCTAAATTCTATGGATACTTCCCATTTTTCATATTCTCCAGCTGATACCCCTAATTGAATTTGAGAGGGTAAAATGATTCCACCCTCTTCAGGGCTATCTTGAGTGTCAATTATATTTTCTGTTAAATGAACTTCTACATCACCTAATTGTTCAGGCTTGTTTAGGTGAGGTTGCTCGTTGAAGTAGTTTCCCAAAGTGTAATTTAAGGTTGAGTATTCTTTTCCAAATTCAAAAGCTCCACCTAATTTTAGGTAACTGTTGTCAGCTATATCAATATTTATTTGAATTCCGGTATTGAAACCAAAGCCTCCGACATTACTGAATTTCCTTATTCTAAGGCTATTGTAGTTTGCGGGATTATCAGTCGGGTGCTTTACTTTATTGATAGAATTTAATCGCCCAAAAATGTAATGACCGTTAAAACCAAAAGAAAAGTTTTTTATTTCAAGCCCATACCCTACGAACGCCTTTGAAAGTCCCCCGTCACCAGCGTATATATATTCTACAGGGTTATTATCAGATAGTGTATCGTTAAAGGAGTACTCGTAATTTTGTTTGGAATACGGTGCTAAACCAAAAGCAAATCCCATTCCTTTTTTTAGAGGTAATCCTAACCCAAATGAACTAAGATTTGCATAACTAAAAAAACTACTTTTATTTTCGTATTTAACGAAATTCGTTGTAGAGTAGAGACCGCACTCTCCAGTTGTAAGAGTAAGTTGAGAATATGTTGAGGGATTTAGTGGGTTTAATGTGTTTTCTGAGAAACTACTTACACCAATACCGCCTCTAGAAAAATTAGATTGGAAGTTGCTCGAGTAAAAGTCTCCTGGACCAAATTTTGAAAATGGTGAGTTTCCTTGAGAAAATGCTAAAGCATTTATTAAAACAAATAGTATGCTTAGAATACTATATTTCATTTAACTCTTTTAAAGAATTCAATCCCTTAAGGACTAAATTTTGGTCCACAAAGATGCCACTTTTTAATTCAGTACCCAAAAAAATGGAGTCACCACCTGTTAAGAAAACTTTAAGATTTGAACTTTTCGAGGTGAAATATTGAATAAATCCTTTTATTTCGTGGACAATTCCATGAATTGTTCCTGAAGTTAAGCACGATGCAGTGTTGGTTCCCAAAACTTTTGGATTATGTTCAAATTGAGAGATGAACGGAAGTTTATCCGTGAAATTGTTCATTGAACGAAATCGCATCTCAATTCCAGGAGAAATTGCGCCACCTAAATATCCTTTGTCTTGAGTGATAAAATCGTATGTAATACAACTTCCAGAGTCAATGACCAGTAGGTCTGTTTCACCTGAAAAAGCGCCTGCACAGGCAACAATTCTATCAATTCCAAGTGTTTCGGGACTGTCATAACGAATTGGGAATGGAAAGTTCGAATCTTGATTAATTACAATATGATTTGCTTTCGGCAAATCAAGAATATTCAATTCATTTAAAACACTACAAGAGATAGTAGTGGTTATTCTGTAGTAATTTTTCTCGTTAACAACTGATTTTAGCGATTCCCCTTTTGGTAATTTTCCGTTTGATACCAGTTTGTTATTTTCAAATAAACCAAATTTTATTCCTGAATTTCCAGCGTCAATAGCAAGTTGCATCAAATATATTTCTTATATTTTTTTGTTGAATTTAAATCAGTAACAAATTGTTTTATTTTTTGTTCGTCTTCTTTCTTACAGATCAGCAGGGCATCTTCCGTATTAACAACAATGTAATTGTCCAACCCATCAATTACCATAAGTTTATCCGTTGGGTTGGATATGATATTATTTGAACTGTTGTAAATTTTGACACTGTCGCCAACAATTGCATTCTCTTTTTCGTCTTGATTAATTTGGGTATACAATGAACCCCAAGTCCCTAAGTCTGTCCAACCTATATCACAAGCAAGAACGTAAACATTATTTGCTTTTTCAAGAATAGCATAATCCACAGAAATATTGACACATTGAGCATAAATTTCGTTGATGAATTCTTGTTCTTGATCGGAACTGTAAATTCCAAAACCGTCTATGAATAGCTTGTGAATTTTCATCATATTTTGCTCAAATGCCTTTACAATGCTTTTTGAACTCCAGATGAACATACCTGAATTCCATGAAAAATCACCACTTTCGTAAAACACTTGAGCAATTTCTTGGTTTGGTTTTTCAGTGAAGGTTTTAACTTTTACAATATCAGTGTTTGTAGCTAATTTTTGATCGGTTGCCTGAATATATCCATATCCCGTATCTGGACGAGTTGGAGTAATTCCTAGAGTAATCAAAACATCATTTTCTGCAGCGGCTTTGTAGGCACTTCGAATGGTATTTAAATAATCTTCTTCTTTTGTGATTAAATGATCACTGGGAGCAACAAGGATAGTTGCATTAGGGTTTTTATCATGAATTTTATAACAACCGTATGCAACACATGGAGCTGTATTTCTTCTAACTGGTTCAAAAAGAACATTGTCTTTTGGAATTTCAGGAAGTTGTTCGGCAATCAGTTTTTCATATTCATTATTCGTAACTATATAGATTTGATTGCTTGGACAAACTTTCAACAAACGATCAAACGTCAACTGAATTAAACTTCTTCCCGTTCCTAAGATGTCCAAAAACTGTTTGGGTTTTTCATGAGTACTGAAGGGCCAAAAACGGCTTCCAATACCTCCTGCCATTATAATTGCGTAATTATTTTCCATAATAGTTCGTCAAAAATACTAATTGGCGACAAACATTAATAATATTTAATTCTTTATTCATAGATTTAATTTTGATTGGTGTAGTCCTATTGATAAAATTGGTTAACTTGAACAAAATTTCTTTCTATGAAAAGCATTTTATTTGTAGCTGTTGCAGTAATTGTTTTATCGTTTATTTCTTGTAAGGGCCGAGATAAGTGTTCAACATGCCCTACATTTAGTGAATTAGATAAAATTGATCAGAAGCAAATACAATATTGATTTTTTACCGGAAGATTTTCAAAAATACATTTTGAAGAAAATTCAATCTGAGGGTATATCTTTCAGAATATCTTCACCAAGAAAGTCCAAACTTGGAGATTACAAATACATATATTCTAAAAAAATTCACGCCATCTCTGTTAATATAGACCTTTCGGAGATTCAGTTTCTAATTACCTTCATTCATGAGTTAGCTCATAAGAAATGTTATGATATATACGCGGGAAGAGTATCCGCACATGGAATAGAATGGAAAACATTATTTGTTAAATTGCTTATAGAAGCTAAAAAAGAATTAACATTATCTTCAGATTGGAAGGAGGTCTTAATGAACAATGTTTCACAGCCAAGAGCCACTTTTAGAGAATTTTCAAAAGGTAGTGAAGAGCACGTTTTGGTTTCAGAATTAAACATGCATACCAAATTTGAGTTGAAAAACGGAAGAAAGTTCAAATTGATCAAAAAAAGAAGGACACGTTATTTATGTTCTGATTTAATAAATGGTCAGCTATATGCGGTTTCAGGAAAAGCACCTGTTGAACGTTTAATCTAGATTTACATGAAAAAAAATAAATTGGGCACGTCCTCTTTAGAAGTTAGTAAGATTTGTTTAGGAACTATGACATTTGGTGAACAAAATAGTCCAGATGAATCTTTCGATCAAATGACGTATGCTTTTGAAAATGGCGTTAATTTCTTTGACACAGCTGAAATGTACCCTATACCAGGTCGCAAATATACACAAGGAAATACCGAAAGAATAATAGGCGAGTGGTTAGAAGAATCTGGAAATAGAGAAGAGATATACATAGCAACAAAGGTGAGTGGGCCAGGATTAAAATGGATTCGAAAAGGGACTAAATTTTCAAAGGACCAAATACACAAAGCGATTGATGATAGTCTAAAAAGGTTGAAAGTTGATTCCATTGATTTATATCAATTGCACTGGCCAGAACGTGCCAACAATAAATTTGGACATCGAATTTATCCATGGCATATAAACGAGGGCTACAAACATAATTTTATGGCCATTTTGGAGGCTTTGGTTGAACTGTTGGAGTCTGGAAAAATAAAGAATTGGGGGCTATCCAATGAAACATCTTGGGGGATAATGAAGTTTATGCAGTTGTGTGATCAATATGGTATCACTAAACCTGTATCCGTTCAAAATGCTTATAGCCTAATGAACCGTCTATTTGAATATGGAGCATCTGAAGTGGCTCAGTTTGAAAATATTGGATTGATGGCCTACAGTCCATTAGCATTTGGTCTATTGTCTGGGAAATATTTGAGTAATGCTCGACCAAAGGGAGCAAGATTAACAGATTATCCAGTCTTCTCTAGATTTTTAAATCCACAAGCGACAAAAGCTGTTGAGGAATTTAAACATCTGGCTGAAAAAAATGGATTGTCCGTAACGGAACTATCGCTGGCTTTTGTCATGAGCAAACCCTTTGTTAAAACAACAATTATAGGAGCTACAAAAATGAGTCAGTTAAAAGAAAATATTGAATCTGCATACATTGAATTGCCTGATGTTCTTATGGCTGAAATTGAAGATGTTTTTACCAAACACCCAGACGCTGCAATATAATATGAAACAAGATCAACCAATAGGAATTTTTGATAGTGGAATTGGTGGTTTAACCGTTGCCAAAGCAATTACGACACTATTGCCCAATGAGCAAATTATTTATTTTGGAGATACTGCTCATTTTCCATTCGGAGATAAGTCTGAGGATTCCATTAAGACATACTCAAAGGGAATTTCTCAATTTTTAATTAAACAAAATTGTAAAACAATAGTTATTGCTTGCAATACCGCTTCCTCATTAGCATCTAGCTTTTTAAGGTCTTTTTTACCAAGTAGTTTACCACTTATAGACGTAATAGCCCCAGTTGCAAAATTTTTGCAGTCATCCGCCTATGAAAATGTTGGAGTCATCGCAACAAAAGGAACTATTGGTTCAGAGATTTACCCTAAGCGCATCAATGAATTGAGCCCAAAAATAAAAGTAAGTTCATTAGCCACTCCATTGTTGGCCCCAATGATTGAAGAAGCATTTTTTGACAACAACATTTCACATACCGTCATCAACGAATACTTATCTCACCAAGAACTCAGAAAAATTCAAGCTTTAATCCTGGGTTGTACCCATTATCCTTTAATCGAAGCTGAAATTCGTCAATTTTATAAAACTACAATGCAAAACGTATTTGTAGTAAATAGTGCAAAAGTTGTCGCTAGTGAAGTTCAGCGTATTTTAAAAACCGAAAAATTACTCAGCAAATCACCAAACAACGAACACCATTTTTATGTTTCGGATTTCACAGATTCTTTTGAAAAAAGCACCAAAGTTTTCTTCGGGGACGAGTTGAAACTTGAAAAACAAAGCATATGGCAATTTTAAAATTTGACTTCTCTCATTTTTCCATTTTTATCTAAAATGAAAATGGTTTTCTTCTCTTGTTTTTCTATTTTTTTTGCTTCTTTTATTCGAGCTTCTTCCTCTCGATCCCTTTTGATAAAGCCATAGTTTATCTCATAGATAAATTGAATCACGGGCTTGACCTCTTGTGCATTAAAAACATAATCGGCATCCCTTAAATCAAGATTGTAATATGCATCTATCTCGACTTTTCTGTTATAATTTACAGTAGCATTTTGAGCAATATGATGCTTAAACAAGCTTGCGTTGTTGATGTAAGATTTTATATACCGCTCACTTGGATAGATAATGTTTTTCTTCTTCTCAAAAAATGGCTTACCATCTTGAATTTCAAACCCTATCTTTTGAGCTAATTTCTTCTTTGAGTTGAGTACTTCAATAGCCTTAAAAGTTAAAGAATCTTCAATGTGCTTACTGTTTTTAATAAATGGGACAATATCGATTAAGTCATAAATATTATGACTAAAGCAAATTTTTGTAAGTTGGTCTACCATTGAAATTTCCGCTATTTTAAACGTAAAATTATGTGTTGATTTATATCCTGAAGGTTTTTTATAGTGACTTGAGTCAGGGTTCATATTAAATATAGGGTCAAGACCTATAGCATCAACAACTAAATCGTTTGCTTTCATTTGAAGTTTTTTCAAATCCTTAATAATTAAATTCCTTTTCCTAATTGTTATTTCTTCTAAGTTTTCAATAGTTTCACTTATTTCAGTTTGAGTATAAGTAATGTGATAACCATCAGGTAGTGCATTATATATTATTCTGGTATTTATTTTAAGTTGATTGCCAGAAACAGATAGAGATTGCTTTTGATTGTTTGAAAATTCAGTTGAATGATTAAAGGACTGATTAATCACTTGTGATTTTAAGTCGAGGCTATTGCAGATGATAAAAATGAATACGGATACTGTATGTTTCATAGTGAAGTGTTTTATTAACTAACACTCATTGTACAAAACGTTACAAAAAAGCCTCGAATAAACGAGGCTTTGGAATTCTTTTAGTTTAGTTTTTTTAAGATGCTTTTCATCGAAACACTATCTGATAGGATTTGAGCGAGGTCTTTAATTTCAATTCTTTCCTGACTCATAGAATCTCTTTCTCTCAAAGTGACCGTATTGTCTTGTAATGTTTGATGGTCAACAGTAATGCAAAATGGAGTTCCAATTGCATCTTGTTTTCGATACCGTTTACCAATTTTGTTTTTCTCATCATAAATGCACTCAAAATCAAATTTCAAATCTTTTAAAATTTCATTTGCTTTCTCTGGAAGACCATCCTTACCTATTAAAGGAAGAACAGCTACTTTGTATGGTGCTAAAAAAGGCGGGATTTTTAACACAACACGTTCAGTACCGTCTTCTAATTTTTCCTCAGTGTAGGCTGTACTTAAAATAGCTAAAAACATTCTGTCTACACCAATTGATGTTTCTACAACATAAGGAATGTAGCTTTCGTTTATTTCAGGGTCAAAATATCTAAGTTTCTTTTTTGAATATTCTTCATGACTTTTCAAATCAAAATCAGTTCTGGAATGAATACCCTCTAATTCCTTAAACCCAAACGGAAACTTAAATTCTATATCTGCAGCTGCATCTGCATAATGTGCCAGCTTCAAATGATTGTGGAATTTGTGGTATCCCTCTGGGAAACCAATTGCCATGTGCCACTTCATCCTGGCTTCTTTCCAGTATTCATACCATTTCTCTTGTTCACCTGGTCGGACAAAAAATTGCATCTCCATTTGTTCGAACTCTCGCATACGAAATACAAATTGTCTGGCAACAATTTCGTTTCTAAAGGCCTTTCCAATTTGAGCAATTCCAAATGGAATTTTCATTCCCCCTGTTTTTTGAACGTTTAGATAATTCACAAAAATACCTTGAGCAGTTTCTGGCCGGAGAAAAATCGTGCTGGCACCATCAGAAACCGAACCGATTTCAGTTGAAAACATAAGGTTAAATTGACGAACGTCAGTCCAGTTTTTTGAACCCGATATTGGACAAGCTATTTCTAAATCTTCGATCAATTGCTTGAACCCAGCCATGTCATCGTCCTCTTGAACTTTTTTCAGTCTTGATTCTACCTCTTGGATTTTTTCCTGGTACCCTACAACCCTCAGGTTGGTAGATTTAAATTGAGTTTCGTCAAAAGTTTCGCCAAAACGCTTCTTAGCTTTTTTTACTTCTTTTTCGATTTTTGATTCCAGCTTGTTAGCAATATACTCTTCAACGAGTACATCCGCTCGATATCTTTTTTTGGAATCTTTGTTGTCAATAAGTGGGTCGTTAAAAGCGTCAACATGTCCTGAAGCTTTCCATGTGGTTGGATGCATGAATATTGCGGCATCAATTCCTAAAATATTTTCATTCATACGAACCATTGAATTCCACCAATAGTCTTTTATGTTTTTTTTGAGGGCAGAACCATTTTGTCCATAATCATATACTGCACTTAGTCCGTCGTATATTTCACTTGATTGGAAAACAAAACCAAATTCTTTAGCGTGCGCAGTTACCTTTTTGAATACCTCTTCTTGTGTTGCCATTGCGCAAAAATATGACTTTTTCGGTTGATTTAGAGCGATTATTTTCTTCTTCTTCGAAAGAAAATATATTCTAAAAGTGTGACTTTATTGCATTTTTGCATTATAACTCAGGAACAAGAAAGGTTTAAAGTTAAAAAACAATATTAATTCAAAGTTTAAATCGGCCACTTGAACTGCCACAGATTTTGTTAGCATAAAAATTATGACTAAGTTTATAGGTTGTTTGAGGTTATATATCCGCTGAAAAAACGAAAAACATTAACAATGAAAAGAGTTTTAATAGGAGTAGCGATATTGTTTTTGGCGTTACAAGTTAGTGCGCAACAAGATGCTCAATTCTCACAAAATATGTTTCTTAGCGCTCCCATTAATCCTGGTGCAGTCGGAATAAAAGGGATGAGGTGTTTTGACCTAGTGGCAAGAGAGCAGTGGTTAGGATTCGAAGGGCGACCAGAGACAGGAATGTTAAGTTTCAATACCCCGATTGGATTGTATAGTAACTTTGGATTGGGAGGTGTCTTGGTATACGATAAAATTGGTTTTG
>Ga0160423_10003441_pt1 | contig 13146 bp, 10 predicted proteins | sample CRUFie14St8metaG_FD_108191 | JGI IMG/M metagenome (GOLD analysis project Ga0160423, IMG submission 108191) | Marine microbial communities from the Costa Rica Dome - CRUD Field 142mm St8 metaG | ecosystem: Environmental > Aquatic > Marine > Oceanic > Photic zone | place: Costa Rica: the Eastern...
ATCTTGACGCTAAATCAGGAAATTACCAGCACATAGCAATAAAACAAAGCGGGGTTAGTTCAACTGCATATGGTCTATGGATTAAAGATAGTGGAGAACTTTATGCTGAGATAAATGCATCAAGTAATAGTGTAACTGGAGCAACTTCACTTGCAACTGGTACATGGTTAAATGTTGCTTTAACTTATGGTGGTAATAGTATAAAATTATATTTAAATGGTAGCCTAGATGCATCGTCTTCACCAGGTTCAATTACTATCAGTCATGGCAGTTACCCATTTGACTTGTTTAGTGGTCCATTCAATGACAGAATAGATGGTAAGTTGGGAAGCATGCTTTTATATAGCTCAGGACTTTCTGCAGCTCAGATACTATCAAACTACAACGCAACTAAATCAAGATTTGGATTATAAGGAGAAATTTAATGGCCCATATTCATGGTAAACAAGAAAAATTAGTAACACGAGGTCTAGTTTATGCAGTAGATGGTATAGACCACGGCACTTTTCCTGGGAACGGTTCCTCATCAACAACTTATGGTGCTTTGGCTGGTGGAGCAGCAGCAACACTACAGAATGATACTACTTACAGGTACCACAGGAACGGTATACTAACACTAGACAAAGACAATACCGATTACTACAGCGTGGCATTAGATTTAAGCAACACATCAACCGTGAGTGTTGGTATGTGGGCAAGATTTCGTGAGTGGCCATCAAGTACTTCAGTATTATTGGAATATAGTGATAATATGAACCTTACAGATGACGGTTTTCAAGTTTTTGCAAGTGCTGCTAACAGTTATGGTATAGGATTAGTTCATAAAGGTAATGCTGGTGAAAATCGGTCAGATTTTAATAAATCACTCGCGGATGATGGTCGTTGGCATTACCTTGTTTTTATATTTGATAAAACTCAAAGCACAAACGAATGCAGTTTGTTCGTGGATGGAGCACAAGCAACAGCAACCAGTAATCCAACAACCAATAATAACTCAAACTCATTTGGTAATGAAAGTCTACATATAGGAGGTCGTAAACCCACCAGTGGTAACACTGCAATCTATCCTTGGACGATAGATTTAGGTCCATTACACGTTTACAAAGTGGCTTTAAGTGCTGCAGAAGTTACTCAAAATTTCAACTTATGGAAGTCAAGATTTCATTCAAGTGCAACTGCAGTATCAACAAGTGGTTCAATAGTACACTTAGACCCAGACAACTCAACAAGTTACGGTGGTTCAGGAGCAACTTTCACAGACTTATCCGGTAACGATAACGATGGAACGATATCAGGAGCAACATATGTCACTAGCACATCAGCTAGTGCTTTTACGTTTGATGGTTCTAATGATACTCTGGAACTACCTAATTGGGATACCTTGGCTACTGATGAAATAACGATGAATATTTGGTTCAAAACAACAGGTACTTCTCAGTATTATCTGTTTGGTGGTAGACGTGATGGTCATACAGCAAGCTCTCATCTTTCTGTAGGTATAAATTTAGATGTGGGTTCAACTTTCACAGGATATATAAACGGTATAGTCAGAAATGCTGCTAATAGTACACACAATTTTACACGTTATCAGTCTAATAGTGGTATAACTGATGGTGAGTGGCATTGTCTTCACTATGCTGTTAAAAATAATAGTCAAGCACTTTATGTGGATGCAGTAGAATTAGCTACAAGTTCAAACAGCTATGCTGCAAGCGTAGCTAACAGTTTACCTTTTCATATTGCTTCTTTTGATGGCACTGATAAATATTTTGATGGTGAAGTAGGTCAAGTCCAGCTTGTGAGCAGATTTTTAACAGCAAAAGAGGTTAAAGCAGACTACAATGCTTTAGCACCCAGATACTTACCAGGATTTGAGACTGGTGTAACAGATGCAGGAGCAAACATAGCTACTGGTAGTTTCGGTTTTGATTTAGATTTTGGTTCACCCATATGTAATCCAGGAAGTGGTGCAACTTTAACAGATTTACGAACAAGCTATAATGACGCTACAATAGATACTGCAACTTACAGTAAAGCGAATGGTGGTATATTAGAGTTTAATGGTATTAGTAATTATGTTGATTTGACAACCCAACCAACAGGAGTTAATCCAACATTTTCATTTTCTTTTTGGGTTAATTTTAATAACTTTTCATCGCATCAAAGACTAGTAAGTGCAGGTAATGCTAATAGCGGTGGTTCAAGATTTTTTATTGGATATAACAATACATCAGGTACTATAGACTGTGGTATAGGTTTAGCCACAATAACACCAAGCACAGATATCAAACCCACAGCAGGTGATTGGTTCAATTTAGTTGTTACTAATGTAAGCACAACCACTAAGTTTTATCTGAACGGTTCCTTAGTGAGTACCAATGATTACAGCAACTCAAACTCAATTGCTTCAAATCTACCTAGACTAGGTAGACAATATGATGGCAGGTCTGAATATTTTAATGGTAAGATGGGTAGTGTAACCTATCAAAGTAGAGAATTAAGTGCTGCTGAAATATTATCAAACTACAACGCAACTAAATCAAGATTTGGATTGTAAGAAAAATAAAATAATTTTAAACAACTAAAGGTTATATTTATAATCGGTTACATAAATTTGTTATAACAAGGAGTAACAACAATGAGTGATTACAAATTTCCCACAGAAATGGTAGATTTACCATCTCGTGGCTACTTTTACTTTGATGGTCATCCGCTATCAAGTGGTAAGGTAGAAATTAAATACATGACAGCCAAGGAAGAAGATATTCTAACTTCCCAAAATCTGATACAACAGGGCACAGTAATAGACAAGTTACTGGAATCGCTTATAGTAGATAAATCAATAAAAGTTGATGATTTACTGATAGGTGATAAGAATGCAATAATGGTTGCAGCTCGTATTCTAGGTTACGGAAAAGATTATCAGTTTACTTATGGAGAAGATGAACACACAACTGACCTATCAATATTAGAACCAGTCAAGTTAGACTTTAGTAAATTAACTAGAGGTAAAAACGAGTTTGAATTTACACTACCAACCTCCAATAGAGCAGTTACGTTTAAATTGTTAAATGGTCATGACGAAAATAAGATAGAAGCAGAGATTGAAGCCAGAAAGAAAATATCTAAAACAAATTCTTCAGAATTAACTACACGTATGAAGCATATGATATTATCAGTCGATGGTAACGTAGAAAAATCGTATATAAATAATTTTGTAGATAATGAGTTTTTATCAAGAGACTCTTTAGCTCTACGAGAGTATCTTGCAACAGTTACTCCCGATATTGATATGAGCACTAGGATAACCAATTCGGATGGAGAGGAGTTTGAAGTGGTGATACCAATCACCCTTCGATTTTTTTGGCCTTCCGCCGGAGTATAAACCAGAAATACACGAACAGATATTTCAACTTATATTTCATTCAAAAGGTGGTTTCACCTTTACGGAAGTATACAACTTACCAATATATCTCAGAAATTTTTATTTAAAAAGGCTCATGGATTATTATAAAAAAGAGTCTGAAGAACTTAAAAAACAATCGGCTAAGAACAAATTAAACTAAATTTGTACTTGTCTGATATTTATTATTGAGTTATTACATTCAATATGGAGATTCCAATGGCAAAATATAAAAAAGTAGACCCTGCAGTAGTAGAAGGATTCCTAAGTAAAATGTTTGGTAAGGTAGCTACACAGGTAGGAAAAGATGTCGTAAAAGATATGGGTAAAAAAGACCCGGGTATAGCTAAAAAACTAAATCGTATTAGTGATTTAATAGCTGACGTTGAGAAAGACCTCAAAGGTAAAACTAAAGCACAACAGGATAAATACTATAGAGACCTTTGGAAAAAAGCTGGGATATAGTATAAATGGCTCAGGACGATAAAAGATTCAATAAAGCTGGTGATAAAAGAGGCATTTTTCAGAGAGAAAAAAAAGCCACCAAAGAAAATCTAAGAAATATTGGTAAAGATTTAAAAGACCAGCTTGATACGTATGACAAGATGGATGATATTGTCAATAATATCTTTAAAGTAAAAAAACTAACAGCTGCAACTAGTAAATCAATCTTAAAAGTAAATAACAAGACAACCAAACAATCATTAAACCAAAGAAAACTTGATGCTGAAGCACTTGAATTAGCTAACAATATAGTAACACAAACAAAAGAGAGATTAAAAGGTTTTAGGCAAATGATTGTGAAAGCAAAAGCTTTCAATATGCTTGCAAAAGCTAATCCTTACATACTTTTAGCGTCCATATTAGCTGGTATAGTTTTTAGTGCTGTTAAAATAGCCGAAGCAACAGCAGATATAAGAAAAGAACTAGGTGTAAGCACAGCAGAGGCGGGCATCTTACTGGCAAAATTCAAAACATTGTCTATTGTTGGTAAAGCTTTTGGTTTAAAAAGTGAAGATATAAATTCAGCTTTTGATTCTATAAGAGAGAACTTTGGAGGTATAAATGCAGCAAGTAGTGGTTTTGTTCTTAGTTTAGCTAAAGCTACATTACAAACTGGTACTACGGCTGAACAATTAGGTAAAGTATTAGCTATACAAGAATCATTATCAACATTGACACGTGACGAACTTTTAAGTCAGTTAAAACAAACATCTAAGGAGATTAGAAAACAAGGAGTTACTGCTGGAGCTGTCTACAGAGATATTGCAGAAAATACACAATTCTTTGCAGAATATGCTAGAGATGGTGGTAAAAACATATTAAATGCAGCTATACAAGCAAGAAAACTTGGTTTATCTTTACGTAGTGTAGCTAGTATATCAGAATCATTATTAAACTTTGAATCTTCTATCGAGAGTCAACTTGAAGCTTCCGTTTTGTTAGGTCGTCAGATAAATTTAGATAGAGCAAGACAACTAGCACTGGCAGGGGATACTGAAGAACTGTTAAAGGAAGTAGTTAAACAAGCTGGTGGAGAAGCTGAATTTACAAAATTAAATGTAGTACAGAGAAAAGCATTAGCAGATAGTGTTGGTGTTAATGTAGAAGAATTATCAAGATTAGTTAGAAATCAAACAACTGGTGAAGGTTCAAGACAAGTAAGAAATGCTGTTGAAAACTTTAATAAAACCACAGCAGAAAACACAAATAAATTAGTACTTATAGGTTTAGGTCAAAAAGACGCAATAAATAAAATGAAAGATGAATTAGCTCAAGATAGATAAAGAATAAAATTATGCCATTAGTAACATTAAAATCAAGATTATCTAATATTCAAAAACCAAATTCCACACCTGATAAACCTACGCCTAATTTAGAAGTTGTAGATTATTTTACAAATGTAAATAGTCAAGGATTTACAGTAAATAGATATGGTCAAAGAAATACAGAGTTTAAAATAGGTACTCAAAACCAAGATAACATACGAGATTCAAGAGGTAACGTTGATATAGAATTTAATCGTTTCAAAAAATATCCAGTAATGACCTATCAGAGTCCTTCTAGATTATTATCTATGCATACAAAGGATGATTTTTTAGGTGATTTATATAGTCAATCTCAAAATGACAGGTCCAGATTAGGTATGAGAACTACAACACGTTTTGGATTTGACCAACCTTTTATCATAAGAAATATAGGAGATAGATGGGGTCCTGATGGGTTATCACAACCTAACTTTGCATCTAGTGTAATAACTGATGCTGTCGGTTTCGGTGTTTCTTTATTAGATGATATAGGTGAAAGTTTATTTGGAAGGTCATTAATAGAATATTCTGGTAATGCATTAGCAAATGTTATCAGAACTGGTAAATTCTTAGGTACGCCCCGAGGACAAGCTTTTATATTTAAACAAAAAGAATTAGTAAAAAGAAATGCACAATCAGAAAGAACTGACGTTAGATATGGTATAGCTAGTGATTTAAGTCTAGAATCTAATCGTGATGAAAACAGTTTAGGTGAATTATCAAAAAGACTTCAAGATACGAGAAGTTATGATATAAAATCATTAGCAAGTTTACCAGGTGTAGCACATCTAAATATAAACAAATCTGGTCCAGGTGCAATAGTAGATAAATTTAAGACAACTATAAAAGATGCAATAACAAAAGAAGCATTGAAAGCAGCTGCTGAAGTTACTCCCAACGTAATAGATAAATTAAGAAGTATAGATTTAGGTGAACGGGGACAAGTAATAGGTCGAAGATTAGCAAAATTCAAATCAAATTTATCTGAGAAAAAAAATGAGTTTGTTAATAAATATAGTTTTTCAGTAGAAGACCTTGCAGGTGATAACGAAAAAAACAGAGAAAGAATAAAAAAAGTATCTAGATTTATAACATCATCTGCTAAAGCTGCAATATCTAAAGCAGTTCAAGTAAATTTAGACAAGCAAGCATTTAGTGAAGTAGGTAGAGATAAAGTTAATTTAATACCATATGGCTCAGATAAGTATTTAGGTACTAGTTATAAAGATTTAGATTTTTGTCCTTTTAAATTTTATGATGTTAATAATAAAAAGAGCATAGTTTTTAGAGCTATATTAAGTGGTATAACAGACACATTTACACCTGAATATTCTTCCGAAAGATACGTGGGTAGACCTGACAATGTTTTTGCATACCAGGGTACTAATAGAGAAATAGGGTTTACATTTGATATATATCCCAAGTCAGACATGGAATTAGTTACTTTATGGGAAAAAATAAATTATCTTGCAGGTTTGACTTATCCTAGTTGGGAAAAATCAAATGGAGGTGGCCAGGCTATGATAGCTCCATTTTGTAAGTTAACTATTGGTGATATGTACAAAGATACTACTGGTTATATTAGTTCATTGACTTTTTCTGTGCAAGAAAATGGTACATGGGAAACAACTTTTGCAAAGTTACCAAAGTATATTCAAGCACAATGTAACTTTATTTATGTAGGTGAAAGATTACCAAGTACAACTCAAAAACATTATGAGTTACCATGGGTTGCAGAACAAAAATATAAATTTTTAAACATAGACAGTCAATTAAGAAAAATAGAAGAATTAAATCGTTTCGGTATCGGTAACAGAATAGGTCTTGACAAATTAGATACCAGTGCAATCAAGAAGTATGTAAAATAAAATGAAGAGATATTCATCCACCAGCATAAAAAGCAATAACTTTGGTAGCAGGGTTTATTCTACAACCTACTATCCAGATATACCTTTATCTGATAGTGATACTTTTATCAATCCAATAGCAGGTGACAGATTAGATAATTTAGCATATAAATACTATGGCGATTCTACTCTTTGGTGGATTATAGCTAAAGCAAATGATATTGTTGGAAAAACAGTTTTATCTGCAGATGAAGTGATTAGAATACCAGGTGATGTTCAAGAAATTTTAGAAAGTTTTAATGATTTAAATAAAAATGGTTAGGTTATGATAGATTTAACTCCAATAGCAAAAAACATACAAAAAAGAATGTTTGAAAAGATGAAAATTCTTGGTAGAGCAGATGTTTCTGCTAATACTCCCAGAGAGATAAATGGTTTGACTCACAATAACTTAACGATGAAAACTCCTTTTTTACGTATGTGTTCTGAGTTAGAAAATCCTATTATACTTATGGGAGGTGAAGTAAATTCAGATGGTACTTTGAAAGGTGGTTACAATCAAATCTATGGTTCTGGTAATAAACCTATGCCAGGTATAACAGCTATTAATGCAGAGTTTAAGGGTGGTTTAAGAGCACTAAGACAGGGAACGGTAAATTGGACCGTGTGGTCTTTTGATGAATTAGAACGTCTAACACCACACTTTTTATCATTAGGTAAAACTGTACTATTAGAATGGGGTTGGGTATACGGGTCAAGGTCATTAAACAACTTACCTACTTTTATAGATAAAAATGGTATAAAGAGAAGTGCTTACAACGACTATATCAATACAGTAATACAAGCAAACGGTGACTTTGACATGATGATAGGTATAGTAAAAAACTTTGAATACACGTCCAGGTCAGATGGTGGATTTGATTGCACAACTACCTTAATATCAATGGGTGATAGTGCAATAAAAGCTGTACAACCAAGTAGTCAATCTGCTAAGAAAACAGTAACGGTTCTTGTTGACATGAAAAATAATACTGAGGTTAAAAATGCATTAGGTGGTGGACAAGTCCAAGTTTTAGATTTTTCTACTTCATTAAAAACTTTTATATCCAATATAGATTTCTATCTAGGTGAAAAATTATATAGAAAGTTAGCTGAGAAACCTAAAGATAAACCTACATTTAGACAGATTAAGCAGTTTTTACAACTAAATCAAATGCGACAGTATCATTTTATACCTGACGAGTTTATAGTAGAAACTGTACCTCCATCAATAGGGTATGAAATAAACAATGCTTGGGTTAGATGGGGCTGGTTTGAAGACAATATATTATCTAAATTTACAACCGTTTTAGATTCTAAAAACAACGTAAAAACTCAATTTAGGTCAGTTAATAATTTAAAAAACGAAGAAGGTCTTGAAACAGAAATTTTATTAGAAAGCACTAGAATAAGAAATCACCCTAAATTAAATACCAATAACACGAGTAAATATATATTACCTGGTCAATTCAATGTCCAAAAGAAAGAAAAAGTTTCTGGGATAAATCTAGACGGTGATGATAACGTAGTTATAGCTTTAGCTGAAATAGTAAATAATCGTGATAATTTTTCAGAGTTTGATGCTACACCTGATGATTTTGAAACATTGGTTGAATACCATGAAGTAGATGCTACTAGAGAAGTAGAAGTTACAAGAACTAAAAAACGATTTGGTTTCTTTGGGCCAGAAATAACTGAAAAATACACAAAAAAAGAAAAGTATAAGAAGAAAGAACCCAGAGATGTAGAAAAAAGAATACAAAAAACAGGTGACCAAGGTTATTTAAGAAATATGTTAATATCTACTCGCGCTATCAAAAACGCATTTGGTGTGGACACCATGGGTAATTTTTCAGTGGAAAGCATAACAATAGAAGAAGCATTGAATGATTTATTTAGAATATTAAATGAAGATATAGCATATTGGAATTTTAAAATTTCTGGTGACCAAACACATCCTGAACGTACAAGGATAATAGATGCAAATATAACTAAACCACTACCTCCACCTAAAACTCCTATATCAAGCACAAAAAATAATTATGCTACAACTAGGAGTGTATTTGATGGTAAAGAAGTTGATAAACATGGAGTATTTTATTTTCCAGTGTGGAGAAATGATAGTTTTGTTAAATCTCAAAATTTATCTTGTTCTGTACCAAACTCGATGGCAATTACAATTATGTATGGAGCAGGAGCTAATCCACTAACTACTGCAGGTGACGTACCTCCAGAGACAACTGGTACAGAAGAGTTAGTTATGTCAAAAATGGATGCAGATACACCAGAAACAAAAGCATTAGAAACTAGAATTGCATTATATAATTCTGAATACCAAAAATATGGTGGTAATGATGATGGGCAATTAACAAAAGATGGCAGTGACGATAATATATTACAATGGTTCATACGAAATAAATCAATTATAAAAGATGTCAGACAAAAAGAACAAGATAAAACAGATTTAAAAATAGCTGAAAGTATCAGACTAGAAAACCAATCTGAAATTGATGATATAATTGATGCAACTCAACCTATACCTTCACTTGAAGATTTATTAAAAGTAGAAGGTGGTCCAGAAGCTTTTAGAAATATCAAAAACTATCATAATACAAACGAATTGTTTTTAACAAAAAATAATGAGATATCGGATAGAACTACACGTGCAATTGACAGAGCTAAAGTTGACAAAAAACAATTTTCTAAAAGTCTTCTTGATTTTTATAACCAAAAGTATGAGTTAAAAGAAGAAGATGGATTTACTTTTCATAAGTTAAAACCTGTATGGTTAGACTCAATGGATTATGATATATCTAAAAAATACAAAGTAAAAGGTACGACACAATTAGGTGATGGAAATCAACCAGTCCTGTTACCATTAAATATTGAATTAGAAATAGATGGTATAGGAGGTATTTTACCAGGTAATTCATTTCATTCCTCATACGTACCTCAAAAGTATCAGGATTTAGCTTTATTTCAATTATTTGACGTGAATCATAAAGTGGATGCCAATGGATGGAGCGTCAATATTAATGGTAAAATGAGAAGTACATTAGATAGAGTTCAATATACAGAGTTAGCAGAGGAACTTGAAGAAATACCTAAATTAGATATTATCGATAGATTCAATGCAGCTAAATCAGCTAACGATGTAAGAATAATACGAGACAGCGTAAATATATTATTAGCTGATAAATTTACTCAAGGTGAAAATACAAATGAAAAATTAAATTTTCTATTAACCGACGGTAGTGTATCTAACGCTCAAAAAGAATATATTAAAACTCTTATAGGAAAATAATAGTATGGTAAGTGAAGATTTAAAAATAATAAAAAATAATGCTGAAAGAATTATAACTGGATTTAAAACTAAAAAGTTAGAGTTTTTATATAGAGATACTTCTAGTTTTGTTAAACCAGATATAACATATACTATTTATTATACTGAGGATAAGAGAGAAATATTTTTAACAGGTATACCTGAAACTAAAAATTCAAGAGAAATAGTGAAATCTGTAAATGATTCTATTTTTAGTCAGTATTCTGAAATTCATAATTACAAAAAAACATCTTATCCAGAACCATATACACCAATATTATCTAAAGAAGATTACAATAAAAAAACTTTATTTAGATATTTTACACAAGCTGTAAATGATGAAACTAATTATGTTTTTGAAATATCAAAAGATACATTTGAAAGTAAAAACAGTTTATATAAATATAATAAAACAAATTGGACAATTTTCGGAATTAAAAATGAGGTAGAAAGACTCAATACTTTAAAAATTCAAGAATTACAAGAAGATTTTCCTAAAATATCTAAAATTTTATTTCCTTTGCAATATTGGAATCCTGAAAATAAATCAGTAGATGACTTGAAAAATAAATTGAAACGCTTAAAAAAATAAAACTATTTATACTAAATAAATAAAAGGTTATAATATGAAAATCGATGTATTAGATAAAGGATATATTGAGTTAGTAGATTCATTAGGTGATGATTTAACTCCAGTAAATGCTGCTCGTGTATCGTTTGATGGATTCAGCAAAGAGTTTACAGAAAAGGACAGAAAGTTATCACGATTCCTAATTAAACATAAACACCATTCTCCTTTCAGACACCAACATGCAATGTTCATTATCAAAGCACCAGAGTTTGTTATGAGACAATGGTATAAACACGTTGTGGGTATTGAAACAACATCAAGTCATGTTACTAAAGACCATGCTTGGAATGAGATTAGTGGTCGATATGTACCTTATGATGAGTTCTATGAACCAACAGAGTTCAGAAAACAATCAGAAGACAACAAGCAAGCTAGTGATGGACTAATCCAAGAACAAGACTCTGCAGTAATGTACTGGAAAACAGCACAGAACAATGTGATTGAGACTTACAACAAATTATTAGATATGGGAGTAGCTCGTGAACAAGCTCGTAGTATCTTACCATTAACTGTTTATACAAAAGTGTGGTGGACTGCATCGTTTCAATCTATTATGAACTTTATAGAACTTAGAGATGAAAAAACATCTCAAGTAGAGATACAAGAATATGCAAGAGCAATGAAAAAAATTGTCTTGACATTGTATCCAGAAAGTAGTAAATTATGGAGTGAAATTTACTTCGATAATTAAGGTTATATGGTTATAATAGAGAATGATGTTCAGCTAGAACATTTCAAATCAACGTACAAATCAAATGATTGTTACATCATCCCTGTGCAATCTGACAAAAATAAACATCCGTTAGATGGTGAGCTTTCTCTGCTCTATATTCAAATTACAGATGGCCAAGAGTTTATACTTCCATTGAATCATAGTGAAACTGTAAATTTAGATGTTGATATAAATACGATACTGGTATCAGATACTAAAAAATACACTCACGATAAAAAATTATTAAATCATTTTATTAAACTGGATAATGTTATAGATGTTAATATGTTACAATACATGGGTACTGGTAATCCTTTAGATTTAGAACAACTAGATACTCAGACTCATGATTTTTTTAACATAAGATATCATCAAAAAAACAATATCAACAGCATAATACCTGTCTTGAAACATTTAGAAAAATGTCGTAAATTAATTACAATATTAAAGAGAGCAGTAACTAAATACGAGAAAGAACTTAATCAATCTTACAATGACTCTATAATAGATTCTTTAAGTTACATAGAGTCAAATGGTTTACATACAACAGAAGGTGTAAGGTATAGTGAATATAATCTATATACATCTACGGGTAGACCTAGTAACAGGTTCGGTGGTACAAACTTTGCTGCTTTAAACAAGAAAGATGGTAGCAGAAAACCTTATGTGAGTAGGTTCAAGAATGGTGTTTTAGTTGAAATGGACTTTGATGCATATCATTTGAGATTGATTGCAAACAAATTAGATTATGATTTTGGAAGTGGTTCGGTACACGAACATATGGCTAAGCTATATAATGTCGAATATGAAGAAGCTAAACGTCTTTCCTTTCAATATCTGTATGGTTTTCTTCCTCAAGATATTATTCAAATTAATCCTTATTTTAGTAGAGTTTATGATTATATTGAAGAATTATGGAACAGTTATAAATCAAAGGAATTTATAGTTTCAGATATTTATAATAGAAGAATATATAAAAAGAATTTAAGTGATATGAATGCTAACAAGTTATTCAATTACACGATTCAGTTGATGGAAACAGAAAATAACATGAAGGTATTGAGTGAATTGATACCCAGTATAACCGAGGATAAAAGTAAGTTAATATTATATTCATATGATAGTTTTTTGTTTGACTTTAATATGGAAGATGGTTTAGGTTATTTAAAGAAAGTAAAACAAATATTGGAACAAGATGGTAAGTATCCAGTCAAAGTTAGCTGGGGTTTAAATTATCATGAGATGAAAGATATAACGGAAAAGTTTGTATGATTAAATTAAAAAAATTATTAACAGAAAAAGACGGAACAGTTTGGATAGGTAACGAAACTTATCCAGCCCATACCAAAACTGCATTACAATGGATGAGACAAAAACATATACC
>Ga0160423_10003442_pt1 | contig 13145 bp, 9 predicted proteins | sample CRUFie14St8metaG_FD_108191 | JGI IMG/M metagenome (GOLD analysis project Ga0160423, IMG submission 108191) | Marine microbial communities from the Costa Rica Dome - CRUD Field 142mm St8 metaG | ecosystem: Environmental > Aquatic > Marine > Oceanic > Photic zone | place: Costa Rica: the Eastern...
ACCGGGGCGTGTGTGTCGCACAGATACGTCAACGGGCAATCTCTGTACTACCACGTGCCCAAGTTCGTCACGGGATACGTCGTGCTGATCCACGGCGCTGGGGTGGGCCGCTCCGAGGACTGTAAGTACTACATTCTCTGTTTCAGAGGGACCGAAGACGGGGAGTCGAGAATCAAACCGACCTGACGCCGCCCTCCGCTCTTCCCACCGACTCCTCTCCCTCCTTCCAAACTCTCGAAACTGGAATGACTCGCTACCAGGGTTCGTGAGGATCAATAGGATCCCAATGATGAAGCGCTTGATCAACGACGGCTTTGCGGTCGCAGCCGTGCAGAGCGTTGCGCAGTGGACCATGTTGACCCGGCAGCGCGACCTGACGAACCAGGACCAGGCCTTCTGGCAGATCGTGAGGGAAACGGGGATGAGCCCCGACGTCCCCGTCTTTGCGGTGTGCGTCAGCAGGGGTTGCCAGTACCAGGGGTGGATGGCGGAGACCCTGTGGAGGCAGAGGAGGCCACTCCGCGCCCAGTACATGAGCATTCCCTGGGGGGTCACGAGGCAGTTCCTGGCCCGGAGCGCCCAGAGGATGCCCCCGACCATCGTGGCCATCGGGGAGGCGGACACGGTGCCCATGGTCAACACCCGCGCGCAGCTGCAGCCATGGGTGGACGCGATGAGGGCCAACGGAGTGGAGGCCAACTTGTACGTCAACAAGGCCCGCAACGTGGACGACTGCTTCCACACGCTGTGCAGGATGCCGCACACCGGGGGGCGGGAGATGACGAGGGAGCTGGTGCAGGAGATGAGGAGCCAGGGCGTGATCGACGAGGAGGGCCGCATCATCATTCCCCTTCCGGCGATGCAGGGGGTAGAGAACCCGTATGAGAGGCTGATCGTTGACGCGTACATGGGGGTGAACTACCTGAGGGACTGGCCGGTGTTCTCCTTCGCGGGTCCCATGATCGACTGGATCTACCAGGAGCTCAGCGAGCTCCAGGGGGGGCACAGGCACACAAGCGACTTTGACACCGCGGTGCTTAACACCTTCCTGCGGCACAGCAAGTACGGGGAGATCAGCGCCATGGCCGCGAGAGGGTGACGGAGAGAGGCGGAAGACTCCTTTTGGGACGAGAGACCCCCGCGGCCTGCGGCCTGGGGGGACGGATGGACAGAAGATAGAGGATATGTTTTATGTTTACATCATGTTCTTCAACGACTTTTGCGCTATTCTCCGTCGTAGTCGCGCCCGTGCCCGTGCCTCCGCGCGACGAACCCCCGCGCGACACGCGAAAGGCGACGGGGCGAGCGCGAGCGCCTCACTTCGCCGCGCTCTCCCCGGCCCCGACTTGCTCTGCCCCCGCCTTTGGCCGGTTGTAAACGTGTGAGAGGATGGAGTACGCGTTCATGCCAAAGTAGGCCGCGGAGGCTACGGTCGCGACGCCGAGAAGCGACACGAACGCGCGGTGCGCTTTGTCCATCGCCGGCCGCATCTTCGATTGGACCGCGACGAGTCTGGCTCTCCCCGCCCCTCGCGAAGCTCCCGCAATGCTGCTGGTTGGTTTTGAGCCGCGATCTCGAGCTGGCCGATCTGGGAGCTGCGGAGCCGGGATTCGATGATGATTTTTTGGCGAAGAAAGGCTGAGGAGGAGTACAGTTACAGGAATATAGAATGGTGGGCCGGGTCAGATCTTGACGTACACGATGGGCCTTGAGAACATTCTCTCCGCGTCCTCGATCTCCTTAAGCCTGTTCTCCAGTTGGGTCTTGGCCTTGATCTGGCTCGGGGTCTCCACCACGAACGGCAGGAGCTTCAGGTGCTTCTCCACCTCGAGCTTGTTGGACTCGAGCATCTCCAGGGTCCTCAGCCTCTCGTCCTCGGGCATGACCCTCGTCCCGGGAGGGGCGAGCGCCATCCTCTCATCCTCCCGCCGCCTCTCGTACTCCTCGGCGATCTGGATCTTCCTCTCCAGCAGGTACCGGGGGAGCTTGCCGTAGTTCTCCTTCTCCTTGAAGAGCTGCTCCGGCGCCTTGTCGACCTTCTTGCTCCTCATGGCCTGCACGGACTTCCTGTTCTGCCTGATAAAGTCCTTGGCGGGGCTTGTGGGACCTTGTGGGATCTTGCTTCTCGGCGGGGCGGCGCGGGCCTTGCTTCCCTGCGCGGGCAGCTTCTTGTCCAGCTCCTTCTGAAGTCGGTTTTGCAAGCTCTGCTCGCGAATGGCCCGAAGATTGTCTTTGGCGTGGTTTCGTGGCTTCTTGCCTTCCCTCCTCATGGCGTCACGGACCCCGCGCACCGGGTTCAGCAAGTTCGAGACTTGATAACTGTCCTGATGTTGCGAGCGTACTGCGAGTACGACCGGTCTGTCCGGCAGGGGCCTGTTCCTCCTCGGGCTGGTGTCCACGTCGTGCATGACGACGTTCGGCGACCCCCGCGCGGCGGCAAGGGCGAAGATGCTCTCCTCCTCCATCTCTCTCGTCGCTCTCGGCTCTCGTCTCTCGGCTATCGGCCCTGGCACGGCGCGACTCTCGGACGCTTTCTTGGAACCCGCGGGGCAAAGGCAAAGGGGTTGCCCGAATTTTTGAATTTTCTCTCCACGGAATTCCATGGAAAACTAACATTTCCGGTGTCGTCTGCGTCGTCGAGACGTCCGAGTGTAACCGGCGCGGAAGAGGCTGGGGGCGCTGGAAGCACTAGCAGATGGGTTCTGGCGAATCAAAGTCCGGGATCGATGTGGGAGTCTTCGGTGACTTGGACATAAGCTCTGGTTTCGTCCTGGCAGGCTCGGAGCTCCGAGGGAGGGCATACGTCCGATGGAACCCGGGCAGCAGGGTGGACCCCCGCACGACCTACCGTGTCTGCGTGTCGGTCATTGGGGAGGAGGCGGCCACGGTGGAGTATCGTCGCGATGACGAGTTCTACGACGACGAGTGGAACGAGGGCCCGTCCACGCGTAGAACCCGCCAAATCACAGACTACGCCAACGCAACGACCAGGTTCCTGTCCCAGGTTCTGGTTCTCAGAGACCTCGGCCCGAGAGATGGCAAGGTCGACTTGGTTTTTCCTTTCTCCTTCACCTTGCCGCCTCGCCTCCCCACGAGCATGGAGCACTCACAGGGCAGGAGCCGCTGCAGTATCTCATACTACGCTCTCGTTCAGATCATCGACCTTTCCTCGAACGCGGGAGGCTTGTCCGCGGGGAACAAGGAGCACCGGATGAACTTCAGCGTTTACAATCCCCCGCCGCCTCCGGAAAGACACTTTCCGGTCTCCATCCAACCCACAACCGAGCCAGTGAATCTTTGCTGTTGCTTCGGGGAAGGGACGGTCACCATTGGAGCGAGCCTGCCTTCCGGGCTCGCGGCGGTGGGGTCAACGGGTTTTGAAGTGGGTTTCTGGGTTGTGAATGAATCGGACGTGGACATCGAGACAGTTGAGATGAAGTTGGTTCAGCGCATCCAGTTCTCGGCGGATTCGCATACCAAGAATGAGGAGAGGGTGGTTGGGCGGACCCGGGTTCCCGTCGACCCGGCCCTCTTGAAGAAGAACACGCGCTCTGAAGCAAAGCTGATCAGCTCGGGGAGCCCGAGGCAGCAAATCTCGCACGTCGAAGTACCCTTTGCGACATTCGAGAGTTACGTCGGGTCCATTGTCAGTGTGACACATCGTATAGAGCTCATCTTCCACACTGGAACCTTCATTTCCAACCCCACCCTACGCTCGGACAACATTTTTTTATACCGTCTGCCACCGAGCCAGCCCTCGGCGGGGTGGGGAGGGCCAAGCCCGGCGGTTGGCCTGGGTCCTGGTTTTGCGCAACAGGCCTCCGCTCCTCCCATCCCTCCTGGGTGGAATCCACAGCTGGAACCGGTCTCCTCTTTTGATGGATCACTTGAAGTCAAACGCTCAGCTCCTTAAATTGTTTCAATTTTTTCAGTTAAATCTCTTTCCGATGACGTCTCCGTACAGCTGGTCGCTAAAGTTGCCGATCGCGGCAAAGGTGGGCTTGCTCTTCACCATCTTCTTCACGAAGTCGGCAAGGTCCTTCTTGGTCACCTTGTCGAGATCTGCGAGATATTCCCCAACCGGGAACCTCTTGCCGTAAAGCAACACCTGCCTTCCGATGTCCTCGCAGATGATCCCCTTGGACTCGAGGTTGTACAGGACCTGGGACATCGTGGCGGCCTTGGCCCTGGAGAGCTCCTCGTCCGTGAAGCTCCCGTTGGCGATGGCATCCAGCTCGCCGCACAGGGTGTCCACCAGCTGCGAGGAGTCCCCTCCGTCAAAGAAGGACGCGCTCACCCCGACCAGCCCAGTCTCGTTGTAAACGGAGCTGAAGTACGAGCAGTTCGCCACCCAGTTGTAGTTGTTCAGGATGTTGGCGTAGAGCCTGGAGTGCATGCCCTTGCCAGGCCCGCCGGCGGAGAAGGACCCGCCACCGCCGAGCATGGACAACAGGACCTGCATCACGGTGGATCCCTTGAGGTTCTTGTACCCGCCCTCAAACTCGAAGGCGAGGACCATGTGGTTCATGTCATCCACGGGCGGCAGCAGGACCTGCCCCCCGGAGTACTTGGAGGGCTCCCTAAGAAGCTCGGCGACCTGAGGTGGCGTCTCCGGCACTCCCGCCAAGAGCTTCTCGGCGATGGGCACGACCTCTCCGTGCTCCGCTCCAGAGACGGCGAGGACCATGTTGCTCCCGGTGTAGTTGTACTGGACGTAGGCCCTGAGCAGCTCGGCGAGCTCCTCGGTCTCCATGTTGCCGAGGGTCTGCGGTGGAGCGACCAGGGGGTTGCTGAGGCCGCCAGAAAAGCCGGCGATGTGCACGGCCTCCTCGAGCATGGCCTGGGCGTTGTCCTTGAGCTCCGAGGCGTCCTTGAGGACGGCCCTCCTCTTCTCGTCGACCTCCCAGGTGTTGAAGACGGGGTTGACGACGGAGTCCACCAGGACCTCCATCATCTCCGGGATGGTGGTGCGGACCCCGTCGATAGCGTAGATCATCTGCTCCCTGCCGGCGCCGCTGGCGACGGTCGCTCCGAGGCCCTCAACCTCCCTCGTGATGCGGAATGTGCTCCTATTCGCGGTGGACGTGAACGCCAGCTTGTCCAGCATATGCGTCAGCCCGCTCCTCTCGTTCACGCTTCCGCACTCGACGTACAGCCCAATGCTGGCGGTGGTGGAGTGGGTGGCCTCCGTGGCGATCTTCACGCCGTTGCTCATCGTGGTGATCTCCGTAGCGAGGGGATCAGATGGAGCGGGGACCGCGGCCACCGCCGAAACGTCGGGCAAAGCCTGCGTCAGCGGGACGGAGATCCTAGTGGACCCCCCGAAAAGGGAAAACCCTCCCCCGGTGCTGCTCGGCGCCACCGCGTCGGAGGCGAAGAGCCGCGCGCCCGCGACGTACGCCAGGGGCGGGAGGGCCCTCCCAGCGCCGCCGACAATTCCCTTGCCGACCGCCGCGGCGACGGCCCCGCCGGTCATGACCACGCTCTTCGTCAAGGCCTGGGCGACCATTGTGGGCTCACTAGTCCTTCAATTCTTTGCCCTCCCCTCCCCAGCCCCCGGCGGCCTTGACCTGTCTTAGTCGAAGAAATCTTCGACTTTTCCGACTTTATTTTTTTTTTTGGAAGACGCGCTGGCGCGGGACGTCGCAGCGCTTTTCGGGCCACGACACGTCAGGCGGGAGTGAAGGCGCCGCTCGCGAGGCGCAGGGGAGGATGAGGATGAGGACGAGGACGTCCCCCGATCGCGGGACGGTCGGCCGAGCTTCGATCCCGGCGGCCCTCCTCATCCTGGCCGTCGCTTTGTGGTCGTTGGCCCCAGCGCACGGCGAACAAGTCCCGCGCGGTGACACCTCGAGAAGGTACGACCCCGCCCGGGAGCCCCTCCGGCGTCTGAGCTTCGGCAGCTGCAACGACCAGAGGAAGGACCAGTCGATCTGGAGGCCGATCGTGGAGGGTAAACCGGACGTGTGGCTGTGGCTTGGGGACAACATCTACGCGGACCGCGAGGTGAAGAGCTACCCCAAAGAGTTCCGAGGGGCGACTGTGGCGCAGATGAGAGCGATGTACGACCAGCTCTCCGCGGTTCCGGGATACAGGGCCCTGCTTGGTGAGGTGGGCAAGGTCGTGGCGACGTGGGACGACCACGACTACGGTCTTGACGACTCGGGGAAGGAGCTGCCGTACAAGAGGGAGAGCCAGGGGCTGCTGCTGGACTTCTTGGGCGTGCCCGAGGACAGCGAGCTGCGGCGCAGGGAGGGCGTGTACAACTCCCACACGTTCGGCCCGGAGGGCAAGCGCGTTAAGCTAATCGTGCTCGACACGAGGTACCACAGGGATCCCATCTTCAGCGACGGGGACATGCTCGGTGAGGAGCAGTGGCGGTGGCTTGGGGAGGAGCTGACGTCAGGGGACGCGCAGGTGACCCTCATCGCGTCCTCCATCCAGGTCCTGCCCAATCACCACGTCACCCTGTGCCCGATCTGCGACATCGAGGACTCGCCGTTCCGGGTGGAGACCTGGGCACACTTCCCTAGGGAGAAGCGCAGGCTGGCGGACCTGATCCGCGATCGGCGGGTTGAGGGGGTCATCCTGCTTAGCGGCGACGTCCACCTCGGGGAGGTCCTGAGGTCGCCAGCGGGCTGCCTTGCCCCCTACCCCATCAACGAGATCACGTCGAGCGGGATGACGCACTCGGCCTCCGCGTCCTTTCCCGGGATAGCGCTGGAGGTGCTCAAGCGCTTCTCGCCGAACCCCTTCTCGCTCGGCATGCACCTGGACGTGAACTACGGTACGGTCGACTTCGACTGGGACGGGCCCTCGCCCGTCGTCACGCTGTCCGTGAGGGACCGGGAGGGCCGAGCCGCGTTGCAGAGGAGGGTCTCCATCGCGGATCTGAAGTTTCCAGAGGAGGGGGCGCAGGTAGACCCCCAGGGGGACTGCACAGAGGAGGCCCAGCTGCCATGGTGGCACAGGTGCCGGTTCTGCATCATTCTGTTCTCTGGGTTCGTCCTCGCGGCTCTCGTCGCATCGTGGGCGCTGGCCTGGGTCCTCGCGGGCCTGAAGCGGGTCGCCTTTGCTTCGCGGGGGACGGAGCGGGCGAGGAAGAAGAGGAATTGAAGGCAATCCCCACCACCAGCAAAAAACACTTCATTTTTTCTTTTTCTATAAATATTGAACACGCGGAGGACTCCTACTTCTTCGAGCTGAAGACCCAACCCGACAGGTAGCTGGTGACGTCGGTCGCCGCCTTGGTCGCCAAGTCGAGCGGGTCGCTGGCCTGGCGGTTTGTGCCGTCCACATAGGCCTTCTTCACCCTCTGGGTCTCCTCCGGGCTCAGCGCAAGGAGCTTCGACACCACGGGGAGCAGGACCTCGTGGTCCCCCGTCTCCAGCAGCTTGAGGATGATGTTCTTCATGTACTCCATCTCGCTGCCGCTCTCTTTCAGGTTGCTCCTGGTCTCCTCCCTCTCCTTTTTGCGCAGCTCCTCCTTCAGCACGCTCTCCAGCTGCTCGCGCATCTCGATCTCCTTCTGGTACTCCAGCGCCTCGCCCTCCAGCTCCGCGATCCTCGAGATGTACTCCCCCAAAAACGCGTCCCTCGAGGCCTGGAGCTTGGCCGCCTCGATGATGTTACTGCTGGTGATGTCCTTAAGGAGGTCGTCCTCCAGGGAGAAGCCAGAGGAGGGCTCAGACAGGGGCCGGCCGGCCGGCTTGGGGGCCTCGGGCGAGGCGGCGGGAGGCTCGGGGGCCGCCGCAGCGGCAGCCTGCGACCCCGAGGGCCTCGCCGTGTCCTTGTATGCGGCCAGGGTCTGGCTGTCCCTGAGAGAGGCGGAGAGCTCCGAGAGCTCCCTCTCCTTCTCCTGCACCAAGTCCTCCTGGGTCTCCCTGTACAGCTTGTACTCCTTCTCCAGGGCCTCATGCTGGTCCCTCAGCGCGCTGAGGTCGGCCTTGGCTTCGTCCCTCTCCCCCTCGAGCGACCTGCAGGCCTCCCGGAGCTCCGCTGCCGCGCCGTCGGCCTTAGCGAGAGCCTCCCTCGCCTCCTCTGCGTCCGCCCTGGCGCCCTCCTCCGCCCGGGACGCCTCCCTCTCCCTCTCCAGGGCCTCGCCCTCCTTGGTGGCGAGCTCGGCCCTGTGCACCTCCGCGAGGTCCGCCAGCTCCCTGCCGTGCCTCTCCCGGAGCTCTGCGTACGCCTGCTCCAGTCCCTTCCTGCCGCCCACGAGCTCCTCCACCTCGGTCTCCAGCGAGGAGATCCTGTCCCGGTACTGGTCTGCCATCTCCGTCGACACCGTGTTCTTCAGCTGGTCCTCCTTCTGCTGCAGCAGCATGTGGGCCCTTGCCTTGTAGGTCTTCAGCTCCGACTCCAGGCGCGAGTTCTGGTGGCCCGAGGCCTCCTCCGCCTGGCGCATCTTCTCCCTCTCCCCATCAAGCGAGGCCTGAGCCCTCGCGAGCTCCTTCGCGTCCCGCTGCCTCGCCTTCTCGGACTTGTCCAGCTTGCGCTTCAGCTCCAGAACCGCAGCCTTGAGCTTCTTGGCCTGGCCCTCCTGCCTCTGCCCCTGGCCCTCCTCCGCCGCCTTGGCCCGGCCCTCCAGGTCCGCGATGGCGCCCCTCTGGGTCTCCGCCAGCGCCTCCAGCTCCTTGGTCCTGGCCTCCAGCGCCTCCTTCTCCGTCCTCAGCGCCTCCGCCTCCGCCTGGCCGTTCTTGCTGCCCTCGCCAGCCTCAGCGAGCGCCGCCCTCGCAGACTCTTGCTGTTCCGCTAGCCTCCTTTGCAGCTGGTCGATCTTGGACTTGAACTCGAGCTGCTTCTTCTTCGCCGTCGCCAGGAACTTCTTCTTCAGGTCCTCCACGTTGGACTTGGCCCTCTCGTTAGTCTCGCTGGACTCGCGGAGCAGATCCTTGCTGGACTGGAGTTCCCCAGAGAGGCGGTCCCTCTCCGCCTGGAGGGATCTCACCTCCTCGCGGAGGGCGGCCTCGGCCTCCGCGTCGACCCCGCCGGCAGCCGCACCCTCGATCTCCGCCCGCAGCTCGATCGACTCGGCCTTCGCCCTCTCAAGCTCCTCCCTCAGACCGCGGATCACGGCGTCCTTCTCTTCGGCATCGCCCTCGACCACCTCGGCGGATGCCTCCGAGCTCGCCGCGGCAAGGAGCGCCTCCGACAGCCGCGCCTCGGACTCCGACAGCCGCCTCGACAGCCGGTCGCTCTCCCCCGCGGCCTCCTCCACCTTTGCCCGCAGGTCCGCCTCAAGGGCCTCCGCCTCCTGCGCCCTGCCAGAGGCCACTTCGCACTCGGCCTGGAGCTCCCTGACCTGGGGCTCGAGGTAGTTCAAGCGCTTCTCCTCCTCCTGCATCTTCTGCAGTCGCTGCTTGAGCTCGTCCGTGGCCTGCTTCTCGGACTCCGAGAGCTTGCCGCACCGGTCCTCAAGCGCCCTGCAGCGCTCCACGAGCTCCGTCCTCTCCCCATCCCCCTCGGTGGGTTTCGCCGCCACCAGCTGGCCCTCGAGGTCGCTCACCTTGACCAGGAGCTCGTCCACCCTCCGACGCTCCTCGTCCCTCTCGCCCTCCGCGGCCAGGACCTCCTCTACCTTCGCCCGGAGCTTCTCCCCGTGCTCGTGCTGCAAGCCCGTAAGCTCGTTGGACAGCACCCTGATCGCGTCGTCCTTCTCCTCCAGGCTGCGCTGGGCCTCCGCGGCTGCGGCGGTTTTGGCTTCGGCCCCGCCTCCGTCCAAAGCCGCCTGCAGCCTCGCGTTCTCCTCCTCGAGCTTCTGTGACCTGGCCACCAGGTCGGCCACCTTCTTCTTGCTCTCGCCATACTTCTTGTCAAACTGCTTCAGCTTCCTCGCAGAGGACTCCAGCAGCTTCAGAAGCTGGTCCCGGGACCTCTCCTTCACCTTCGCGGGCGAAGGGGCCGGAGAAGCGGCAACGGAGTCCGCCATGGCGAAGGCGAGCGCGCCTCTCTCGAGACCTCCCCGGGTTTCACTTGATGAATCCCACAATCCCAAGGCTGGGAGAAAGTTTGTCAGTGAGAGACGTTACCAAACCAAAGGTGGTACCTTCGCGCTGATGGGATCTTATCGAGTCATGGACGCGGCGAGTCGTTTGAGGAGTTGTGGCCCGAGCTCGGGGGCGTGCGGGACGAGGAGGACACCGACACCGACCAGCAGTGGCTCGGGGGCGCCGCGGGGGCGCTTCTGGTGTACGACATCACCAGGAGGGAGACCTTCAACTCCCTGGCTCGGTGTGGCCCGATCCTTCGCGGACGTCGGTAGACGTGAGCTCATCGGCCGCTCCGCCGGGCTTGCGTCGCTGGGCCTGCCCAACCTGAACCTGAATCAGAACCAGAACCAAGCAGGACCAAGCTGGACCAAGCCCCAAACGCTGCTGCTCGGGGGAGGCGAGGCTTCCGTGTCGTTCCCGGAGTGGCTGGCGGGATGCTGGGGATACGAGCCGGTCCTGGTGGGCGTTCAGTTTCCCTTGGGGAAGCAGTTCGTCAACCGGGAGACGCCTGGGGTCACGAAAGCTTCCATCGTGGAGGCCGCCGACATCGGCGCGTCCACGCGGGAGAGCCCCGTCCGACAGAGAGCCCGGTGGGTTCTAGGCTCGTCGGGTTCAGGGGCAGATGAGGACCTCGTGGTGAGGCTGGAGTCCTCACTAGACGGCCTGCTCGGCGAGGGGACCGTAGAGTCTGTCAAGGTGGACAGCAAAAACCCGAGGAGGGTGTCGGTGCTCTTCTCCACGCGGCGCAGGGACGGGGAGGGGAGGGACGCGAGGAAGGCGGAGCTCTTCCAAAACTACGGAAGAGGAACCCTCCTTGGGGAGGACTCCTTCCGGAGCGAGCGGCTGTGGCGCCAAGTCTCTCAGGCCAAGAACAATGGCTACGTGTACGATTACTGTGTCGTGGAGGAGTTCGAGAGGGTCGGCGACGAGGGAGGGGTTTCCTACACAAAGTACATTTCTGCCTTTTTGCAGTCGGCGGATCCAAAGTACTTCGACGTCGGCGAGAAGGCTGTCGCGGTGTACAAGTTTGAGGGTCTACTCTCCAAAGCGGACTGCGAATTGTCTCATTAAATCTTAATCCTTTGTCTCATTATTCGCTTTGCTTTTTGATCGTCTTCCGTGCCCACCTTCCGTTACTTTTTGGGAGACCGAGAAATCTGCTGCCGCAGGCGGGGCGGCAGGTCCCACTCGAGGGGCTCGAGACGACCGCCGGTCAAGGTGGACAGCGAGGTGGTAACATCGAAGGAGGGGAGGGACGCGAGGAAGGCAGAGAGACAGAGAGGCAGAGAGGCAGATATATTACAAAAAGGAAGATGTATTACAAAGTACAATCAGAATTCTTTGATCGGCTCCAGCTTCACGATCAATTTCCTCACCACCCTCTCCTCCCACGCGGTGAGCCGGAGCACGTCCCTCTTTCCAGCCATGGCGTTCAGCGCGTTCCACATGTTGCTCCTGTAGTACAGGGTGGAGAACAGGCTGAGCTTGTTTCCCCTGAACCACCGCAGGACCTCCAGGCAGTCCCTGTCCGCCACCGCGAAGAAGAGGGCGAGATTCAGAATTGGGGCGACCTGCTCCTTGCAGCCGCGGTTCATCGCGGGCCAGGGGTGGAAGAGCCGCTGGAGGACCTGCCAGGGCTCCAGGTCCGCGTCCTCCACCAGGTTCCTGCCAAATTCGAGGTCCAGGGTGCCCCTCCTCGCGGCGGCCTCGAGGTAGGCAATGGCGCAGGAGGGCAGGGACGCCGGCGGCGTGAAGATGATGTACAGAGACACCGAGGTCGGGGAGTCGAAGACGTCGACGGACCCTCCCGTGAAGGCGGCGAGGTGGCCGTTGAAGGGCCCCGGGCTGCAGCAGTGAACGAACGCGGTGTTCTCCGCAAAAGTCAGCGGCAGAAAGTTCGGCCCAAACTTCACGAGGACGTCCTTGCCGTTGGCGGCCCTGACGATCGAGGACACCCGACCCCTCCTAATGTGGTTCGTCCTCTTCAGCAGGTCCAGCTCACCCTGCTCGATGATCGGGTGGCGGAGCACCGTGGGCATCCTCCCGGGGTCGAGCCTGAAGAAGAGGCCCTCCGCCTCGAGCGACAGCAGAGTCTTGTCGAAGTCTCCGTCGAGCTCCAGATACCGGTGGACGTAGTCCCAGGGCCCGCCCCTCCTCCAGATCTCGGGCGGGAAGCGGTTCCAGATCCAAACGTCGCTCGGGACGACGAGGTGAATGCGCTTGGGGTCCACGCGCATCTTGCGCTGAAGGTAAACCACGACGTCCATACCGGTCTTGCCACAGCCGAGGACGACGTAAGCGTCCCTGCGCTTCTTGGAGGCGGCGAGGTCGTTCGGGGTAATGACCTCGACGCCCTTGTCGACGGGGAAGGGGAGGGGACACCTGCTCGGGATGAGGGGCTCGTGCTCCGTCCCGTTCACCACCTTGTGCCGGACCAGCGCTGTGTACTCCGTGCTGCCGTCACAGCCGCGAAACCGGCGCAGGGTTCCGCCCTCCGGATGGACGGCCTCGGGCTGCGAGAAGTCGTACTCGCATCGGGGGTAGTACCGAACGCGGCCGGACTTGACCCAGTCGCGGACCCCCGAGGCGAAGTGGGCGAGGATCTCGCTCTTGTTGGCGCGGTGCTTCCAGGGCGCCCGGCACAGCAGAAAGTTCCAAAGCCAGCTCCCCTCGAGCTTCCTGGAGGCCAGGCCGTAAAACATCGAGGGCTGGTGCAGCCTGACGAAGTCGTACGCGTCGTTCCAGTGCCCGCCCGGGGCATCGTGCCGGTCCACGAGGACGACCTCCGCTCGAGGCAGCTCGGTCAGCAGGGAGTCCACGAAGGCGAGGGATGAGGCGCCCGCCCCGACGACGAGGTAGTCGCACTCGAGGCGATGCGGCGTCTCGGGCTCCCGCGTGACCTTGCCCCCGCCCACCCTGAGACTCAACCCCTGGCCCATCTCTCCTCTCCTCGTCGCCGCCGGGAGCGTTACCGGCCGCGCGTTACAGGCGCCCTCCTGATCCACTCGATTCACGCACTCACTGCTCGTCTCGACCTCGAATCTAAAAAACGAGAGAACCGAGGGGGGGGTCGGGGCGGGGCGTGTTTCGAGGGCGGGATGGAGGCCAGGAGGAGGCGCTGGGGCGCGGTCCTTTGCACCGCGGCGGCGTTGTTCC
>Ga0160423_10003444_pt1 | contig 13142 bp, 8 predicted proteins | sample CRUFie14St8metaG_FD_108191 | JGI IMG/M metagenome (GOLD analysis project Ga0160423, IMG submission 108191) | Marine microbial communities from the Costa Rica Dome - CRUD Field 142mm St8 metaG | ecosystem: Environmental > Aquatic > Marine > Oceanic > Photic zone | place: Costa Rica: the Eastern...
AAATGCCTGGCAACGAGGCGTACAAGGTGCTCGTCAGCCTCTACTTTGGAACCGGCCTCCCCTCCGGACCGCCTTCTTTTGAGCGCTATAAAGACATCTTACGCACGCCAACGTATCGCCGCGTCGACATTGGATTTTCACGTGAACTCTTCGTAAACCAAGAGATTAAGGATCGAAATGGTTTTATCTCTTTGGAAATCTTCAACATCCTTGGAATCCGCAATACGATCAATCACACCTGGATTGAGGACGTGAACGGCCGGTTGTATGCCATTCCGAATTACCTGACCAATCGGAGGGTGAATTTGAAAGTCGGACTGAACTTCTAACTTAGTGGCATGCCGCGGCACTCTTTTCTTGCATCCACATTGCTCGGACTCGTTTTGACGGGTTCGATGATGGCCTGGGGCGAATTGGCCGCACAATCCTACTTCTTGAACGGCACCGCGCAATCGCTGGGTGGCGATTGCTATCAATTAACCACCACGCAGGGCAACCAAAACGGCACGGTGTGGTATTCGGATCTCATCGACCTGTCGCAACCGTTTGACTTGAATTTCACCATGAACTTTGGCACGTTCGATGCGACCGGGGCCGACGGCATGGTATTCGTTCTTCAAGACGTCGGAACAAATGCACTCGGGCAAACCGGTGGCGCGTTGGGATTCAGCGGCTTCAACCCGAGCTTCGGCATTGAATTCGATACGTGGCAGAACGGCCAATACGGGGACCTCATCCAAGACCACATCGGCTTCGTTTCGGACGGTTCTGTCGATCACAACCCGCCAACGGGACTCGGCGGACCGGTCACGGCCAACGCAAACGGCGGCAACATCGAAGACGGTGAAGAGCACCCGGTGCGCATTACCTGGGACCCCAACACGCAAATCATTGCCGTGTACTTCGACTGTGAATTGCGACTGGCGAATCAAGTGGACCTCGTGAACACCATTTTCTCGGGCCAGGAATTCGTCTACTGGGGATTCACCGGCTCGACGGGCGGTTCATTCAACAACCAAAGCGTCTGCCTCGCACCCAACATCCTCGCCACGGGTCCCGAAACGTGGATCTGCCCAGGGGGATCGGTCGAATTGAACGTCATCGGCGCGCCCAACAGTGACTACAGCTGGGAGCCCGCCACGTTTTTATCCGATTCCACCGGGGCAACGGTCATTTGCACACCGGATTCCAGCATGACCTATGTGGTCACCTACGAGGGATTTTGCGAAGCTCAGATCAGCGACACCATCCACGTCGAAGTGGCGGAATTGGAGGGCGCCGCCAGCGCCACTCCGTCCACGGTCCTCACCTGCCTCGTTGAATCCATTGAACTCGAAGGGTCGAGCAATTTCCCCAATGGCATTGACTTCTTGTGGGAAACGATGGACGGAAACATCGTGAATGCGCTGGGCCCCAATGCCACGGTTGACGAAGCGGGATTGTACTCACTGAGCGTGAGCAATGCCGACGGCAGCTGCACCGACAATGTGCAAATTGAAGTCATCGAGGATGTCGAAACCTTGGACAATGTGCTGACGCCGAGTGCGGGGGCGTTCACTTGTTCCGTGGATTCCATCGTGTTGAGTGCTGAGGCCGATGCCGGTGCAGAATTCGATTGGTCGGGACCCTCTGGGGCAGAATTTGACTGGGTCGTTGAGCCTTTTACCATCCTAGTCCAAAACCCGGGAACTTGGGAACTCACCACAACGAATCCCGCCAACGGCTGCCCAAGCACTTCGGTGATCGAGCTCGGCAGTGACTTCACCCTTCCCGAAGTCTTCGCCGGAACCGCGGACACCCTGACCTGTGCGGCGCCTACGGCAGTGGTTGAAGGGGTCACGGTTGGCCCCGATGGCTACACTCCCTTGTTAGAATGGAATTGGGACAACGGTGCGATGAACCCCTTCTTGCCATGGTCGGCCGAAGCCCCGCAGGTGCTCCTGCCCGGCACCTACTACCTCACGGTGACATTTGAAGAAAATGGATGCACCAGCACGGATTCGCTGGTGGTCTACCAAGACCCCGAAGCCACCGTTGATGCGAGTTCCGCACAGCTCCCCAATGTCATCACGCCCAACCAAGACGGAATGAACGAGCGCCTCACGCTGTACTTGGCGGACAATCCGGATTTCCCATTGCTGTCCATCGTTGAGCGGTACGACTTGGTCATTTTCAACCGCTGGGGCGGCGAGGTGTACCGCACCACAGGAGCCCCCGTGGAATGGGACGGACGCATCCAAAACGAACCCGTCGCCGAAGGCACGTATTACTACCGTTTGAACTACCTCATCGTTTGCGGAGAGGAGCAGCGGGGAGAGCTATTCGGCGCCTTCGAAGTGTTGCGTTGAAGCACCCTCGGCTAAGGCTGCATTGCCTTCAAGGCTGCTTTGAACTCCGCCTCTGACAGGATGGGGATTTGCTTTTCCACACACGTCGCGTACTTCGATACCCCCATTTTGGCATCCGCGACCAGGAAGTCAATCCCTCCCTTGATGTACCGTTTGTAGTGCAGCCCCTTCCGGATGCCTGCTTCGCGGAGCTTTGACTTGACTGCATGATCAAACCCACTCAGGATGAAGCGTAGACCCGGCGCCATCTGTGCCAGCGGAACCGTTGGCTTCCAGGCAATCAGTTCATGGGCATAGTCCGCCCGTGTGCGCGGACCGGTGGGCTTCGCTGCGATTTTGATGCGGCCTTGGTACTGCGGGATGCGATGTGCGGCCCATTGGTTGGACGTTACGAGTGCATCCCACGCATGAGTCCCCTGCTCCTTGGCCACCTCTTCAACAATGGCGGCACATATGCGCGCGTCACTTTCCGGATTGTGGTGATCCAACTTCCATTGGAAGTGCCGCGCAACGTGCTTGATGCCGTGCTTCGGCAACTCGGTCCAGTGGCCTTTTGCCAATTCCAATGTGCAGTAAAACACCGGACCTGAAGCCGCGTCCAATCCGTGGAACGAAAAGGCATGCCCCAAGTGCTTGCACTCCACCACACCGGCATTGTGCGCTACCACGGGCGCGTCACCGATCAAACGCTTCACCTCTTCCCAAATGGCTGGAAAAGCCGGTGCCTTCAGGGTGTCTTTCAAACCGTAGTCAAAATTCCACCGCTGCCAGTCACCAAACGACTCCACCACCGGACGAACCAGCGACCGGTACCGCCCCACCTCTTTTCCGTTTTCCATCAGGACAACCCCGACCTCGCATATGTTGCCGGTATCGCTCGTAGCGCACTCCAAATCCAATGCCGCGTACCTCATGGTTCCTCTTTTTCCAATTCGTTCATCAGGTCATCATACCCCCAGACCGTGACCCCGAGATCCTGGGCTTTCGTCAACTTCGACCCGGCCTTTTCGCCCGCAACGAGGACGCTTGTTTTTTTGCTCACCGAGCCGCTCACCTTCCCGCCGTTGGTGCGGATGATGTCTGCCAATTCTTCACGGGGCACCGGGTGGGTGCCGGTGATCACGAACGTCTTTCCCGCGAAGGCATCGCCCCCGCGTTGCGAAGCGGCAGCGGCATCGAGTTCCAAGTTCACCCCTGCCTGGCGCAGCGCCCTGAGCACCTCGAGCGCATGAGGATCCTGGAAGAACGCATGGACGCTGCGCGCAATCTCTCCTCCAACTCCGTGAATGGCGCTGATGGCATCCTCATCGGCTTGCGACAAGGCTTCCAGTTGCCCGAAATGATGGGCCAGCAAAATCGCCGTTTCGGATCCCACGTGCCGAATGCCAATGGCGTAGAGGACCTTGTCAAACGGCTGGCCTTTGGAAGCATCAATGGCACGTAGGAGTTTCTCCAATTCTTTTTCGCCCAACCGTTGCCGGGTGCGCTCCGTGAGCCGGTGCAAAAATGCCAGCAGGTGCTCCCATTCGTTTCGGTCCATGCCCCACCCCTCGCGGTCCCATGCCAGTGCCGATGGTCCGATGAGCAATTCGTCCGCATGCGCCAGGTCGCCGGCCCGATCCAGGATGTCCGCCGCCATCGGTACGGTGGTCCCAATGGCCTGTTCGAGATACGCCTGCCATGGCGCACCCCGCTCGGGAAGCGGCCCATAGTCATTCAGGTCGCCGCTTTGAACGGCATCGTGCACGGCCTTCTTGGAGACCGGTGTCGCCGAGAGGCTCGATCGCTCGCCTTTTTTGTTCCGGTACCTCCACACCGCCAGTGCGTGCACCCGCTGGATGTACAGCTCGTCATCATCGGTGGATGCGGTTGTTTTGTACAGCACCGTGGATTCGCGCCATTCCTCGGTCGCACGCGCGTGGAGTGCGTAGAGGTCACCTGCGTGTCGGACCCCGCCCTTCTGAACGAGCAATTCGATGATTTCGGGACCCAGCCCGTCGATGTTCATGGCCTTTCGGCTGACAAAATGTTCGATGCGCCCCAACACTTGCGGCGGGCACGCGGACTCGTTTGGGCAATAATGCTTGGCCTCTCCCTCCTCCCGAACCAACGCCGTGCCGCACTCTGGGCAAGCCGTGATGTACACGAGGGGTTCGGATGAAGGCCCCCGCGCATCGGTGTTGACCCCGACGACTTTTGGGATGATTTCGCCGCCCTTTTCGACCAGGACCTCATCCCCAATGCGAATGTCCATCGCCACAATTTGGTCCGCGTTGTGGAGGGAGGCGCGCTTGACCGTCGTTCCGGCGATCAGCACTGGCTTCAGTTCTGCAACCGGCGTGATGGCGCCTGTGCGCCCCACTTGGTACGTCACTGCATTGAGCGTGGTCGCCTGTTGCTCAGATTCAAATTTGTACGCAATGGCCCACCGGGGGCTTTTGGCCGTCATGCCCAGTTCAGATTGCTGGCTGTAAGCGTTGACCTTGATGACGATTCCATCGATGGCAAATGGAAGCGCGTGACGGGCGGAATCCCAATGCGCGATGAAGTCCAAAATGCCTTCAATAGTGGTCGCAACCTCGACCATGCGCTTTGCAGGCGATGGTGTCGGGAACCCCCACGCCTCGGCCTGTTGAATGGACGCCATGTGGCTTTCGATGGAGGCATTCGCTGTGACCACGCTGTATAGCATGCAATCGAGTGGTCGACTGGCCACGACGCGACTGTCCTGGCTCTTGAGTGTTCCCGCAGCCGTGTTTCGCGGGTTGGCAAATGGGGGTTTGCCGGCAGCGATCTGGGCGGCATTCAATGCTTCAAACCCGGCCCACGGAAAGAAGATTTCCCCGCGAATTTCCAACGCCTCAGGCGCCGATTCGTTCAGCTGAAGGGGAATGCGCTTAATGGTTCGAACATTCGCGGTGATGTCCTCCCCAATAGCGCCGTCGCCTCGGGTCAAGGCGCGCTGAAGCTTGCCGTTCTCGTACTGCAACGCAATGGCCACGCCATCGTATTTCAACTCCATAACAAATTCCACCTCCTCGCCTTCCAGAATCTTGTCTGCACGCTCCGCCCAATCAGCGATGTCCTCCGCATTGTAGGAATTGGTGAGTGACAACATCGGAGCGCTGTGGGGGACTTTCTCAAACCGATCGGTGATGTCACCACCCACACGCTGAGAGGGTGAATTGGGATCCGCCCATTCCGGATGGTCCGCCTCGGCTTTCATCAAGCACTCCATCAAGCGGTCAAAATCACGATCGGGAACGATGGGCTGAGCATCGACATAATACCGCCTGTTGTGCGCGTGCAACTCCTTGCGCAGTTGCTCCAATTCCGCGCGCGTGCTCGGCAGTTGATCGGGGTCCCAACTCATGCCTTAAAGGTAAAAATGCGCTGTGCACAGGCCGCTTCAAAATGCCCGCAATCCACTGCAATTAATCCACAATTCCCTCGGAAAACCCACCTTTCAGCATACGCCATGTGCACGTGTGCGGCATTTACTTTACACCATGCCACGCCGTGCAGCCCATCGATTGATTTTGCTCCTGCTTACGGGCGGATTGGCCGGGTGCTCCAGCTTGAACAAATCCACCTCATCGCAAGTCGCCGTGGACCCCTCGAGCGGGTCAGATGTGCGCATTTTGAAGGATGCTTGGAATTGGGATGAAGGCTTTCATTACGCACACCAAGGAGACGGCATGGCGCTCATTCGATTGGACAACAATGAACCCGTCCATTTGATTCGCCTCGAACAGCCGGGTGCCTACCCTGAGGTTCACCCCCTCTTTCCGACGGCCCGCAATCCACTGAAGGCATTGGATGTTGGAGCTGCAGCGGCTTGCGCAGCAGGTGGAGCAGTCCTGCTGGCTTCCGACCAACCCAAAGGCGCTGCTTGGGCCGCTTTTGCAGGCGCGGTAGCCAACGGCCTTGGCACCTTGAGCAAGCCCCGGAAGGTGTACCAAAGCGGTTATTACTTCGAAGGACTTGAGCCGCTGCCAATCGGCAACCCAACCAATCCCTCCCTGCACATCGAAGGCTTTCACATGCGCATTCCCGAAGGTGAGCACTCTTGGCACTACTTCCAGAACATGGAACGGTACCACGACAACCGCGTCGAATTTGTCAGCGCTTCGGATGAATCCATCGAAATTGAGTACTCCAACTTGGACGAAGAATTGAACGCATTCCTCATCGCTCAAGGATTTCAGCCGGAACCGAAGGAGGGCATGTTTCAGCGCGGTGAAGCCATTGAGATCACGGGGCAATTGACGCGGGTTCGGGAACACCGCGTGCAGAACATCGTCCGGTATGAACTGGAAACCGCTTGGTGGCTCTACAATGCATTCGGCCTTGCAAGCGATACCGCCCACGTCACCACGGCCTCCAACTGGGCCTTGTACAACTTCTCCAATCCTGGATTCGACCGGGATTTGATTTCAGAGGCCGTCGTGCAAGCGATGTTTGAGTCGCTGGAATCAACGGCATTTCGAGGCAAGCTCAATCGCATCGAAAACCTCGAATCGGAATGGACAAAAGAATGGAAGTCCATCCCCCTGACTGCTGCCGCCGCTCCGGCCGGACGGGTTTCCGCGGCATTGCAATCCGTCGTCACTGTTGAAGCGACCGATGGGCACGGCAGCGGGTGCATTGTCAGCGAAGACGGCTACATCGTCACCAATTACCATGTGATTGCAGATGGCGCGGATGCCTACCCTGTACACTTCCAGGACGGCGAAAAGCGGACCGCCCGCGTGGTTCGGTACCATCCGGTGCACGACCTAGCCCTGTTGAAGGTAGAGGCCACCGGACTCACACCGTTTCATTTGAATTTATCGGAGTCCATCGACGTCGGCGAGGCTGCCTATGCCTTGGGAACCCCCTATGACATCGACCTCGGCGCCTCGGTGACCAAGGGCATTGTCTCCGGCAAACGAAAGGATGCGCACCGGACCTTGATTCAAACCGACGTCAGCATCAGCCCGGGCAACAGCGGAGGTGCGCTGATTGACGAGAGCGGAACCCTCATTGGCATCGTCAACGAAAAAGTCCTGGGCATGGGCGTCGAAGGCATCGGATTCGCCATTCCCACCCATGTCATTCCGGATGCGTTGAAAATCGAGTTCAGGCCTTAACGCCTACCTGCGAGCGAAGACCATCCGCCAGTTGCCTTGGAGGTCGCGGAACCGCTCTTTCCCCGACCAATTTTCCGGAATCAAATCCGCCACCTGCTCTGTGGCATCCCGGTGGCATTCTAAAGCCAAGAGCCCGCCGGGCGTCAACCAACCTTCAGTGCCACACCCATCAATAATCCGCCTGTAAAACAGCACCGGATCGTCGTCCTCAACGAAGAGCGCCGATGGCGGCTCCCAATCCAGTACGTTCGGCAACATCTCCGCGCGATCGGCCTGTGGGATGTAGGGCGGATTCGACAGAATGACATCAAACGGCGCTGCAAAGATGCCTCCGGCTGGCTGCTGCTGGAGGATGTCGATGCAGTGGAAATCCACTGCACAACCCAACCGTTCGGTATTCGCTGTGGCCAATTCCAAGGCTTCGGCTTGCAGGTCGAGTCCATGCACCTCGTCGGTCGGTCGATGCGATTTCCAGGCGATGGGCAAAATTCCGCTGCCCGTGCCGATGTCCAGTACCCGAAGCGGTGTGTCGCCCGTCATCGTTTGAACCCGACGAAGTGCCTCCATCAGCAATTCCTCGGTTTCCGGGCGTGGAATCAAGGCGCGACGGTCGCATTGAAACGTCAGTCCGGCGAACGATGTTTCGCCGAGCGCGTACTGGACCGGTTCGCCACCCTTTAATCTGTCCGCCAACAGAGCGAGGCGTTCCAAATCAGATTCGGATGCCCGCCATGGCGCCGTGAGGCGATCCATTCGGGTCATGCCACTCAAGCGATCGAAAACAAGGCGGACGATGGATTCGGATTCACGACCGTCATCCATGCCGGAACGCTTCGTGAACCACGAGTGAACGGTGTGCAATTCATTGTTCACTGGCCACGGTCCGGTGCCTCGAGGTACGTGTTGATCTGGCATCAACTTCCGAAGGCGTGGCTGCCGATCAGCAGGCTTGCTGTAGCTGCATTGGTGGCCAGCGGAATGTCGTGGACATCGCATTGCCTCAACAGCATGTTGATGTCGGGTTCATGGGGGTGCTTGCCCATGGGATCCCGGAAAAAGATGACCGCATGAACAGCACCCTCGGTAATGCGCGCTGCAATCTGGGCATCACCGCCGAGTGGGCCGCTGGCCAATCGCTCAATCGCCACGCCGAGTTCCGCAATCCTCCCCCCGGTCGTGCCTGTCCCTACGAGTGCAAACCGTTCAAACCACTTCTGGTTGGCCCGAACGAATTCGACCAACGCATCCTTTTTGCCATCGTGGGCAATCAGCGCTATGGTTTGGGTTTGGCTCATTCTGCGCGGTTGCGGGTCCAGACGGCCGCAGTATGCGCCGGGACCAGGACCTCGGTTGATGGGGCCAAGCCACCCCAAGCTGCAGCGTAGCTATCATCCAAGTTCAACGCCATGGCTGCGTCCTCATCGCCGAGATTGACAGCCACCACGACTTCGTTGGTCCCCGCCGCTCGCTTCCAGGCCATCGCCACTTCGGAATCGATGGCATAGAATTTAGGTTGCCCTCCATGTGTGCCGTTCCACAGCGCTTGGTTCTCATGGTTCAATGCGTAGATGGTTTGATACAGGTCGGTCTTGGCGTAATCGCCCCATTGAACGGTGTCTTTTTCAAAGAAGCGGAGCCGCTTGGTCATTCCGGCTTCCTGACCTGAATAGACGAGGGGCATGCCCATCAACGTGCCAGAAAGGACCGCCATGGCATCCCCATTGGCGCCTAACCGCTCTTCGATGGTTCCGTTCCACGCATTTTCATCGTGGTTGGTCACAAACATCATGCGGTAAGCATCCGCACCGAAGCGTTCCGTCTGACGTGGAACGGCTTGAATCAATGAATCAACGGACCATTCGCCTCTGCCCACTTGGTTCATGATGTGGTGCATTTCCCACCCGTACGACATGTCAAAGGCGCGATCGTGGTGGTCCGGCACTTCGGCCTCTGCCAACATGAACACCTCGGGATTTACCTCTTCCAGCTGGCGTCGTGCCTTTTCCCAGAAATCGGTGGGAACCTTTTCCGCCACGTCGCAGCGGTATCCATCAATTCCAAATTCGCGCACCCAGTACTCCAGTGCGTCCGCCATGGCATCGTACAATCCCGACTCGCGTCCGTTTTCCCAGTCGAGCTGGGTCACGTCCCACCAATCGGTGCCTGAAGGCGGCTGCAAGTTGCCGGCTTCATCGAGCAAGAAGTACTCCAGGTGCGATTCGGTCCATTCGCTGTCGAAAGCCGTGTGATTCGCCACCCAATCCAAAATCACCTTCATGTCCAAGGCGTGAGCTGCCTCGGTCAATGCGCGCAAGTCCGCTTCCGTGCCAAAGTCCGGATTGATTTTGTAGTAATCCTGCACGCTGTAAGGGCTTCCCATACTGGAAGAGCCGGGTTGCACCATATAGTTGTTCTTGTTTTCTCCGCCTTTGCGGTTGACCTCCCCGATGGGATGGATGGGCATGAGCCACAAAATGTCCACACCGAGCTCTTTCAAGCGGGGCAAGTCTTCTGCAAATGCATTGAACGTCCCTTCCGGGGTATGCTGCCGCACGTTGACTTCATAAATGGTCGCATTGGCGGACCAAGCAGGGTGCGCAAGTTCGTCGGATTTCAGCCCTTGCCCCAACGCTTGAGCGTCGGTGGTTGATGCCGGCGAGGAACCTCCTCCACAGCTTGTCAAGAGCAGCGCGAGCACGCCAAAAGTGCTGAGCAATGAGTTCTTGGTGTTCATATCAAAAAAGGGTCGGTTGTATGCCTCCGCCTTTCGATGGTGACTCTGCGTCATCGTCTGCAGCGGACGTTGAAGTTTTGGGTTCAGTGGGTGGTGCGGTGGTTTCTGCCTTGGGTTTTTCCAACTCAGCGGAGTCGGCAGGCTTCGCTTCCGCTGGCGATTCTTTTGGCGCCTTCGGTGCCTCTGCGTTGGGGGCGAATTCAGCCTCCCAAGCCGCCTGCGCCTGGGCTTCTTTTTCTTCGTCCAATGGCTCCAGCTGCACATCCGTGACGGGCAAACCGCTGAGTTTGTTCCCCAGCGCTCGAATGCCCTTGATGGCAATGAAATCGGAAGCATCGAAAATCTCATCTTCCCGGTCCCTGGTTTCCTTGAAACGGCGGTTGAACCGGATGCGCACGAGCGGATGGTGGGCAGTGGACACGACACCCAAGCGTGAGTTTTCGTGATCGCCGATGAAGGAGAAAGCCTTCTGGACAAGTTCTGGGTGGAACCGTTTGACGTACCAGTCTTCTTTTTCGCCTTCGTAATAGACCACCGAAACAGGCCGCTGCGGATGCCACTTTTCCAGGTGGATCATCTTGTCATCGAACCGCGTGTTCAGATCGAAACCAGTGAATGCGTACTCACCCGATGACAGGAACACCAAAATGCGATCGTCGGCCATGAATTCGCCCAACAAGCGCCCCCGGCCTTCGGCATTGAGCGTGCGAACGGTTTCATCGTACCAGACTTTGCGCGCACCGAGCGTCGAAACGCCCTCTTCGCTCATTTCAATTTTGCGGATGGCGTTTTTGGATACCAGGTTGCCCCCGGCGCCTCGGCCGCGAATGGCCAATTCGGAGAAGTCAACGTCAAGTTTAAGCTTCTTCAGGCGTGCATTGGCCCGCAGGAACACCGTCACGATCTCGGCCTCTCCGTTGGGGTTGGCCGTGAAGTACAAAATCCGCGACTTCGGCGTGCCTTTGGAGATGTTGTATTCTCGGTCACGCGTAATCGCCGGCACGTTGAATCGCTTCATCATGCTGCGTCCGGTCGCTCCGTCGAGGTAAATGCAATTGTACACAGTGCGTTCATCCCCGCGTTTCCAGACGGCGACGTGAATGATGTCCTTCCCGAAGAAGGCCTTCTGGCTCACCTTGCTCACCTGCATAATGCCGTCCTTCCGGATGACAATGATGTCATCGATGTCGCTGCACTCTCCGACCAATTCGCCTTCGCCCCGTTTCAATCCATAGCCGACAAACCCTTCCTCCTTCTGTGCGTAGAGCTTGACATTCGCTACTGCAACTGCCGAACGCGAAATGGATTCAAACGACCGCAATTCCGTCTTCCGCTCGCGGCCTGCGCCGTACTTCTTTTTGAGCATTCGGAACCACTCGATGGCGTAATCCGTGAGGTGGTCCAAGTGGTGCTTGACTTGATCGATGTCCCCTTCCAACCCTTCAATCAGGCGGTCGGCTTTGAAGCTGTCAAACTTGGAAATGCGCTTGATCCGGATTTCCGTCAACCGCGTCACGTCCTCATCCGTAACCGCGCGCAGCAAGTGCTTGGTGTGCGGCTTGAGTCCTTTGTGGATGGTGGCCAGGATATCCTCCCACGTCTCGCACTCCTCGATGTCCCGGTAAATCCGGTTCTCAATGAAGATTTTCTCCAAGGACGCGAAGTGCCACTTCTCCTGCAGCTCACCCAATTCAATCTCCAACTCCAACTTGAGCAGCCCTTTCGTCCGTTCGGTCGAAATCTTGAGCAGCTCCTTGACCCCGAGGAATTGCGGCTTGTCATTGAGGATGACGGTGGAGTTGGGTGAGATGGATACCTCGCAATCGGTAAAGGCAAACAGCGCGCCGATCATCTTGTCGGGGCTGACGTTGTTGGCGAGGTGAATGACGATTTCGACTTCACTCGCCGTGTTGTCCTCCACCCGCTTGATCTTGATTTTGCCCTTGTCGTTCGCCTTCAAGATGCTCTCAATGAGCGAACTCGTGGTGACGCCAAACGGCAACTCGCGGATGACCAAGGTCTTGTTGTCGGCCTTTTCGATGCGGCCACGCACGCGAACCTTGCCGCCGCGCAATCCATCGTTGTAATTCTCCACGTCGGCCGTTCCGCCGGTCGGGAAATCCGGGTACAACGTGAAGCCTTTGCCCTGCAGGGTAGCGACGCTCGCGTCGATGAGCTCGACGAAGTTGTGCGGGAGCGTTTTGCACGCCAAGCCCACCGCAATGCCTTCCACCCCGGAGGCGAGCAGCAGGGGGAACTTAACGGGCAACGTCTCCGGCTCCTTGTTGCGGCCGTCATAGCTCTGCAGCCACGTTGTCGTCTTCGGGTTGAAGAGGATCTCTTTTCCGAGTTTGCTGAGCCGAACCTCGATGTAACGCGGAGCGGCCGCGCGGTCCCCGGTGAAGATGTTTCCCCAGTTTCCCTGGCAGTCCAGCAACAGGTCTTTCTGTCCGATTTGCACCATGGCATCGCCGATGGAGGCATCCCCGTGCGGGTGGTACTTCATGGTGTTGCCGATGACGTTGGCGACCTTGTGGAACCGCCCATCGTCCATTTCGTCGAGGCTGTGCAAGATGCGGCGCTGCACTGGCTTCAGGCCGTCGTCTTGGTGGGGCACAGCCCGTTCGAGGATGACGTACGACGCGTAATCCAGGAAGTAGTTGTTGTACATCCCGGCGACCTGAATGACCCGTTCAAGTGCCTCTCCAGCACCTTCACCTTCCGGGGCGTTGCCCTCCTCGTTCTCAGGATCTACCGGTGGCAATTCTTCCTCGCTCATTCTTCAACCAAATCTTTTTCAACCCGCAGGTTTTCGATGATAAAACTTTGACGATCGGGCGTGTTCTTGCCCATAAAGAAGGTCATCATTTCGGTAATGCGGCTCTCCTTGCCAATGACCACTGGATCGAGGCGAATGTCATCCCCGAT
>Ga0160423_10003445_pt1 | contig 13142 bp, 5 predicted proteins | sample CRUFie14St8metaG_FD_108191 | JGI IMG/M metagenome (GOLD analysis project Ga0160423, IMG submission 108191) | Marine microbial communities from the Costa Rica Dome - CRUD Field 142mm St8 metaG | ecosystem: Environmental > Aquatic > Marine > Oceanic > Photic zone | place: Costa Rica: the Eastern...
AGCCGGGACCGGGACCGGGATCGGGACAGGCGTCGCGATCGAGATCGTGGAGGCAGCACCAGCAATGGCAATGCCGCGAAGGGGAACGGAAGTCTGAGCATTCATGAAGTCGCTCGCCAGGCTGCATTGAATCGCTTGGGTCCACGTGCTGGAGGTCAGAGTGGGGATAGCGGGGGCGGCCAAGGTGGCCGAGGCGGCGGTAATGGCGGCGGCGGTGGCAGCGGTGGCGGCGGTGGCGGCGGCGGTAGCCAAAACGGTCTGATCATGATTCAAGAGGGCAACACAATGACCACGGCAATCGGTATGGTCGACCTCATCTTCGAAGACTACGGAGGCTTGTTCGACAAGACCGAAACGAAGGGCGGCACCTTCCAAAGCAAAGACAAGCCCAAGGAGGCCACCGTTGAACAAACCACCGAGGCTGTTGAAGCTCAACTCACTGCAGACATTCAGGAGATGCAGCCAGAGAACACATCGGACCTGTCCGGACTCCTAAGCCGCCGTTCTGCCAAGCGCCACTATGCCCATTTCAGTGAGCAATCATGGCTTTTGATGCCGCCAATGGCGGTGGACAACCAACACGGACTACGATTTGAGGAGGATGCAAGAGCTTGGGCCCAAGCACTTGCAAACAGAGACCAAAAAGCCTGGTACATCTACCAAGATGATTTCAAGATCAAAGCAGTTCCCTCCCCAGCAAAGAAGGGGTGGTATGTAACAGACGATGCTATCTTCATACATGATGAAATCCGCGACGGGACCATCGTCCGCGACAGCGTCAGTACAGTGATGCCTACGCACGAAATTGAGTACGAAAACAACCCTTCGAGAATGATCCTTGGCCTTGACTACCACGATTACATCGAGCCAGTCAAAAAGATTCTCAAGAAGGAGGGCGGTGCAGCAGGACTGAAGCCTTTGAAGGCAGCGTTCCCAAAGAACACAAACAAGGCACAAGCTCAACGCTTGCTTGCGCAGATGCCTGGCGTAGTGCTCCATGCTGATGGAGACTACATTCTCGTAGACACTCTTGCAAATCCGCCCATCGACATGATTCCCGAATTCATCCAGGGCGCGGTCGCTGGTGGTGGTTTGACCTGGGCGGTTCAGCCCGTGCTCAACTTCCTGCGCAACAGGAAGCTCAAGGCAAAAGGGGCTGATCCTGAATCGATGAAAGAAGAGACGGATGCCATTTTGGAACTCAATCAAAGAATCGCCAACATGCTCGACGGCGGCGGCGGACTTTCAGTCATTTTCACACCTTTCGGAGCAGTTGACTACGACCTGCAGACTCGCAAGTTCACAGGCGAAAAGGATGCAATGCAATGGGTGATTGACTACATCAACGACGGCAAGAAGTGGACCTACGATGCTGAGGGAGAATCAATCAGCGCAGAAGAACTTCCGGACTACCTCGAACTGCGGAACAACCCAGCAAAAGGCGGTGGTCGTTCGATGGGGCAAACCATCGTCATTGAGCTTACGCCGAAGGCCGACCTTGCAATCCACAAGTCGCGTGAGGACGCGAAGTGGCTCAAGATGATCGCCAAGAAGGACAGCGAAGTGAAGAAGCTCTATGACAAGTACGCCAAGACCTCTACCCGGTCCAAAGCCCAAGAGGGGCGTGTGAAAAAGGGCAAGAAAAAGGGCGAGGGCATCACCGGTGGCTCGTATGTTGTCTACAAAGGCAACCAGACCGCTCTCAAAATGATCAAGGCGCCTCGCAAGGACAACCAAGAGTTCGTGCCTTGGTTGCTCATGATTCCACACATCCTCGTCCGCCAGGGCGACGACGGTAAGCTGATTGCCAAGAAGGGAGGCGCTTCCTACCAAGGAACAGCCAACCTTCTCGAAGAAGTGGAGCGATACTACGGTGCGCCCAAGTTCAAGACGAATATGGGCATGGGTGGCTTCCGTCTGATCTCAGAACGGACAGCTCGCAAAATGAAGCAATCTGGATCAGCAGGAAAGAAGGTCGTCGACTTGGCCGTCCACGAGGGTGTGAAGAAGGTCTTCACGACCCCTGGCGTTGCCGTAGAACTAGAGGGGAAGACCGTGCGTGCTCGAGCAGACCGATACAAGATTGATGGAGACATCATGTACCGTGCCCGCTACCCGTCATCAAAGAAAATCGTACACTTCCAACAATCAGGAGGTGGCAACTGATGATGATCAAGCACCAAGGAGAAGTCGTTGCAGTTGAATTCACTCCCAAGTACCGCCCAGGGACGACCAAGGCGCTGCGTTCCCTCGCCGTCATGGAGGACGCCATGAACAAGAAGGATGCTGTCCTGAGGGAACACCCTGAGGTAAGCTTTGGCGGCAACACAACGCTCGTGATGGTCCAAGCCGGTAAGATGCCGGTCTTGACGACGCCAGCCAAAATCCTCATGCTCCAAGACGATAAGAAGGGCGAAGTCAAGATCGGCATCGCAACAGACAAGTGGGCTAAAGCCCCTGCAGTCAAGTCCAACCCCTCTGAAGCTGTAGCGGCGGCTATCGTCGACGCAGGCAAGGATCAGAAGGAAGAGATGATGACCACTCTAGGCAAAATCATCCCCGAAACCACTCAGCTTGAACTAGCCAACATGATGTCCAGCCGGGGCAAGCGTGCGGCCATCGACCTCACAATGGCGAAGATGACTTCAGGAACGGAGCCACTCCGAGCCATTCCGTCTCCCGTTTCGAAGATGCTAACGATGGACAGCGCAAGCGGTGAACGCCCCGTAAGTCGTGAGAAAATCGCCTACCAAGCACTCGGTATCAAGCCTCCACGATCCGCTCAAATTGATTCACGCTTCAAGAGCAGCCTCCGCAAGCGCATCACCGACATTCTTGGTGTTGCAGGTAAAGTGACCAACAAGGCTGGGCGCGCTGGTGCCATTGGCCAATTGCCATTCATCGATAACCACATTTTCCTCACAGCACAGCACATCAACGACTTCCGTCAAATGCTGACGATGTACCACCTTGTCCGTGAGCGAAACGCTCCGTTCATGGAACTGCTTGTCCCTGGGTTCACCCGAGACGACAAGACCGAACTTCCCTTGGACAAGATGATCGATTACCTGATGCCTTCACCCGACCACATGTTCCGAGGTGAGCGAGTCATGTTCTTCACGACAGGCCCAACTCCTGGGCAAGCGAAGAAGAGCTTCCGTGAATTCGCGAAAGAATTCTACGAATCAGTCTTCCTTGGCTTGGATACCTCACCAATTGCTCTCAAGGAGAAAACAAAGAACACACAAGCAGCACAACGCTTGCTCCGTTCCTACCGATCCGATACCAAAACGCTGTTCCGAAAGGTGCGCACAGCAACGAGCGTTTTGGTTGAGGCCCCTCTCACCCTTCAATTCGACGAATCAATGGGAATCCTGCCCGAACCAGATGATGCGAATAATGCAGAAGCCCTGAAGTGGTGGGGCGTCGGTGAAAACCAAGTGGGAAGGTTTGAATCAGACTACGCTGTTGTAGGCGCATTCTTTGAAGGGGATGATGTAACCCTCTCGCGTTTCAATTACCAAGCTCTGTCTCCTATGGGTAAGAAAAAGGTGAAATTGCAACGGACAGGTCCAACCGCAACCTCATCCATCAACCAACTCACCTCTGCGGGACAAGGCCCATTGGCCGGAACCGTGGGGCTCATCCCTCTCCACAACCCAGGATTCAAACTACCTCCTATCGGCTGGAACAGAGGATGGATGATTCCAACGATGCAAGTCATGGATGAGTACTGGTACATGCTTGGTGCGAATGACAATGTGAAACTCGAAGTCCACGATCTGCTTTACCTCATTGGAAGCCAAGCGATGGAGAGCATGGGCTACGAGATCAACGCCCAAGAATACCTCATCATCCTCCTCTTGCTCGGCATATTCGACAGCCGTGACGGCGTGGAAGCACAAACCGTGGAACTGACGCTTCAGCAACTTGAGGATGAGGACTCAGCGATCAGCAAGCACTTGAAGGCCCTTGAGGAACTCAAGGGTGAAGCCGTGCAAGTGAAAGAGGTGACCGAAGCAACCGAACTGTCCGCAGAGGAAAAAGAAGCACTTGAGAAAATGGAGGCTGAAAAGGCCGCTGAAATCGCACTCGGAGGTTACACAGGCGATTCCTCACCGCCCCCACCAGACGAGTTGGCAGCAGCAATGGCAACGCTTGATTCCATAAGTCCGCCTGGTGCCCGGCGAAGAGGAGTCAGGCGGTCCAGCATCCTTCCGTTTTTGGGTGATGGACAGCGCGCCACCGTGGGCACTCGATATTGGGACAAAGCCAAGATCACGGCACTTGCAAAGAAGCAGCGTGAACTCATCGAGTCTCGAACGAAGGAATTGATGAAGCCAGGTAACGAATCAGTCAAGGAGATGAAGAAGGCCTTCGATCTATCGCTGGACAACATCAAGAAGTACAACGCACACCTGAAGCAGGCCTTCGCCTTCTCGGACAAGGCAACCACGGCAGTACTCGGTAAGTTCCTCCTGGACATCAAGATGTTGCAGCAAAAACTGGTTGAAACCGAAGCCCTTACCTCTCAAAGGGTCAAAGAGGCCGAAACCCGAACCTCTGCCATTGGAATGAAAGTAAAGGATGAGGCTCGTGGCAGGTACCTCGATACGATCAAGAAAAAGATTGCAGAGATGAAGAAGTTGACTGATATGGGCACACAACTTGTTCCCCTGGTCAATGTCTTCGTTTCATCCATCGAAAGAATGGGTCGAGTCCTTGGCGGAGACGCAGAGATGAACAGAATCCAAATTGAGCTTGAAGGGTTTGCGAAGACACTTGCAAGCAAAGCCAAGACAAAGGAGGCGACGATGCCAACCCCTGCGTCGGAGTTCACAGCTCTGGATGAGATTGCCGGTGTGATTGAACGAGTGAATGGAGCGCCTACGAGAGAAGAAGCATGGACAACCGCCATGGATTGGGTGAACAAAGCCAAGGGTACCAAAGAAAACGCTGTGAAAAAGCACAAAACTGTGCTTGCCGCAGGGAAGAAGGCACTCAAAGAGGATGTAGGAACAGCGACTGATGCTGCAATCAAGGAATTCATTGCAGGAGTTCTTCGCATGGTTCAGGACGATCCAAACAAGTTCTACAACGCAGGCAAGGATGCCAAGACGGGGCTCAGAGTTCTCGGTTCAAACGGCATCAGCATGTTCGGCAACGCTGCAAAGTTCAGTACCCTCGCTGAGAAGAAACTCAAGGGAATGGAAGAGCCGGAAATGATCTCCACGACGAGTCCAGGAACGGAAGCACCGCCCATCGAAGAGGCCGAAGATCCGCCTGCCGAAGCTCCTGCCCTACCGGCAAACTTCGACACCGAATCATTCGAAATCCTGATCAACATCTTAACGCCAGATGGCCGCCTTGAGAAGATGAAAGAACTCGGGTACACCGTTTCAGGTACAGAAGAAGATTTGCTGACTGAGGAACTTGTTCTCGCAGATCCGAACGAACTCGATGCAAATGGGGTTCCAGCGGCAAAAACTGAGGACACGGAGTATTTGACCTTCAGGGTTCAAAGCAAAAGATCCGGTGAAGAGGGCAGGTATCTGCACTTTTTCAAAAATGGAAACATTGAGACAGCAGGTGCTGAAGTGGTGATTGCTGTTGAACGCCGTTCTGCCAAGCGTAGTGAGCGAAGCTACAAAGGCGTGACAATCCGCAAGCTCAAGAACGGTTACAAGGTGGTCATGGACTCGGGAGACAAGGAGTTCAAACTCCTGAAGCAGGCTAAGGAGTACATCGACGCCTCCAAGGACAAGCGTCGAGCTCCTATCCTTGACGGCCACACCTGCGTCTACATGGTCAGCAAGTCCCCATGTGGCGGTCTCCTGTACCAAATGAAGACCAACCCTCCGATGCACACTTGCCGCACCTGTGGGGCAAAGTACCGTCTGGAGGGAGCCTGATGACCAAATTCGACAATTTCGAAATGGTTCTCGGTGTTGGGCTGAGTGTCTGGGGATTCAAGCGTCTGGCTGTGAACCAACAGGATGGTTTGGGAATCACATTTGCGATCGCAGGAATCAATTCAATCATCGACGCTGGCAAAGCGCTGTACGGGGGCGATTGAGTGCCCAAGCAGTCGTCCAAGTGGACAATGACGGTGTTCCATGAGGAAAACGGAACCCTCCAAGTACGCTTTGAAGGCCCAGCAAACAAAGCGAAGGACATGCACGCCCTGGAAGCAGCCATCCGTGGTCTTCGCTCTTGGGACATCGAGCCTCACTTCGTTGATGGGAAGGCACCCAAGACGATGAAGCGGGATTGGTTGATGCCAATCAAGCGTATCGCTGCGAAGATGAATCCAGGGCACGGGAAGAAAAAGAAGTCCAAAGGGAGCAAGACCACAGACCAAGACGCGATTGACCTTTACCGACGGTTCAACGGAACAGATCCAAACGACATCAAACACACACAAGTGTGGCTACCCGATGAGAGCTCGCCTCTTGTTGCCCTGGGCGAAGGTTTCTGCCCTTTTGTGGGCTATTCGTCTGCCAAGACAAACACAAAGGGCGAAGAAGACAAGTACATTCATCACTTCGGAGAGGAAGGGGGCAAGAAGCCCCGCCTCTATGTGACCTGCCCTCCGCCTGGTTATCAGCGCATGCTGGTGATCTACGGCGGGGATTGGGACATTGAGGAACGGGGTGATGGTCTCCTATGGTTGGTGAATTGAAATGAGCAAACACGACAAATCGGTGCTGAACTCAATCAGCAACATGGGTAGCAACATCAAGAACGACCTGTCGTCTTTCAAGGACGGCCGCTGGGGGTTCTTGTCGAATCCTGTGGGTCACCTCTCGATGATGTACATCCTCGGGGCAGCGACATTCATCTTCGGTACAATCTTCATGGGAGCAGTCGCCAGCGAGATCAACGATGAGTGATGGAGATGAAGAAGAATGGCAGACATCCCAGTGGGCAATACTGAGAAGGATGCAGTCCCAACCTACAGAGGCTCGACTCAAGAAATCGACCCGGACGCTGCCAACATCGCATTACCTGAGGACGAACTGCCCCAACATGTCGGTGCTGCCTCCCTATCCGTAGAGAAGGCTTTCACGGGCATTCCACGGCCATTTGCTGGCGTCGACGGTTCTTTCGACACCAAGGGCGGAATCAAAGAAAAGGCTACCCTCATCAGCCGGATGAAGAACCTGGTTCCATACAAGTTCAACAATGAAGGAAAGAGAGGCAAAGTGACCCCGCTCACACAAATGTACCTCGTGCGTTACTTGGGACCTTTGCTGTACGACAACGCAGGGCAGGCTTTGATGAAACAGAAAATCACGCCAGAGAAGAAGTCCTCTTCGAAAAAGCAAGCAAGAGAACGGCTTCAAAGACTGATCCGCCAAGTGGATGAGCTTGATGCTGCCCTGGCAAGCGAATCAAAACTGGAGATGGATGTGCTCTTTCCGTTCCTGCGTCTGAAAACGCTCCTGTCTGACGGAGTGGCACCTATGCCTGAATTCAAGACCGGCATGGTCCAACAGTACTACTCCGGATTGAACGCAGATCAGAAAAAGAAGTTCAGAGATGTCCTACGCAAGCTCCCAGGCGGGTTGCCCACTCAAGGCGAGAAAGGTGCTTTGACCTTGGAAGACAGGTATCACCTGCCAATCATGACCATGATTGAAGAACTTCAGGACAAAGGGCAGAAAGCAACCAAGCTGACCCTGCTGGACGATCCTGGAGGTGAAAAGAGAATCCCTCTCGAGCAGGGTTCTGCTCTCACCTCTTATGGAATGAACATCCTCCTTGCAGAGGAGGGTGGCCGGCACGGAATCGCAGAATCAATGCTCTCAGAATACCCTGTGGAATGGGAAGAGTTGGAGGATTTTGACGGCGTAGGGTACCTGATGGAGCTGATCATCGCAATCTACGACCTCGATGACGACAATGCTCTGTACGCTTTGCAAAGCCTCCTTACGACTGAATTCGAATTGGTCATCATGAACATGGGCACCAAAACCGAAAGTGCAACCGCTGTCATCATGGATGACGACAACGAAGTGAGGATCGGCCTCAACTTGCTATCTGGAAACTCCATCGGCTCTGCGTCAGGATCCCTTGCACAAGAGGGAAAGTCTGCAATCAACCTTGATGGAAAGTCGTTCCCTGAAGGGCCTCGCTTGCCTGGATGCGTAGTCTTGTTCAATTTGGCTGTTCACATGCGCTCCGTCCTTACGAGGAAAAAACTCGTCTACAAGACCTACACGGGTGCAACGACGAAAGAGCGAGAGTTCAGTGATGAAGACCTGGCTTTCAGGATGGAAGCCTTTGACGCATTCTTTGGAACGACATACGATGGCGACAAGCTAGTGGGCGTGAACGGTGCAGGCACATTCAACCCAGGGAACATCAGCTTCGACAACGGCAGGATGGGCTACTGCACCATCCTATCGTCCACAGGATCAGAGGAATCAGCCATCGACCCTGCTGAAGCACGACTGTTCAATGCTGTGGGGCAAGTCGTTGAGACAATCATGCTGGACAACGCCGTAGAAGCGGCTCGAGGGACGAAAGAATTCCCTTCACACACACGATACGATGAAACAATCAACGCTTTGGTTGGAAACAGCAAAGCGATCGGGATTGCGACCTATCACGCCCAGTTCCATTTCAACATGCTCCTCAATCAACTCCAAGCTCCGTTCAAGGACATGAATGTGGAAGGAGAGGCTATAGTGGGAGGTCGTCTACTTGCGATTGAGGCCTACTTTGGAGACCCTGCGAAATTGATGCTGTACTGGATGCTTAACTTCCGGGACTACCTCGATTGGGGGAGCACGGCAGACGACGGAACACCGATGTTTTTCCAAGCACCGTTGGATGCGAATACTCGTGCGGAGATCGCAGCAAAAGAGAAGAACAAGTTGTCGCACTTGATCTTGAGCTACTACCGCCTGTCGTTTGCAATGCTGGCAACGAAGGAAGTTGTCACAACAAAGGGCAAGAAGCCAAAGGGCGCGGCGGACATCAAGGCATACTGGACGAAGCTACTGAGCGATTCCCGAAATGATCCGCCCACTGGCTCTCTGTTTGTCCAAATGCTTGCTTATGCCTTTGGCAGCATCGGTGAGGAAAGCCGACGAAACGACATCCCGTATGCGTCATGGTTGCCGCCACCAACACAGACTGCCAACATGACGACAAAGGACCAGTCAGCGAACCTTGTCTCAAAGTACCTCAAATGGGCTTACGGCCAAAAGCCATTGGACATCACCTGGTTCGGAGAAGTCGCTGCGGTGTACCATGCTGCGAAAGCCATCAGCATGACGGAAGACTACCCCTCTATGGTCGAAGGGTTCGTTGAAGCGGTTGCAGCAGACGGCGGTCACGCCTTCCTTTTCGCTGTGCTCTTACACGAACTATCTGAAAGAAACTCAATCCCAGAGGAGCCGCAACCACTCAAGGTCGAAATCACCGGAGCTTACATCGGAAAGGTAGCAAAGGTAGGCGAAGAGGCGACTCCATTCACCGACGATGACGATGACGATGACGATGCTACTGAAGATTCAGACGACTCTGATGGCAGAGGTCCAAGCGGTCCGGATGAGCCCGCAACAGAGGGTCCGACTGAAAGTGAAAGTGATGATTCAGCAATGTCGGGTATGGAGGCAGGATCCGCAGCGTCGATGTTTGAAGCCGCTGTCGACCCGTCAGAAGCAGGGTTCACCATGTCCGAGGCCGAGGATGATCCGGAACCTACGGTCATCACTGATGCGGATGCGACCTTCCTGCGTACTTTTATCGATGTGGTCTCGGAACCTGATGAAGGTATAAGGTATGAATTGGTTGGGACGACAGTTCGCAATGCCGAAGGTGTGAATTCAGACATCATAGACGAGGTCACGGGTGAGATGAGCAACCCCGAAGAAGCAATCAGGATCGCAGAAGAATACCTGAAAGAACGGGAAGATGAGAATGTGGGACTACTGGGGGAACGCTGAATGCAGATGCCAGAGTCCCTCTCGTACATTCTCAAGAGCACGCTCTTTGATCGAGACCCCAACTTGGAAGAACAGGATGTGATTGACCAGGTGCTTCGGTGGATGGGCAGCGGTGCCAAACGGCCAGGTCTCCTGTTGACAAAGCCCTCGCTGTACTTCTTGTCCAAGGGTGCAGGTGGGTTGAATCAGGAACTCCTGCCTGTCGGTGCTGAAAGGCAAGGCCAATCAGGAGGTCTCGCCTTCGAGGGTCAAAGGCCGGTGATCATCCCCGGACTTGACTACCCGGGCGTACCTTTCGACATGCTTCCGCGATTCGTCGCTGCCCAGGCGGTCGAGTTGTTCAGGGAACATCGAGCTGGGAGCAGACTTGGACCAGATCCCAACATGCTGACTCCTACTGAGATGGTCACAGAAGTGAACCCAAGCAGATACGAACCTGAAGAGGAACTATCGGTCATCGATGCACAGCGTCGGATGCGAGCGTCATACGGTATGCGTCTTCTCCGCTACATGGATGCAAGGTTGAAGGTCCCAGGCAAGAAGTACATTCACTTTGACCTTTCACAGGGTCGTTCAGAACTCAAGAATGAGAAGGGCTCGTACAACTCAGGCCAATCCACAGGCATCGCCATGGAGGGAAATCCAGAAACGGTTGTCCAAGTCGTGTTTCGTCCACGATCAAGCGGTGGCCAAAAAGCAACGCAAGGGCAGTTCAGAAACAGCGTTATTCAACTATGCCGTCAATTGGCAGAGAAGGAGGATATTGGTTCGTTGCCGATGACGATGGGCAAGCGCATGGTGGTTCACTTCACAAAAGGGCGCGTTCCAATCGGCATGGGCGAAGTGTACCAAGCTATGGGGAATGTTGGAGGCAGAATGGTCGGTGGTCGTTCCTCAGCCCGGGGCACTCGCCTTGACTACAAGGACATGCAGTTCTTGGATTGCATCGCAACGAAGGAATCCTTTGTAGGGCTGCAAGAGCAACCCTTCATGTTCGCTTTTTCTCTTCACATTCAACCGCGCCCCGCAAGGTCAGGTGCATCCACGCCAAATGAAGGCGGGCACAAAATCAACCCCGAAGTTGCTTCAGGTCTCGCCATCACCCCACTTACCAAGCAATTCTCCCACGGCTACGACGATCACCCTGAGGTGGTTCTGTACCGAGCTGGCGATCTTCTGCAGAAAGCAGTCGCATTCTACCGTATTGCGGGTTTGATGGACATACCCGATGGGTCGTCAATCGAAGTAACCAATTCCGAGGACGCAGTTCGAGCATTTACAGCAATGCGGGCCGATCAGCCGAAGGAGGGGAAACTTGCAGATTTGACCGATGCAATCGTCTGCCACGCTGTTTCGGAAGGGCGCGATGCAATCATGCATTACACAAGTGGCCGTGCCGTTCTGTGCCTAGGCCGAACAACTACACTGACGAATCTACGACAAACGAATGAACTGGAATTGTTGTGTTCCGACTTGGGAATAGACGAATTGACAGTCGAATGCACAGTACCGAACATCGAACTTGCTCAGATGAATTACGGTGGGGAATCAGAAGAATCACTCGACGCCAAGACCGTCTTGTGGGACGAGATGATCGTTCGATTGAAGCGCATCCCGGGCGATTCGTGGCGTCAATGGACGACGCTTGCGCTCATCGCCGACGGTTCAATCCGACCAGAGCGCTACAGCATGGGCGGGATTCAAGAGTTGTACTACGATGAGGTCGTTCAGGGCGAGGCTCAAGCTGTTATGGCGTACGATGAGGATAACCGCAGGACAATCGTCTACGCGCCCCGCCTGATTGATGCTGTTGTGATTGCGTTTGACACGGCAGGAAAGCGCCCCCAAAATGGCGAAGTGGGGAATCTGCTTGTCGCTTTGCTGGACACAGAGCGAGTCAAAATCGGTAAGCGTCGTCGCAAGACCGAGATCTACTACCCGCTCGGAACCATCAGCACTTTGAGCGGTTTCACGGTTGAGAATCGCAGAAGCATGTTCGAGCACTTGGTTGAACACATCACCCATTACGAAGGGGACATGGCATTCGTTGATCCTGTTCGGTCAAATCTCATACTGCGCATCGAGTACGACGGATTTGCCAACGAGCGTCCGCAGGTAACCTATCGCATGAAGCACCAACGCGCCCTGTACGAAGGGGCAACATACCGTCCACAGCCCGAAGGCGTCCTTGGAACGCTACCTGGCGAATCGTCCGACTACAACCTTGACCGTCTTGTTGGCCTTGGTGGCGCAGGGCTCATCGACATTGGTCCGAGCTACCTGATGCCCCATGGTGAGCGTCGCATGCCAATCCTACGAAACCCAAGGGTGATTCACCTCAGTTCCTACATCCGTTCACTTTCTGATTTGCTCCAGGGCGATCCCAAGATGGTCGCAGCCTTTGGCAAGAAGCAAGGTGAGGGCAAGGATGCTGTTTTCGATACCGGCGTCCCCCTCGCCCAAATCAATCCACCTGCATACGAAATGTACCCCGGCGGTATCGTTCAGATGATTGCCGATCAAATCCGCATGGGTTCACTCAAGCAGAAACCACAAGGCGTACGGCTCGGTTTCAACTATCCGTCAATCCAACCTGGATGGCAGGACGAATACCCCCAACTGGCCGGGCGACTCGAACAAGCCAAGGAGCGAGGCTTTGCAGTGAACTTCAATCCACCGACCATCAACTTCAGCACCGAGCTTGATGGGGAAATCGACGATCCGCGAAACGACCCCCTCTCGGTGAAAGACCTGCTCGATAGGTCGCTTGAGCGTAGGGGAAAGAAAAAACATCATCCTTTAGTGCAATACGGTGATTTCTGGCTTTACGGCAAAAAGGGTGAAGGTGACTGGGAACACATCGGGCAAAGAATTGCTTCGAATTGGGAGTATGCAAGCATCCCTAAGGGTTATTCCGACTACCAGTACAGGCCTCCTCCTGTTCAACCAGATTATTCATGGGCGGAATGGTTCAAGCAAGTCGACGCTCCGTTGCCAAACCCGTACCCGCGATTCACAGCTCACAGGCAACAGGTTCCTTGGGACTTTGACCAAGACATCTTCGACGGATCAACCTTCAGGACCTTGACTGGCAAGAAGTTCAACCAGACGAGGGGAATGCTCAACGCAAACAAGCGGTATTCGGACCTTTACGACCAGGGCATCGCTGTCCAAGCAATCGTA
>Ga0160423_10003446_pt1 | contig 13136 bp, 10 predicted proteins | sample CRUFie14St8metaG_FD_108191 | JGI IMG/M metagenome (GOLD analysis project Ga0160423, IMG submission 108191) | Marine microbial communities from the Costa Rica Dome - CRUD Field 142mm St8 metaG | ecosystem: Environmental > Aquatic > Marine > Oceanic > Photic zone | place: Costa Rica: the Eastern...
CTTATTAATCAGGGACCCATTCCTCTTTCAATCCTTAAGCAGGGTTAGGTCTAGGACCTAGCCCTCTTTTCTTTCTCGGTCAGATCAATTCCTCAGCGGCACCATACGAGGGGATTGTGCCCCCATGCCTTTGGGCTATTCACCAACCGCAAAGTCAAAGATGATCTCGGAATTTGCCATCTCGATATCTTCAATCGAATCAGGAAGGATCCCGGAGCCACCCAGCATCACGATGGTGAGCTCGGCGAGACCAGCAACGGGAGCAATATCGGTTACCTGACGACACTTAACGAGGCTAAATTGAACGAGGCTCCGAAGCTGTGAGACTTGCTTGATATCTTTGAGATTTCGACACCCTGTCACATCAAGCTGCTCCAAACCGTCGCAGACTTCGATACCCGAAAGGGTTTCTAATTTAGGACAGTGGGTGAAACCTGCATACTGAGACACGGATGAAGGTATACCCTTGATGGAACTGAGATTTGGGCACGCTTCCAAATGAATTTCTTTTAGGCTGGATAACCCTGATAGAGCCTCCATTGAGGTTATTGAGTCCTGCCCCCCCATCCTCAAAACTCGCAGAGATGCAAGCTGTCCGATCTCTGATAAATCCGGAACGTCAACGTTACGAATATCGAGAACAATCAAACTGGAAAGTCCAGAAACGCCTTTCAGACCAACGAGTGAACTGGCATTGCTGACATCAAGATCCGTCAACTGATCAAGTCGTTCCAAGCCTGTTACAGATTGAATTCGAGACGCTCCATCAAGGAACAACTGCTTTAGCAGCGCCAGCGACGAAACATCAAGACTCGTCAACTTACGGCAACGACTCAGATAAAGATTTTCCAGAGCAGACAACCCTACCAAATCAAATTCCTCGAGAGCAATCGACCCGGTGAGATCAAGCGTTACGAGGGAAGGTAATCTGCGTATAGGAGAAGCATCCCTTAACTTAGTCGCATCCATCACGATGAGTTCCGCGAGATTAGGATGACTCGACACCCCGTCAACAGACTCCAGATTGGGGCAGTCAATGACAACTAACGAAACAACTGAAGTGAGTCCCTCAAATCCATCGAGAGACTGAAGATTGGGAGCACCCGTTAAATCAATAACTGTTGGCTCCCCCACCCGTTTGACAAGAGAGGCGAACTCAACCAGATCAACGAGAGCTTCCCCATCGCAGCCAATGAAAAACTCATTGTCCCTTTCTACCACCTGCGCATTGAAATGGATTCTTAGCTCCTCTAAAGCGGCTTCACGATCTGCCCGTTGCCACAACACCAAAACCACGACTGCAACGATCGTTGCCGCTGCGATTACCAGATAACGAGTCGCACTCTTCATGATTGAGGGGAGAACTGCACTGCGCAGCGTCAAACCATACCCCAACCCATCGAATTCTGCCAAGGTAGATTGTGGAGAAACGCGGCTAAGGAACTGGGATGCGATCGAGAATCGCAGCGATAATTTCTTCACTCGAAATTTCCTCAGCCTCCGCCTCGTAGCTCAGAAGAATTCGATGCCGAAGAACGTCGTGCGCAAGATCCTTAACGTCCTGCGGAACCACATAACCACGGCCTTGGAGAAAGGCCGCTGCCTTGGCCGCGAGAGTCAAATTAATCGTACCTCGAGGTGAAGCGCCCGCCCGCACCAACGGCCCGAGCGCCGGGTCAACCTCGCCGGGCTGGCGAGTCGCGTGGATCAAGCTGACGATATAGTCCTTCACCCCGTCATCGACATAGATGTAGTCCACCAGCTTGCGACTAGCGATGACCGTCTGCGGCTCCACAACTGCAGTTGTCGTTGTATTCGCTGATGAAGTGGCCATGCGATCGAGGATAGCCCGCTCTTCGTCTAACGTCGGATAGTCGACGAGGACTTTGACAAGAAAGCGGTCAAGCTGCGCTTCCGGGAGCTGGTAGGTTCCTTCCTGATCGATCGGGTTCTGAGTTGCTAGAACGAGGAAGGGATCCGGCAGTTGGTAAGTGGTGTCTCCAATAGTCACCTGGCGCTCCTGCATTGCCTCAAGCAGCGCACTTTGCACTTTAGCAGGAGCCCGATTAATCTCGTCGGCCAGGATCAGGTTCGAGAAGACAGGCCCGAGTTTTGGAGAAAACTCATTCGTCTGTGGGTTGAAGATCAAGGTGCCGAGCAAGTCAGCAGGTAGCAGATCAGGTGTGAATTGAATCCGCTGAAATTGAGCTGCCAGCGATCCTGCAAGCGAGTTGACCGTGAGCGTCTTCGCCAACCCCGGAACGCCTTCAAGGAGAACGTGACCGTTGGTTAGTAATCCAATGAGGAGGCGATCAACCAATTGATTCTGCCCCACGACTACCTTGCCCATTTCGGCCTTTACGGCCTTAACCCAGGTTCCGTGGCGATTGATCTCTTCGGCGAGTTTGTTGGTGTCGACAGTGTGCATCAAGATGGCCGATAGAATGAAGCAGATTTTCTCGCATGCAAGCCCCCAACTCACGCAGGCGAAGGTTCTTCACCCTCGTCGTTACCGCTTTCCTCGTTACTTTCACTACCAAGACGCTTCTCAACCGCAGGCTCAAGACGCTTCTCCCAAATGTAACGCACGAAGAGAACCTTAACCGAGGCTGTAAGCGGGACAGCGAGCAGTGCCCCCAGCAATCCGCCAAGAAGCAGTGACCAGAACAGGACCGAAAAGATCACCGTCAAGGGGTGCAGCCCCACTGAATCGCCGACAATCTTAGGAGCCGTGACAAGTCCGTTGATCTGCTGAAGAATGATAAAGATGGCGAGCACAATCAAGGGGTAAGCCCACACACTAGGTAGCCAGTTCCATGCGTTCACTCGAATCTCTACTTTTCCGGCGTCATCCAACACCTCAGTAACAACCTTCGATCTCACCTTGGTTTCGCCATCACTGTCTACGAATTCGACCTTAGCCACCGCTCCAACTTCGGGTGGATCATTACCGGCTACAGTTCCAACTTCAGTAGCCCCGAAGTGAGCAATCGCTATAATGATTGTGGGAATCATGACGAGAAGATTCCCGATATACGGAATCAATCCGAGGATCGCAAGGAAAGCACCTATGAGAAGCGCATAAGGCACTCCAAGCATCGATAGAGCAATAGCAATCAAGGCGCCATCAATTAGACTGACCATCATCTGCCCACGGAAAAAGGAAATCAGGTAACGATTAATTTCGGTCAGAGTCCCCACCACCTCGTCTTTGAAATGAGAGGCACGAAGCGGGACATAGTCTGCCCAGGTTTGAGAAATCTTGCGGCCCTCTTTAAGGAAATAAAAGAGGTAGATCGGAACGAGGAGAAGCCCAAGAAGATAGCCAAAGAATCCAAACGCACCACTGAGGCGACTCCACAACCATTTGCCGATCTTTGAAGCCACCGCTGGCCCTTCGTTGCCAATCCAATCGATTCCCTTGTCATAATATTCCTTCGCAATACCGGCGCTCACGTAAGGCTCGGCCGAATTGGCTCCTTTTTTCAGCAGGCCAACGACGTCTTCCTGTATTTGATCCGCATTTTCGAGGACCTCACTAGCTTGCCCGAAGGCTGGGACAACAACCATTACCATCAGACCGGTGATCAAGGTAAGGAAGCCGACAAAGACAACCATCATGGCTCGTCGATCCGGCCAGCCTCGCTTTCGAAGCCAATCCACAATTGGTTGGAGCAGATAGGCAATGATCCCAGCTAAAGCTAGCGGGACTAATACCGGTTGAAGATAACCGAGAACCATACCTGTGAGCAAAATTAAGCCCAAAGCGACCGCGCCAATAACGACTATAGAAGAAGCTGTAATCGCGCTCCAAAGAGTCCGCCGTTGAAATCGGGACGGATACTCCATCCTCGGCTTTTCAGCAGTTTCAGTCTCAGTCGATTCCATCAATGAATGTGATTAGGATATTCCCTCACTGGCCTCGCACAGGCAATTACAAAATACCTAACGAGATGTAATGTTACTTTTTCCGCGGTTCGAGCTCCTGTGAATAATCCTGTGAATAACTCAAAGTAATCCCAATTTATATCGAGATACTGGGAATAACTCCCGGCAATTGACGGAAACGACGAACTTTTATTGCCGCAAGAGATACAATTACTGCTCAAAACGTCGTCCATATTTCACTCAAGCAACTAACATTACCTGAGTTTTTATAACCTATTGTATTTCAGTATTTTATGAGTTTATATTACGAAGATCAAAGAGTAATGCAGTTATCCCAAGTGGCTTAAAATTAGAGCATTATATCTTTTTAAAATTATCATTTTGGCTTTATGAGAGACATTTTAGATTTTTCACATTGATCGCCTCTTGTGTGAATAAGTCGAAGAATAAGTCTGTGAATAACTCGTGAAAAACTAGTTGAAGCAGAGGCCTCCAAATTCATCTGGTTTTCAATCGTTGCATTTCCGTGCTATGGATTGCGGCTAAAGGTCGCCAAGTAATCGACAATTCCTGACCTTTTCTTTTCATCACGTTGCTCCCATGTTTGTTGACCATATTAAGATTTTCGCGAAAGCCGGTGATGGAGGTCATGGCTGTTCCAGCTTTCGTCGCGAAAAATTTGAGCCAAAAGGTGGTCCTGACGGCGGCGATGGCGGTCGAGGTGGCGACGTGATCCTTCAAGTCGACCATCACACTGATAACCTAAAAGCATTCTTCTACCGCCCAAACCAGAAAGCCGAGCGCGGCATGCATGGGCAGGGCCAGCGAAAGACGGGCAAGTCTGGTAAGAATCTTGTTTTAAAGGTTCCGCCAGGAACGATCGTCTACCGAACAGAGCCCCATCACCTGAGAAAGGGAAAGGATGACTTCGAAGAACCAGACCTCTCTACTGTCGATTGGGCGGGAGAGTTCATCGAGGATGAAGAAGGGCAGATGGTAGTCATGGATAGAACCATGCCTGAGCAAGAGGATGAAACAGACGATAAGGATTCTGCTCCATCAGAAGAGGCCGAAGCTACCGAAAAAGCCGCCGAAGTGCTCTCGGAAGACGAAGACAACAGCGAATTTTTTGTCGATGGCGAAGAAACCGGGAATTTTGAGGTTCAGGCAGAAGAACCCCATCCCTATGGCGAACTCATCGCTGACCTCACTGAAATTGGTCAAAAATTCACCCTCTGCAGCGGAGGGATCGGCGGCAAGGGCAATTGGAACTTCCGCACTGACACCAACCAAGCTCCCATTGAGTTTACCATGGGCGGGAAAGGAGAGGAAGACTGGTTTTACCTCGAACTCAGGCAAATCGCAGACGTCGGCCTCGTTGGTTTTCCTAATGCGGGCAAGTCGACCTTGCTCACTACCCTTTCGAATGCGACCCCGAAAGTGGCAGCCTACCCATTTACCACTCTGAAACCGATGGTTGGAGTGGTTGATTTTCCGGGGTTCTACCGTGCCACGATTGCTGATATTCCGGGGCTAATTGAAGGAGCCCATGCCAATATTGGACTGGGTCACGATTTCCTGCGCCATATTAGTCGATGCTCGATATTCTTATTTGTCGTCGACACCGCCGCAGTCGATCAGCGTGATCCTATCTCAGATATCCAAATCCTTCGAAAAGAGCTTCGTCTCTATGACGAAGAATTGGGTGAGCGCCCGTGGTTGATCGTCCCTAACAAAATCGATCTCGAAGAGTCGAATCTTTACCTCGAAGCCCTCAAGACTCGATTTCCCAAACAAGAGGTCTTCCCTATTTCCGCTGAGAAAGGAGACGGCCTTGACGCACTGAAAAAGCGCCTCTGCGAGCTCGCGGGCAAGCGCCCCATCTAACCAAGGCAGCAGGGAATAAGCCGTTGCGTTCGCAGCAGCCTGCATTAACCTTATCGTCGGCATGGGAACGGAAAGCTACGGTTTCATCTCCACTACTGTTATCGCAATTATTATAGGCTGAACACGCCTCGTGATTGCGAATCGGTCTACTTCACTACTCTTAGCTGCTAAGAGCCAACCGAATCGGGATCACCCCAATTCCACGACTTGTTCCCCTCATTGAACCCGTTGAACCTTTGCCTTTACCCTTAAACTCATTATGAGCGACCATCCTAACGTGAAACTCTACGACACCACCCTGCGTGACGGCACCCAGGGCGAAGGTGTGAATTTCAGCTCCCTGGATAAGATTAGAATTGCACAGGAACTCGATGACTTTGGGATGCATTATATCGAGGGTGGCTGGCCCGGTTCAAATCCGAAGGACGTCTCGTTTTTCGAAAAGGCCGCTGATCTCGATTGGAAAAACGCTAAGATCGCCGCCTTCGGAAGCACCCGCCGCAAAAACACTGCAGTAGAAGATGATCCACAGGTTCAGTTGCTCCTTGAGGCAAAGACGCCTGCGATCACCTTCTTCGGTAAAAGCTGGCGCCTTCATGTCAACGAGGTTCTCAGTACCACCGAGGAGGAGAATCAGGCGATGATTCGCGAGACAACGCGCTATCTCAAAGAAAACGGGCGCGAGGTCATCTACGACGCAGAACATTTCTTTGATGGCTACAAGGACTCCTCTGAACATGCCCTCGCTACACTTCTGGCGGCCAAAGAAGGAGGCGCCGACTGGGTCATTCTCTGCGACACGAACGGAGGCACCATGCCCCATGAAGTGGCCGAAATAACGCAAGTGGTGATGAAAGAAATCGGAATACCCGTAGGGATTCACACTCACGATGATACTGGCGTCGCGGTTGCTAATGCACTAGCTTCCGTTCGCGCCGGAGCAACGCAAATACAGGGCACGGTTAACGGCTACGGGGAACGAGTGGGTAATTGTAATCTCACCACGGTCATTCCGAACCTGCAGCTAAAGATGGGTCGCCCTGTCATCGAAGATGTCGGGCGCCTGACTCACCTCGCCCATTTTGTCGATGATCTTGCCAATTGTGCTCACAACATTCGGGCACCCTACGTCGGCTCGACTGCTTTCGCCCACAAGGGTGGCATGCATGTCAACGCTGTCCAAAAAGTGGCCCACAGCTTTGAGCACATCGAACCCAAGACGGTTGGCAACCGCCAGCGAATTCTCGTTTCAGAACTCTCTGGTCAGTCCAACGTACTCATGAAAGCTGAGGAATTGGGCCTACCGATTGAAAAGGGCAGCCCTGAAGCCAGTGCAATCCTTGAAGATCTGAAGAAAAAAGAAGAGCAAGGCTACGAATTTGAGGCTGCTGAAGCTACCTTCGAGCTGCTCATCCGACATCACCTCGACACCTACAAGCCCTTCTTTGAGCTGAAGGAATACCACTGCACATTTCGCCGTGACGGTGAACAGGATTACCAAACTTGTTCTGCCACAGTGAAACTCGGCGTCAACGGCAGCGAAGAGTATCGGGTCGCTGAGGGAGACGGTCCCGTTAATGCGCTCGACGGTGCCCTTCGCAAAGCGCTGCGTCCCACCTATCCGGAGATCGATGAGATGGAGCTTGAGGACTATAAGGTTCGCATCATCGACAGCCATATGGGCACTGGCGCGAAGACTCGCGTCCTTATCCTTAGCAGCGACGGACAGGAGCAATGGGGAACAGTTGGTGTTAGCTACAACATCATCGAGGCTAGCTGGCGGGCTCTCGTCGATTCAGTGGAGTACTTTCTCGCCAAGAAGCGAAGCGACTGAACCTTCCGCTAAGGTTTCATCACCCCTACCCCTCCGCACACAGGTGGTTGTTTCTCGTATCCGGATTCAGTGATTTGTGACAGAACATATCTGTCACCAGTTATATTCATGTTGTTTCTACGAATTTCATTACTCCTACTGGGCTTCTCCACAATTACCTCCGGTGCCGAGCGTCCAAACATCTTACTGATTTTTACCGATGATCAGGGGATCAATGATGTCGGATGTTACGGCTCTGAGATCCCGACTCCTAATATTGATCGAATTGGAGCCGAGGGCATTCAATTTAGGAATTTCTACTCCGCATCATCGATCTGCACACCCTCAAGATTCGGGTTGCTGACCGGGCGTAATCCGATTCGATCTCAAGACCAGTTACTGAGCGCTCTCATGTTCATGGCCGACGAACACAAAGGATATAGCATCAAACCTCACGAAACCACCATTGCGGAAGTCCTCAGGGATGAGGGGGCCTATGATACCGCCTTGATTGGGAAGTGGCACCTCGGCCACGGCGATGAATCGATGCTTCCTCATCACCACGGATTCAACACTTTCATCGGACACACGGGCGGGTGCATCGACTTCTTCACTATGACCTACGGGATCATCCCTGATTGGTATCATCAGTCGGAAGTTGTCAGTGAGAACGGGTATGCGACCGAACTCATTACAGAGGAAGCCATCGCGTTCCTTAGTGAACGCAATCAGAAGAGAACGGAGCCGTTTTTCCTCTACTTAGCCTATAACGCCCCTCATTTCGGAAAAGGTTACAGCCCCTCTGATGAGGCCCCGGTAAACCTTATGCAACCGCAAGCAGCAGAACTCAAGCGGGTTCATTTCATCGAAGACAAGATTCGTCGGGAATTTGCCGCCATGACTGTGAGCCTAGATGACGGGATTGGGCAAGTCCTTGACTGCCTCGAAGAAAATGACCTCAAAGAAAACACGCTTGTCATCTTTCTAACAGACCATGGCGGTGATCCTACCTACGGCGGCAGTAACCTTCCTTTACGAGGCGACAAGGCAACACTCTTTGAAGGGGGGGTGCGCGTTCCCTGCCTGATGCGCTGGCCGGCAGGCATCGAAGCAGGACAGGAATCAAGCGCACTGCTCTCCTCGCTCGATCTGTTTCCAGGGTTTTGCCAACTGGCAGAAATCACGCTACCCAGCAACTGGCCACTAGACGGATTAAGTTTTATTCCTCACTTGAACGCGCGGAACAAAACCACTGTGACTCGCGAATTTCTCTGGCAAACCGGGGCCCATGCCGAACTCGGCCGAAAATCGTGGCTTGCTTACCGCGCCGGAGATATGAAATACCTGAACAGTCCCCAATACGGCGAGTTCCTCTTTAATTTGGCTGACGATCCTAACGAGAAAGAAAATCTTAAGGAAAATATGCCGGAACTCTTTGAAGAGATGAAACGGACAGCCCTCGACCGGGCGGCCGCAATGCGAACGTCATCTGTCGTTCCCTAGTTACCGAACAGCTTTTCGAAGAAGGACTTTGTCTTTTCGGGGGTAGCTGCTGTTACATCGGCCTCAGCTTCGATGACCTCGACCAATTCTTCTGGCACTTCTGGGCGGACCGTTGAACCGATCATCTTCTCTGGCACCTCGATCACATCCGTGAAGACCTTATTCGGATTGCTCCTGAGGAAGGTATTAATCGGCACGCGCATGAGACGGTTCTCGAATCTGAGACGACGGTGTGCTTCAATGAAAGTACGGGGACTATGGTAGGTGGTGTAGGTTTTTGGATAAAAGTCACGATGCATCCCCACACGAAGATCCTTCCGAATCTCAAAGTGTAGGTGAGCGGTATACATGCGGTAGGGTCCACGTCCCATGGTGCCTACCGTCTGGCCACGGAAAACCTGCTGCCCCAATTGCACTGATCTTACTTTCAAGTGCCCATAGAGCGAGTCGACAAATTCGATTTGCCCAGATTTCCCTCGATAGGCATGACGAATGATCACCACATTGCCCCAGCCTGCCTTATAATCCTCTGAGAAAACGACAATCCCGTTAGCGATAGAGTAGATTGGGTCACCCTCATCACTGTTTCCACCACCATCTCCGTTCCAGTCCTCTCCTAGGTGACCGTTTTGCGTGAATCCGCGGTATACGTAGTAACCGTCAGCGTCCGGTTTCCCGACTGGGTAATCAAAGCCATCAGCGAGCCGGGCTGAAGTGTAGGACTGCGCATTAACAATACCTATGCTTCTCTCCACCAACAGGCATGAGCAAGCGAGACAAATAACAGCGAGAAGTCGCGACGATGTATTGTAGGAAAACACGATCGTAAGAAGACACCAAATTGGTTTAACGCACTCTGAGACGTTTCAACACGGGGTAAATTAGGTAGCGATGAGCTTAAAATACACAAAGGCCGCGGCTCCGGCAATGATGCAGTATATACCGAAATACTCAAATTTCCCTCTTCGGATCGCGGCCAGAACGGTGTAAATGGCAATCAGGCCAGATCCAAAGGCGACTCCCGCTCCGACCAGATAATTAGTCAAAAGGTCTTTTTCCTTAGGTAAATGACCCAGTTCAAGGAAGGCTGCTGCGGCAATTGCCGGAATGGCCATGATGAAGGAAAATTCAGCCGCTGCCGAGGATTTGGCCCCTGCAAGCATGCCCGAAACGATGCTCGAACCGGATCGCGAAACACCCGGTAAAATAGCGAACGCTTGACCAATACCCATGATAAGAGCCGATTTAACACCAACGTCAGCGTCTTCTCTTTGGCGTCCGGCTATCAAGCGCGGAAGAAAGAGAATCCCCCCGGTCATCATGAGTAATAGTCCCACAATCGCAGGGCTCTCGTAAGTGCCCTCAAAGACGTCTTTCAACGGAGAGAACCCCACGATGGCCGCCGGTATGCTGGCTAAGGCAAGCAAAGCTATCATCTTGCGCTCGCGGGCGAGTTCCTCGCGAAAGGGAGGCAGAATGCTCAACAGCATGTTCCAGAGACTTCTCCAAAAATAGATTACTACAGAAAGGAGAGTCCCAAAATGAACCATCACCTCAAAGGTTACGCCCTGATCTGATACACCAAGCAACTTCTGGGAGAGAACCAAGTGCCCTGAGGAGGAAACCGGGAGGAACTCAGTCAGTCCCTGGATCAGCCCCAAGATCATGGCTTCAAGAAGACTCATGTGCATTTATAATCCACAACGATGAATATACCAGAGATCATTCCTGCGGTTTTGAAAGGCTCTAAAAACAGGCTATTTGTGAAATTTTATAAGCCCGCGAAGTAGTTTAAGAATTGTAAAACCTCATTGAGATTGTGCCGCTTACGGCCAGGCGGAGCACTACGAAAAATTTCATGACTTCCCGTGTTTATGGTCATTTCTAGCTTCTCTATTCCTGCAAACTCTCACGAAAGACTCTCAAAATTGAAGCTATTTCTCATTTATCACTTGTCATTATACTGAAACTGGCCACAATTATTAGACCCGGTGCCGCTATATACTGGAATTGTGGTTTTTATCTGCATTAGACAAGGATCGAGAGCATCAATTTCCGGCGCCACACACGAAACTCGACCGAAGACCCATGGCAGACGAAGAACCACCCGAATTGATGACTGTTAAGGAAACCGCAGCGTATCTGCGCATTCCCCTCCCAACAGTCTACTACCTTGTCCAGCGCGGCCAACTTCCCGCAATTCAAATAGGCGGCCGCTGGCGAATAAAGCGGAGCCTGCTTGACCGTGACATACTGAAGACAGATGAAGGCGGCCAGCCCACAGTACTCGTCGTCGACGATGACCCAGCCCTTCAGACCCTATTCAAGCAGTTTCTCAAAAAAGCCGGGTTTGGACGAATTGTTGTTGGGACTGGTGCAGAGGCCCTCAGCTACGCCGAAAAGCAACGCTTTGATCTCGTATTTCTCGACCTCAAACTCCCCGACATACCTGGAGATGAACTTTACGAAAAATTGAAAGGCCTCTATCCAGACCTTCCGATCGTGATCATCACCGGCTACCCTGATAGTGAGATTCTGACCAAGATCCTCGCCAGCGGACCTGTTACCGTGATCAAGAAGCCAATCGAATACGACCAGCTCAATCGCACCGTTAAAATTCTGGGCCATAAAGGCACCGAGGCCGGCTGATTTTGTAATTACCCAAGTCGTTCACCTATTAAGAACTAAAAAAGGCTCTTCCGGCAGGAAGAGCCTTTTTTGTCACGAGTTCGGCCCTCTTATTACAATTGAAAGGCTTTACCATTTTGTCTCTCAAAGAATCGGTTAGCACCATAGGCGGTGTAACTCGCGCTTCAATGGAGCATGTGGCGGTCAAATCTGCTTCTATGGCGCACCTAAAGAAACTTCGCACGCTGGCCGATCGCAAAAATCATGTGCGCACAAAAAAGCCGACCCTCATAGAGAAGTCGGCTTTTCAAAGGTGTTGTGCGTCTAAAAACTAACGGCTTCGCACGCGATTCTTGCCCTGAGAAACAAGGAATCCACCCTGATAAAACTTTGATTGTCGGTTGAACGGTTTAAGAGCCTTTCCATCGATGGTCTCAGGGGCAGCGCCTGTGATCGCGGGGGGAGAACCTGCTTGAGACTCCACCACCGCAGCGGCAGTCGATGGGTCTTGCGCGGGGCGACTCACCGTTGCGCGCCCCTTTTGCTTAATCGCCTCAAGACGTGCTTCAGCTTTTGCAGCATGAATTTTTGTTTGAGCCAATCGACGGTTCCTCAAACGCTCGAGCCAGCCCACCTGATCCGGAGTTCGGAGGTCAGGCAAAGGAGCTAGAATGCTCGTGTCAAGATGATCGGCGCAGGCGCCAGTAGTGGGACTTCCCATGATCATACTTACAGCGAGAACAGCTGCTGCAAAAAGCGTGCTGCGGGAAAAGCTACGAATTATTTGTTCCATATCGTTTGATCAGAAATTGAATGTTTGAAATTTAAATCTTATGTCACTTGAGCGCTGGAATACTTCGGACTAATCGATGATACCAACTGTTGCCTGAGGAACACCAAACACTCGCAGGCTGGAGTAGCGATTTGTGTCAGGATGGTAAGTGTAAACAGTGACTCCTCCGAAGGAAGGCGAGGCAGCGCGCTTTCTTCGAAGCAACTCTTCCGCTTCCTCGCGCTCAATCACCTCCAAGCTGAAAGGATTATTACCAACCATCGCATCGAGAGCGTCCTCAGCGAAGGTGTAGTAGTAGCGCTCGTTATCTTCGTAGATGACTTCATCCAATCCAACGCCAATGATATAGAGACTACCATAGGCATCGGTGTAGTAAACGTAGCGCTCACCATCCTGATCACGCTCTCCAGCAATCCCTGAGTTCAACAGATTATTGAAGAACAGCTGCTCGGTTGGAGTGAGAAATGTCGGAGGCACCGGTGGCTCCGGAGGAAGCGGCGGATTGGCAGGGTCAAAGAAATACACATTGTAGGGGCCGAAACCATTGGATGGGTAATCTCCTTGAGGAGTGAATACGCCGGTTGGTTCTCCAAACGAGCCAGTAGCCATAACGAATTCAGTTCC
>Ga0160423_10003447_pt1 | contig 13134 bp, 12 predicted proteins | sample CRUFie14St8metaG_FD_108191 | JGI IMG/M metagenome (GOLD analysis project Ga0160423, IMG submission 108191) | Marine microbial communities from the Costa Rica Dome - CRUD Field 142mm St8 metaG | ecosystem: Environmental > Aquatic > Marine > Oceanic > Photic zone | place: Costa Rica: the Eastern...
ATAAAACCAAAAACTAAGAATTTATGAAATTAAGTGTTGAAAAAAAATAAAAAAAACATTTTATTTTTAAAAAAGTTGAACTAAAAATAATATTTCTATGCGTATTTTTGCATTATTAAAAATTTATAATTACGATGCAATCAAACATGTTTTCTAAAAGACACATTGGTGTTAGCGATGAGGATGAAAAAATGATGTTAAATTCGTTAAAGTTAAATTCTATAGACGAATTAATTGAGAAAACAATACCCTCTCAAATACACAATAAAAAAAGTATGAACTTACCTAATCCACTTACTGAAGATAAGATGATTTCTCATATGCAGGATTTGGCTCAAAAAAACAAAAATTATAGATCATATATTGGTTTAGGTTATTTCAATACTATCTTGCCAGGTGTTATCCAAAGAAATGTTTTGGAGAATCCAAGTTGGTACACAGCCTACACTCCTTATCAAGCAGAAATTGCACAAGGAAGGTTAGAAGCATTGTTAAATTTTCAAACAATGGTTACTGATTTAACTGCAATGGAAATTGCAAACGCATCACTACTTGATGAGGGAACTGCAGCAGCTGAAGCAATGGTAATGCTTTTTAATTTAAGAAGTAGAGCTAAGAAAAAAACTAATTCTGTTAAGTTTTTTGTCTCAGAATTATGTTATCCACAAACGATTGAAATTTTAAAAACAAGAGCTAGGCCACTTGGCATAGAGTTAATAATTGCTGATCACAAGCAAGAAAAGCTAAATGATGATTTCTTTGGTTCTATTGTCCAATATCCGAGTAAGTATGGTAACGTCTATGACTACAAAGAGTTCGTAGGTCAAGCTAGCGAATTTGATATTAAAATTGTTGTTGCAGCAGATTTATTAAGTTTAAGTATTTTAACACCTCCTGGTGAATGGGGCGCTGATGTTGTTGTTGGAACTACCCAAAGGTTTGGAGTGCCAATGGGATATGGAGGTCCACACGCCGCCTTTTATGCAACACGTGAAAAATATAAGCGATCGATTCCGGGAAGAATTATTGGTATTTCTGAAGATATTAATGGGAATAGAGCTTTAAGAATGGCTTTACAAACAAGAGAGCAGCACATAAAGCGAGAAAAAGCAACTTCAAATATTTGCACCGCACAGGTTTTGTTAGCAGTAATGGCTAGCATGTATGCAGTATACCATGGACCAAAAGGAATAAGAAAAATTGGTAAAAAGATTCATTCATTAACTGCAACCCTTTCTGAAGGCTTGACTCAATTGGGATATCATCAGTTAAATGAAGTTTTTTTTGATACTTTACAAATAAATATTGGTAATGTTTCTAAGGAAAATATAATTACTTATGCAGAAGACGCTAAAGTAAATTTAAATTATATTGATGACCATAGACTTTCAATTAGCATAGATGAAACTGATAATCTTGAAAACATTAATGATCTACTTGAAATTTTTGCGAATAGTTGCAATCACTCAGATTCCTCTGATCTAATATCAGAGGTTTTGAAAGGAGATTATACACAAGCTACTGCTTTAATCCCTGAAAATTTATACAGAAAATCATCATTTATGCAACATGATATTTTTAATAAGTATCATTCTGAAACTGAAATGATGAGATACATTAAAAAGTTAGAAAATAAAGATTTATCTCTAACATATTCTATGATTCCATTAGGATCATGTACAATGAAGTTAAATGCTGCTTCAGAACTATTTCCTTTGAGTTGGTCAAAATTTAGTAATCTTCACCCATTTGCTCCTGCTCATCAAGCGAGAGGATATCATATTATGTTTCATGAGCTTGAAGAAATGCTGTGCGAGATAACAGGATTTGCAGCGATGAGTCTCCAGCCAAACTCTGGTGCACAGGGTGAATTTACGGGGTTAATGGTAATTAAGTCGTATCATCAAAGTCGAGGTGATGATCATAGGAATATTTGTATTATTCCATCTTCAGCTCATGGTACAAATCCAGCATCTGCAATCATGGCTGGCATGAAAGTTGTTGTCACACCATGTGACGAGAACGGAAACATAGATTTTAAGTTATTAGAAGAAAAGGTTTTAGAAAATAAAGAAAATTTAGCTGCATTAATGATTACATATCCGTCAACGCATGGTGTTTTTGAAGAAGATATACTTAAGATCACTAATTTAATTCATCAGTATGGTGGTCAAGTTTATATGGACGGAGCAAATATGAATGCTCAAGTTGGTATAACAAATCCAGCTTTAATAGGGGCTGATGTCTGTCATTTGAATTTACATAAAACTTTTGCTATTCCACATGGTGGTGGAGGGCCCGGTGTTGGTCCTATAGGAGTTGTAGAACATTTAAAGGATTTTCTTCCTAATAATCCGCTAGTTAAGGTAGGTGGAAATAATGGTATGGCAATTTCTTCTGCCCCATGGGGAAGTAGTTTAATTTTAACTATTTCATATGCATACATTAAAATGTTAGGATCTGAAGGGTTAAAAAAGTCAACTGAAGTAGCTATTTTAAATGCTAACTATCTAAGAAGCAAATTGTCACGACACTACACCGTCCTATACACTGGCCTAAATGATACAGTTGCTCATGAAATGATAATAGATTTCAGAATGTATAAAGATCATAAAATTGAGGTTGTTGATATTGCTAAAAGATTAATGGATTATGGTTTTCACGCACCAACAGTTTCATTTCCAGTACCAGGAACTATGATGATTGAACCAACAGAAAGTGAAAGTGTAGATGAAATCAATAGATTCTGTGATGCAATGATATCTATTAGATTTGAAATCGATGAAATTGTTAATGGAGATATAAATGTTGATGATAGTGTACTTAAAAATGCACCCCATACCCTAGATATGTTGACTTCCGATGATTGGACTTTTTCATATTCGCGACAAAAAGCAGCATATCCTCTTAATTGGATTAAAAAAAATAAGTTTTGGCCATCAGTTAGAAGGGTAAAAGATGCCTTTGGTGATCGTAATTTAATTTGCTCTTGTGCACCAATAAGTGAGTATGCTTAATAATTTGAAATTATTTAACAGTTAACCGTCTTTAAATATTATATTTGTATGATTAAAATTTTTAACACTAATAAACTAATATTAAAATGAAACACAATTTATTAACTTTATGTTTAGCTATATCTTGTTTTTTTGTTTTCGGTCAATCAAAAAATAGCAATAATCTAAACACAAATACTAAGAGTATTTATAATTCAGTACCAAGTACAATTATATCATCTAGTGCTGCTGCTGCACCCCCTTTTTGGTCAAATGATTTTTCTAATGCTTCTGAATGGTCTATGGACGATTTGGTTAATGGTGGATTGCAAAACTGGGTAATTACTACTAACGGTCCACAAGGAGGATTTTCAAATGCAATGGGGCCAATTGCTTCTACAACTGCAGCAAATGGTTTTGCTTTATTTGATTCTGATGCCTTGAACTCATCATACACTCCTCAAGAAGCTACATTAACATACAGGGGATCGGTAGATTGTTCACAATATCAGTATGTTAATGTAAATTTTGAATGTCATCATAGACAGTTTGCTGATTCTGTATATTTAGAAATAAGTCTCGATAGTTTTCAAACTGTAGCAGGAGTATATCACTTTCATAATGACATTGATAGAAATAGCTCATCTCCAAATCCTGATTATTTAGCAATTAATGTTTCTTCTTCTGCTGGTAATCAATCAAATGTACATTTTAGATTTCGTTATGTTGGAGAATGGGATTATGCAATTATGATTGATGATGTTTCATTTTCTGAAACTCCAAATAATGAAATTAAATTTGATGGAGAGACATTTGGCGGATGGTGGATTGCATATGCAAATTCTGGTGGTTATGGCTCCGATTTCACATTTAATCCTTTAGATCAGCTAACCGCTATGCCGTATAGATTTGAAGGTTCTATTGCTAATACAGGTGTTATGACTCAAAATAATGTAGTAATGCACGTAGATGTTGAAGATGCTCAAGCAATGATGTTGTCAAATCATGCTTCAAGTCCAATATCATTAAGTATGGGAGCTGCTGATACAGTTGCAACAACTACTAATTTCACGCCAACTAGCTATGGTATACATAATTTTAAATTCTATGCAAGTTCAGATTCTTTTCCAACTACTGATACTGTAACACGTTCAGCTATTGTTACTGATACTGTATATGGTGTTGATTTTGATTGGAATAGTGATGGTGCTAATGCTGGAGGCGGTTATTTTCTTGGCAGATCATGTGGAGGTCAAGTTTTAGGAAATGCATTTGATATATTTGCTCCAACATATGCCACATCCATTACATTTTTTGTGGATGATGAGTCTGTAGTAGGAGCCGAAGTGACGGCACAATTATACGAGGTTGATCCATCACAATCAATTGCCAACGCACCACCTTTATTATTAAACGAATCAGATCCATACACTTTGACAGGTCCTGATATTGGTAATTGGAAAACTCTAAAATTACAATCTACTGCACCAATATCATTATTTCCAGGGTCATCTTATTTAGCTGCAGTTAAGGGTTCACAGCATCCGCTGGATACTTCTATGATAAGTTCAAATAGCAATCCAAACAGCGCAAGTTATTTCCAAAATAATTGTCCTGATGCTAATGGAAATGTTGGTAACTGGGGAGGGCTTTCAAGTGCACCAATGATAAGATTAAATGTATCTGCTACAGCACCTCCAACAGGAGTTAAGGATATATATTACAATGGTATTAGTGTATATCCAAACCCATCTAGTGGAGAAATTAGTATTGATATTGCAGATTTCAATGCTTATGACCTAAGTGTAATAGACATTTTAGGCAAAGAAGTATATTCTGAAAAGATTAACAATAGTAAATTTAAGATTAATTTATCTCATTTAGAGAAAGGTGTTTATTTAATTGAATTTAAAAATAACCATACTAAATTTAGTAAGGAAATAATTATTCAATAGTTATAAAATTACAATAAAAAAAAGCCCGAATTTTCGGGCTTTTTTTATCTTTACAGAAATTAATAGTTAAAAAAAAAAATATGAAAAATATCTACAGCTTCTTTCTAATCTTTTTATCACCTTTTTTAATAATTGCGCAAGCTATGAACAATGAGGTGGTAGAGCATCAAATAAATACAAATGATAATGTGTTTTATTCAGTGCAAAATCAAACAAACAATTTCTTAGCAACGTCTGCAGCTCCAATTTGGGAGGAAGATTTTGCAAATGGTTTTCCATCCGGCTGGTCTTCATATACAAATAATACGCAAGGAGGTTTTGCAACTTGCCCATGGGTTCACAGTTTTGATGGTTCATGGGGTTATTATCAGGGTTCTCAAGGAATGTCAGGAGCGGCAGCTATAAATTCAACAACTGCCTCAAATGGTTTCTTAATTTCAGATTCAGATTCTGCAAATCACCATGCATATGGACAACCATCAGGTTCAACTTATCAGTATATCGAATCTTATTTTACAACATCTGCCATAGATTTATCTATGTACCCTGCGGTTAGTTTAGAGTTTGAACATACTTTTAGATATAATAACTTAGGACAGGCAGCTTTTGTTCCACCAACAGTTTCGGTTAGTAATGATAGTGTAAATTGGACCGATTATGTTGTTAATGCTGCAGTTCCAAACAATACAGGTTCAAATGATCCTGAGCTTGTAAGTTTAAATATATCATCTGTTGCAGGTAATCAATCAACAGTTTACATTAAAATTGGTTGGACTTCAAGATGTTATTATTGGATGCTTGATGATATGAAAATTGTTGAAACACCTCCACATTTAATTGGTATGCAGGATGAAACTTTTGGAGGATGGTTATTAAGTAATCCAACAACTACTGGAGATATGGGTATACCATATACTTTTAATCCAATGAAACAAGCCATGGCAAATCCTTATAGAATTGAAGCAAATATTTTAAATATGGGAGGTGTTGACCAAATAAATACTCAGTTAAATACGGTTATTTCTGATCAATCAGGTATGACAGTTTATTTTTCAGATAATAGTTCACCTGTTATATTGCCAGTTATGGATACAATATCAGTTGGAACACAAAATACGTTTACACCTACAACTTATGGTTACCATAATGTAGATATTTGGGCTTCTTCAGATTCAGCTTCTACAGACACAACTTCAAGAGGAACAGTTGTGACTGACACAGTTTATGGTAGAGATTATGATTGGGCTAGTGATGGAGCTAATGCAGGTGGTGGTTATTATTTAGGTAGAGTTAATTGTGGACAAGTTTTAGCAAATGCTTTTGAAATATATGCACCTGACACAGTAACTTCGATATCTTTTCATGTTAGCGATCAATCTGTTGTAGGAGCAGAGCTTAATGTTGAGGTTTACGAATATGACCCTACAGGAAATATTAATACTACAGGACAAATACTATTAGGGCAGTCAGATCCGTATACATTAACTGGACCAGACATTGGAAACTGGGTGACATTAAAATTATTAAATCCTGTATCATTAATACCTGGAACAGGAAACGTTGCATATTTAGCTGCAGTTAGAGGTTCACAACATCCACTAGACACTTCACTTATAAGTTCCTCTGGCGAAGATGGTGTAGTAAGTTTTGTTCAGGATAATGGTTGTGATATAGGATCAGGAGGGCTTAATTATTGGTATTCAGTAGCACGAACCTTAATGATTAGAATGAATCTCGGTGAAATTGCCGTGCCAGCTAGTATAGTAGAAAGCCAATTTAATGGAACATTTTTTCTGTATCCTAATCCTTCTAATGATATTGTAAACATAGAATTAAATAATGTTCAAAATGACTTTTATGACATATCTGTGAAAAATATTTTAAGTCAAGTTGTTTATTCAAACTCATTTAAAGTCAATAACTATTTAAACGAGAGTATTGATTTTTCAAACTACGAAAAAGGAACATATATTGTTACAGTTAAAAATTCTAATTCTATTACTACAAGAAAAATAATTATCGAATAAATAAAAGATTTGATAGTCTTTATAAAAAACACCTTTTTACAAGGTGTTTTTTATTTTAAGATATTTTTAATTTGAACTTCAGTTAGTTTGCCATTTAACCATTCTGAACTTATGCTGGCATTGTATTTTTTATAAAAGTTTATAGCAGGTTTATTCCAGTCTAAAACTTGCCAACACATTCCTTTACATTTCATTTTTTCACAAATTCTCAAGGTTTCATAAAATAATTTGGAACCAATATCATTTCTTCTAAATTCTTTTTTTACTATGAAATCCTCTAAAAATAAAAACTTTCCTTTCCATGTTGAATATCTAATCCAATAAAACGATAGTCCTACAATTGTGCTATTTTTTTCGGCAACTAAAAACCCAAAATATGGTTTTTCACCAAATCCATCTCTTTCTAGTTCTTCTACAGTAATTTCTACTTCAGAAAGTGAATTTTCATATTCAGCGAGTTCTTTAATTAAGCATATAACCTCTTTCAAGTCCTCTTTTTTACCATGTCTTATAATCATAATTATAAAATTAAAAAAAAATAAATATTGATAATATCTTTAAAGTAATAATTCATAAATTCATTAATTTTGCAATATGTATACAGCTGTTTTATTATCGGGGTGTGGAGTCTATGATGGTTCGGAAATACATGAATCGGTATTAACTTTGCTTTCACTAGAAGAAAACAATATAAATTACCATTGTGTAGCTCCAGATATTGAACAAAAACATGTTATAAATCATATCAATGGAGAAGAAAAAAGTAATAAAAGAAATGTTTTAGAGGAATCAGCAAGAATAGCGAGAGGAAAAATATCGTCGTTAGATGAATTAGATTATAATCAAATTTCTTCATTGGTTATTACAGGTGGTTTTGGTGCTGCTAAGAATTTGAGTAGTTGGGCCTTTGAAGGAGAAAATTCAACAGTAATTAAACAAGTCAAAAAACTTATTGTGCACTGTATTGATAACAAAAAACCAATTTTATCATTATGTATATCTCCTGTTTTAATATCTAAAACACTAGAAAAGACTGAATATAATCCAAAATTATCATTAGGCTCAAAAAACTCAAAATCTGATTATAATATTATTGATATGCATAAAACTTTATCAAATCTTGGAGTTGAAACATATGATTGTAGTATACAAGAAATTTGTGTTGATGAAAATTTAAAAATTATTTCTGCCCCATGCTATATGCTTGATGCAAAAATTTATGAAGTTCGCGACAACATAAATATGGCAATTAAAAAATTAAAAAGTTATTTATAGTTATGCCTAAGAGTTACAATATTATTGGTTCTGGATTCTCTGGACTTAGTGCTGCTGCTACTCTTGCTTTTTCAGGTGAGAATGTAAGTGTTCTTGAAAAACATCAGGTTTTTGGAGGTAGAGCAAGACAATTTAAAGAAAAGGATTTTGTTTTTGATATGGGTCCAAGCTGGTACTGGATGGCTGATGTTTTTGAAAGGTTTTTTAAAAGATTTGGGAAAAAAGCATCAGACTATTATAACTTAATTGAGTTAAATCCTGGTTTTCAAATAATTTTTGATAAAGATCATACAATGAAGATAAGTAGTGACTGGAATGAAATTTTAGAATTATTTGAGTCATACGAAAAGGGTGCTGCTGACAGTTTGGTTAAGTTTATGAATGATGCAGAAGTGAAATATAATATTGGCATGCAATCTTTAGTTTATCAGCCAGGCATTAGTTATATGGAGTTAATTAGAAAAGAAATTTTGTTAAATCTTGGGAAAATGAGTTTATTCACCTCATATAGAAAACATGTAGCAAAGTATTTTAAAAACCCTTTTCTAAAACAGTTGCTAGAATTTCCTGTTTTATTTTTAGGAACAGCACCATCTGACACGCCTGCTTTATATAGTTTGATGGCTTATTCAGGAATAAAAAAAGGAACTTTTTATCCTGAAGGTGGATTTTTTAAAGTTATAGAATCGATGGTTAGTTTGTGTAGAGAGTTTGGTGTCGAATTTTATAACAATCAAGATGTGAAAGAGTTTAATATTTCTTCTAATAAAGTTGATAAAGTTATTACAGATTATTCAGAGTATAGCTCAGATTATGTTATTTGTTCTGCAGATTATAATTATTTTGACCAACACATACTTCCAAAAAAATACAGAAATTATAGTCAACAGTATTGGGATAAAAAAATATTATCCCCTTCATGTTTAATTTTTTATTTAGGAATTAATAAGAAACTTGATAAACTTGAACATCATAATCTTTTTTTTGATAGAAATATAGATGATCATGTAAACGATATTTATAACAATCCAAGATGGCCTGAGGAGCCGCTGTTTTACGCTTGTTGTCCATCTAAAACAGATAGTAGTGTAGCACCAAAAGGATCTGAAAATCTTTTTCTTTTAATGCCATTAGCGGCAGGAATTAATGATAACAATGAAAATAGAAAGAAGTTTTTTAAAAAAATGATTAATCGTTTGGAAGTTTATTGTGACGAACCAATAGGGGATAACATTGTAGTACAGAAAAGTTATTGTATTAATGACTTTCAAAATGATTATAATGCATTTAAAGGAAATGCCTATGGTCTAGCTAATACATTGTTACAAACAGCAAATCTTAAACCTAAAATAAACAATAAACATTTAAGTAATTTATATTTTACTGGTCAGTTAACAGTTCCGGGACCAGGTGTTCCACCATCTCTTATATCAGGGCAATTAGTTGCAGATTACATATTAAAGATAAAGAATAAATTTTAAAGTAAATTTGCAAAATAGTTATGAAAGATTTATTCGACAAATTATCATATAAATGCAGTGAAATTACAACTAAGAAATACAGTACAAGTTTTTCTTTAGGAATAAAAACTTTGGATTATTCATTGCAGCAACCGATTTATAATATTTATGGTTTCGTACGATTTGCTGATGAGATAGTAGATTCTTTTCATAAGTATGATAAGAGCAAATTATTAAATAAATTTAGAACAGATACTAAAGAAGCAATTGCAGAAAAAATCAGTCTTAATCCAATACTAAATAGTTTTCAATTTACTTTCCATAAATATAATATTGATATGCAATTAGTAGATAAATTCTTAGATAGTATGTTTATGGACTTAGATTCAATAAAATATGACCCTGAAAAATATAAGACATATATTTACGGGTCAGCTGAAGTTGTTGGGCTTATGTGTTTGAAAGTTTTTGTTGAAGGTAAAAATGATGTGTATGAGAATTTGAAACCGCATGCAATGAAATTAGGATCTGCCTTTCAAAAAGTTAATTTTCTAAGAGATATAAATAGTGATTTAATTGATTTAGGTCGAGTGTATTTTCCTAATATCGATATTAAAAAATTTACTCCCCAAGATAAAATAATAATAGAAAAAGAAATAATTACCGAGTTTAAAGATGCACTGGAGGGAATTAAAAAACTACCAATAAAATCTAGAGCAGGTGTATATTTGGCATATTTATATTATTTTAAATTATTTAAAAAAATAAAAGCTACTTCAACAAAAGAAATTTTTAATAAAAGAATAAGAATCAATAATTTATATAAAATTTATCTCATGTTTTCAGCTATAATTAAAAATAAATTTAACCTGCTATGAAATATATATTAGTGTTGTTATTTTTTTTTAATTTTAGTAATGCCCAATCGGATATACAAGATATAAGAAAGATATTTATATTATCAACAGATAGCTATCAGAAATGTTCTCAATTAAATAGAATGTCAAGTGAAAGAGTTTCTATATGTCCAATTTATCATTCTTATAATATAGTCTCTAGAATACTCGAGTCAAAGTATTTAAGAAATCCAGTAAAAAAAGTTAAAGTCTTTAAAGAAAACACAAAACGTTTAGATTCTCTTGTAGCTTCTCATCCAAAAAAAATAGAAATTCGTTTTTTAAGATATTCAATTCAATTAAATGCTCCAAAAATACTAGGATATACTACTTTTGTTAAAGAAGACTATGAATTTATTATGAAAAACATTTCGTATGCAGATAAAGATTTAAAAAAAATCATCACATCATTTATGTCTAAAGTTAAATACAGTTAATAATGCTTGTTGTACTAAATGTTCTTATTGTATTATTTACTTTTATAGTAATGGAATTTGTAGCTTGGGCAACACATAAGTATGTTATGCATGGATTTTTATGGAATCTTCATAAGGACCATCACGTGGTTGATAAAAACAAGGTTCTACAAAAGAATGATTACTTTTTTCTAATTTTTGCTATCCCTTCGATAATTTTAATATATTTTGGACTTGCAAATTTAAGTATTGGTTTTTTTATTGGTTTAGGTATATTGTTTTATGGTATAGCTTATTTTGTAGTTCACGAAATAATTATACACAGACGTTTGCCTCCTCCAAAAAAAACTAAAAGTAGATATATTAAAGCTATAAGAAAAGCTCATAAAATTCACCATAAAAATCTTGGTAAGCATGACGGAGTTAATTTCGGTATGCTTATTGTGCCAAGAAAATATTTTAAGTCATGAGTTTGTATTTTAAAGTTCTTTTATTTTCATTTATTATACCTTTTATTTTCTCATTTCATCAAAAAATTAAATTCTATAAATTTTTCAAACAAATCGCTGCTTCTTTATCGTTGATAGGTTTCTTTTTTATTATTTGGGATATTTATTTTACTAAAATTGGAGTTTGGGGTTTCGATAAAAAACATCATAGTTCTATTATGTTATCTAACCTACCACTTGAAGAGGTTTTGTTTTTTTTTGTTATACCTTTTGTTTGTGTATTTACTTACTTTGTTTTATCAGAGAAAAAAGTATTGAATCTTAATATAAATACAACATTTTTAAAGCTTATTTGTATCTTATTGATTGTTTTAGCTGTTTTATTTTTCAAAAATGCATATACAATATCTGTACTCATACTAACTATACTGATTTTACTTTATATTATTTATTACAGACCTGATTGGATAGGATATTTTTTTAGTATGTATTTAATTATTCATATTTTTCCTTTTTTATTAGTGAATGGAGTTTTAACTGGTTATATCACTGATTTGCCACCTGTTTGGTATGATAGTAATAATATAATTGGTGTTAGGTTAGGAACAATTCCTCTGGAGGACTTTTTGTATAGTTTTATTTTATTATTTTTAAATACAAGTTTGTTTGAGTATCTAAGAAAGAAAACGATTTAATATTATGAATAAATCAAAAATTACTTGGCTGATCCTTTCTTCTTTTGGAATTATGTTTGCTATCTTATCATGGCTACAAGAATCAATATCTCAAATAAATTTTTTGTTAGATGGACCAAAGAAAGGTGTTTGGGCATTTTTTTTAGGTCTATTTCTTTATAAGTATTTAGCTAAAAAAGCATAATTTTATTTTTATGCAAATAGAGAGAATAGAAATAGATGGTAGACGTCATTATAAGGTTGTAGACAATTCAAAATTGGTTGGAGTGTTCCCATCTGTTACCTCAATACTTTCAGAAACTTCTGATAAATCTTCATTAACCGAATGGATTTTAAGAGTTGGTGAAAAAGAAGCTGATCGAATATCTACATTATCAATGAATAGGGGTACTGTAATGCATAGGTTAATCGAATTGTATAAACCACTAATTGGTAGTAGTGAACAGAAATTAATTGAGCTTAAAAAAACTGCTGCTACTGATAAAGACATATCTTGTTTTGAAAAAAAATTTATTGATGAGGGATGGGATATGTTTATGAAGTTTTATTTTAATTCCCAGTTTTTTTTTGATAGGATAGATCATGTTATGGAAGCAGAAACTTTTTTATGGAGTAAAATAGGTTATGCAGGTACTGTGGATAACGTTTCCCAAACAAAAGATGGAAAAATATTAGTAATAGATTATAAAAATAGTCGTAAAGCTAAAAAAGAGCAGTGGGTAGAAGATTATTATTTACAAATTTCTGCATATTACGTTGCGTACTGGCAACGTAAGAGAATAAAAGCACATGGTGCTGAGATATGGATAGCTAACGAAGAAGATAGTAGACCGCAGATTTTTGAATTAACACAAAATGAAATACAATACTACTTTAATAAGTTTCAAAAAAGACTTTCTGAATATAAATTAAAGTTTAAAAATTAATTTTTATTTGCTGATAATTTACATGTAAATTTTATCTAT
>Ga0160423_10003448_pt1 | contig 13134 bp, 12 predicted proteins | sample CRUFie14St8metaG_FD_108191 | JGI IMG/M metagenome (GOLD analysis project Ga0160423, IMG submission 108191) | Marine microbial communities from the Costa Rica Dome - CRUD Field 142mm St8 metaG | ecosystem: Environmental > Aquatic > Marine > Oceanic > Photic zone | place: Costa Rica: the Eastern...
CTACGCAATCGCGGATTCCGCGAACTGAAGCGTCCACAAATCCAGCAGCGCCTAAAGGATATGAACGGTGGGCATGACTGCAATACCACCTACAAGTTTAAAGACGAAGATACCGGTCAATGGAAGAATCTTCGCGTCTGGTTTGTACCAGAGTTTGACAACACCGAAATCGACCTACCAACAGAGGAGATAGAAAATGACATACCCTTCTGATGAACGGTATCTCAAAGTGGGCGATGTAGTCGAATGGCTTGGTGTGGCGCGTTCAACGATCTACCGGTGGGTAGACGAAGGACACTTCCCCAAACCCGTCGTGCTTGGCCCTGAGAACGAGAAGAACAGTACAACCCGCTGGCTACGGACAGAGGTGGAGCATTGGCTTGAGTCTCGTCCACGCGACAGAGAAGACGGATGACTGAGGAGACACTCATCTTCGGGCCACCAGGGTGCGGTAAGACACACACGATGATTGAGATCGTGCGTCAGGAACTTGCCAACGGTACGCCTCCTGATCGCATCGGATTCGTGTCTTTCTCTCGCAAGTCTATCCAAGAAGCGAGAGAGCGGGTAAGCACCGCACTACAGCTTACCGAGAAGGATGTGCCGTGGTTCAAGACGCTACATTCAATCGGCTTCAACTGGTTGGGTATGGACAAGTCCGAGACGATACAGTCTACCGATTTTCACAAGCTGGGTGACATCTTGGGTATGCCCTTTGACCGCAGCACTGCACAGGTCATGGAGGAGGGGTTGGTGCCGTTGTCCATGAAAGAGGGCAATCGGTATCTGGAGCTTATCAACCGTGCCAAGATGCGCTGTGTGAGTCTTGAGTATGAGTACAATGATCGAGCTGACTATGACTTGCATTGGAGCATGGTCAAGCGCGTGGATCAGGTCTATGCAAAGTACAAGTCAGACATGGGCAAGTATGACTTCGCAGACATGGTGGACCTGTTCGTTCAGCAAGGCACCGGTCCTGCCTTAGAGATTCTGATCGTTGATGAGGCGCAGGATCTGACACCGCTACAGTGGAAGCAAGTTGCCATACTCAAGGAGAGGGCGGCAAAGGTCTGGTACGCCGGAGACGATGACCAGTGCATCCACCGCTGGAACGGCGTGGATCTGCACAGTTTCATGAATGCTTGTGACAACAAGGTTATCTTGAACAAAAGCTATCGTGTGCCGAAGGAAGTGTTTGGTCTGGCAAACGAATTGGTTAACCGTATTCATGTCAGGCAAGAAAAGGATTGGAGTCCGCGTGACGCCGAGGGTTCCGTCAACTTTCACATGAATTGGTACGATGTGAATATTGATGAAGGTTCGTGGACAATCATGGCGCGAACCAACAAATCCTTGAACCATATTCACCAAAGTTTACGAGATGACGGTTACTTGTTTGAGCGGTTTGGTAATTCCATGATCTCGCTTGCACTGCTTGAGGCCATGAACATCTGGGAGCGGTTAGCCAAGGGCGAGACCGCCAGTGTCGGTGAGATCAAGAAGCTCTACGGCTACATGCCAAAGCAAGGCGACAAGGCGCTATTGAAGCGTGCAGCGACTAAGACCTTTGACGCGGTGGATCCGCAAGGCTCCCACAACTACGACAATCTGGTGGCAGAGCATGGGTTGTTAGCGCCTCGAGAGATGCGGCCAGAAGTCGTGGTCAACATGTCTCGCGAAGATCGCCGGTACATGGCGGCTGTGCGACGTAGGGGCGAGGATCTAACCAAGCCGAGGATCAGTCTGTCTACCATCCACCGCATGAAGGGCGGTGAGGATGACAATGTCCTGTTGCTGACGGACTCGTCATATCCTGCGGTCAACGCACCAGATCAGGACGATGAGCACCGCGTGTTCTACACCGCCGTTACTAGAGCAAGGGAGAATCTGCATGTCGTGGATTCGCGATCACAGTACAGGTACACGATATGATAAAGGTTCAAGATTCAAGCATCGAGGGTGTTGGTGTTTTTGCTGATCGCAACATTCTAAAGGATGAGGTGATTGAGTCCTGTTTCTATGTCGTCATAGACAACGACGATATCAAAAAGAACAGCCGCCTTGATGATTATCTTTTTCAAAGTCCAGACAATGATGAGGACTACTACTGCGTGCTGGGCGCTGGGATGATCTACAACCACGGATCAGATCCCAACGCTGAGTGGCAGATATCCGAAACAGATAACAGGTTTTTGGAGTTTGTGGCTTTGCGGGACATAGCCGCAGGCGAAGAGATTGTTCACCATTACGGCGAGGACTATTGGGACACTCGCGAGGAGGAACAAAAATGAAACGTGACAAGCTACTTGACACCGCCAAGGACTTGGTCAATGGGCCGAGAGCCAGGGATTATGGTGATGCATACGAGAACCATGAGCGCGTGGCGCAACTCTGGTCTGTCATACTAGAGAAGGACGTATCGGTTTCTCAAGTTTATCAGTGTCTTACGGCGCTGAAACTTGCTAGACTGATTGTCACGCCGACGCATCAGGATTCGTGGATCGACATTGCTGGATACGCCAGCCTCGGAGGAGAGATAGATGGCAAAGGAAAGTAGTCAGATCAGCTTCCTGCACCGCATGGACTTGGACACCATAGAGAAGGACTGGGTGCCGCCGGAGGTGTTTCCTGATCTTCGGAACAGCAAGTTCATTGCCATTGACCTTGAGACTAACGATCCGAACCTGATGTCCTTGGGACCAGGGTGGGCGCGTGGTGACGGCTTCATCGTAGGTGTGGCGGTAGCGGCTGGTGACTTCGTAGGCTACTACCCCATTGCTCACGAGGGCGGGGGCAACATCCCGCAGAACAAGGTCATGAAGTGGCTGGCTGACCAGCTTGCTACGCCTGACATCCCCAAGGTCATGCACAACGCCACCTACGACGCCGGTTGGCTCCGGTGGGCAGGGGTCAAGATCCAAGGCACGATCATCGACACGATGGTAGCGGCGCCACTACTGAACGAGAACCGGTTCAGCTACAGCCTCAACAGTCTGGCTAAAGATTATCTAGACGAGCGCAAGGATGAGAGGACACTCCGCGCTGCGGCGGCGGATCACGGTTTTGACCCCAAGGGTGAGATGTGGCGGCTCAACTCACGATTCGTGGGGGCGTATGCTGAGAAGGACGCAGAACTGACGCTCAAGCTGTGGAACATGTTGCATGTTGGACTCAAAGAACAGAGTCTTATGGATGTGTTCAATCTGGAGACCTCGTTGTTGCCCGTCCTGTTGGACATGCGCGAGAAGGGCGTGAAGGTAAACATCGATGGTGCCGAGGCGGCAAAGAAAAAGTTGATTGGCCTCAAGCAGGATCTGATTGCAGACATCAAGCATGAGACAGGCGTGAGCGTAGAACCGTGGGTCGCCAAGAGCGTGGCGTCCGTCTTCGATCATCATAATTTGTACTATGAGCGGACAGAGAACAACGGACAGCCATCCTTTACCAAGGCATTCCTGCAAGCCTGTACGCATCCAGTTGCGGCAAAGATACTTAGACTTCGCGAACTAGATAAGGCCAGCAATACATTTATTGATAACATCCTGAAGTTTGCCCACAAGGGGCGCATCCACTGCGAGTTTCATCAGCTACGGTCTGATGATGGCGGCACTGTCACTGGGCGATTCTCCTCAAGCAACCCCAATCTCCAACAGATTCCGGCGCGGGATCCAGAGATCAAGGCCATGATCCGTGGTCTGTTTATCCCTGACGACGACTGCAAGTGGGGCAGCTTTGACTACTCAAGCCAAGAGCCAAGACTCCTTGTCCACTACTGTGCAAGCATGGGCGCCAAGTACAAGAGTCCGATGATCGACAGCGTCGTGGACGAGTATCACAAGGGCGATGCCGACTTCCACCAGATGGTGGCCGACATGGCAAACATCAGTCGCAAGCAGGCCAAGACCGTGAATCTGGGCATCATGTATGGCATGGGTGTAGGCAAGCTGTCTCACACCATGGACATATCCAAGGACGAGGCCAAGGCACTGTTGGCGCAGTACCATGAGAAGGTGCCGTTTGTGAAAGGCTTGGCGGATCTGGTGTCGGCACAAGCAAGTGCTCACGGCAAGATCCGCACCATGTCAGGGCGTCTGTGCCGGTTTGACATGTGGGAGCCAAAGACGTTTGGCTATAGCAAGCCTATGAAGCTCGAGCAGGCGCAGAAGGAGTATGGGCCTATACTGAGACGCGCGTTCACTTACAAGGCGCTCAACAGGCTTATACAAGGCTCTGCGGCGGATCAGACCAAGGTTGCTATGGCAGAGTGCTACAAGGAAGGTCTGGTGCCCCTTTTAACCGTGCATGACGAACTGTGTTTCAATGTCGAGTCCGAGAAGCAGGCCGCAAGAATCACGGAGATCATGGAGACCAGCACACCACTGAAGGTGCCGAGCAAGGTCGATCAGGAACTAGGTGACAACTGGGGTGAGGTAGGATGACGGTAGAAAACATTCAAGATCGCATGGTGCGAATGACTTATCAGTGTGTTCAATGCGGACATGTGTGGAAAACTTGGTACGACAAAGAATGGTATTCATTTACTGAGTCGGATTCAGGCATATATCATGCAAAAGATGCCTGCTATAAGTGTAACGAGATTAATCTTCCGCTAGAGCACGCATCCTCTTAACCAAACGCTTGGCGCGGTTGGTGACCTGGTCATACCAGCGGCTGTCTACCATCTCGTCAGCTGCACGATTCCAGTCCCGTGCATCAACACCAGCCTTCATACCTTTGAAAGCACTCAAACGCGGACGCCCCATGTTAAACATCATGTTTGCTATGATGAGCTGGCACTCTTCAGGCAAGTCATAGAAGTCTGGGTACAGAACCTCACACTCGTCCAACGTGACAGCAATATCGAGGTTGAACACCTGACGAACGCGCTCTTCATCAACGGGCGTACCAACGGGTTGACCGTACTCTGGATCGTCCTCTACTACGAGATGTCCAATCCCGTATGTGGGTAGGCCGAGGTGATCTAGGTAGATTTCAAACTTGCAACCTTCGTCTTCTGCAAGCTCTTCACGAAGCTGATCTTTGTTCATGGAGTAGTCCTTCCAAGAGATTGCGCCAGAGCCTGAGTCGCAGGATCCGGCAGCAGGATCGGTGAAACTTGCCCCGCCGTGCCTGTTGCGGCAGGCGCGACCTGTGGTGCTTGAGACATTGCCGCTTGAGCCGTTTGCATGGCTTGAGTAGCTGCGGGTGCAAGTTGTTGTCTAGCTTGTTGTGTGATGGGTCTTGCCTCTTCTGCGCCTTGCTCTACAAGCATTCTACCGCCTTGAACTGTCGCCGCAGACATAGTTTGCCAAAAGACTTGAAGACCCTGTGCAATCGGGTCATTAGACTTGAACTTACCGGATAAGAAGTCTTTGACCTTATTCGGCTGACGAGAGGCCATCATCATTCGCAGCACCTTCGGCTGACGCAAAGCCTTTGACATCCCCGCGTATAACACCGCAGTTGGAAGCGCCGTAGTCAGATTGCCCATAAGTTGAAAGATTCCCAGACCTAACGCAATGTTAGGTGCGGCAAGACCACCCTTGCCAGCAATCGCGGCGTTAGAAGCACGCACCATGTTTTCCGCCATGGTGTTGAGACCTTCGGCAGCATTTTTGCCGAACATAGCGTTCAGTGTTTCATCTCCGTAAGAGCGGAGAACAGATTGTAACTTATTGCCCAAACGGCCTGACTTAAATGATTCAATGAAATCATCCGTCATCCGAATCTGTCCGCCCTCATCCACCGTAGCGCCGATTTGTTTCAAGACTCTACCCATGGCGGCGTCTCGCACCAACTCCATGGTAGGCACTTCTCTGCCGTTGACGTTGGTGGTTCTGTTACCAAGAAACTTTTGTGCTTCTCTAATTGAAGCGGGGTTTCTGAATACCGTTTGTGCAATAACCTCTGGGTCTGTAGTGGACTCCAAAGTCCGCATAACTACGTTGCTGTCTACCGCTGCACGCCGCGCCTCTGCCGCTTGTAGATCTTGCAAAGCCTGACCAAGCGGTTTGCTCTGCAACTGTTGAACGACACTTGGAGAAAGATTGGCCTTGCCTCGCTCAAGCACCGTCAAAATGTCGTTGACGGCTTTGAGGTCATCACCCAGCATCTTGTCCACTGTTGTGCCTTTTTGGCGAATGTTGGCAACCAACTTAATGGGGTCAATAACTTGTTGCCCCGTTGCTGGATCAATGGTCAAGGAACGCTTAACCTGTTCTTGAATGTACATCCGAGACAGACCCTGACGCACAGTCTCGGCTTGCTCGGCTCCTGTGCCACGGATTGTGGCACGTTCAGCGGCCTCCGCCTCCAGATCTCTTGCAATTTTTTCAACTCGTCTGCGAGTTAGATCATCCGGCGGTAGCTTTTGTACGTCGTTCAAGGCTTGTTCGACGGTTCTGTTGCCGATCTTACGAGTCTTTAGAATACGAGTGCCTTCATCAAGATCTACAATTCCTGTCTTTGCCCCCAACGCTCGACCAGTCGGAACGCCACGAATGGCTTTCATAAGCTGATCAAAAGCCTCTGGATTGTCCTCTTGTATGATCTTGTCAAAGATGAACCGCATGTTCATCTGGCCGCTTTGCGCTTGTTTGACAATGTCTTGAACAACGATGTTGTCAAACCGCCCGACACCATTTCGATAGAATCTGTTGGTTCTACCCAAAAGATTTAAAGCCTCGCCAAGTTCTTTGAATCCTGCCTCACCAGCATTCATTCGACCTTTTGTGATTGCGAGTCCAATCTCAGCTTCATCAAAAGCCTGATTTACAGATGCTTTCAACGCACCAAGAGCGCCTACATTAACATCATTAAGGAGAGCTGGGTTGCGTGACGCATCCGTCAAACCAGTTCTAATTCTAGAAATCTCTTGTGCAGTGGCGAAATCTCCAAGTGCCTCTACCTGTGAAGCAAATTTAGTGGCGCCAATATCTGCAATGCTCTCCTGATTCAGCCTTTTTAACTCTGCTTTTATACCAGCAGTGGGGATTATCTTTTGACCGCGTAGTTTTTCCGTTACGACGGTGTACAGACGGTCAACGTCCTCATCAAACACAGCCTTACGACGACGGATCATTTCATCCAGATCTCTGGGGATGGTCTTGCCATCCTTTAAATTACGCATGATCTGATCAATCTCGCCTTTGACGGCATCATCCATCCGCATTTGAGCGTCGGCTAATTTTTGATCTGCGCCTTTATAAAATTCATCAATGTCGCGTTTAATTATCTCGTCAAGATTGTTGATCTGTGTGTCATCAACAATTCCAAAAGCACGCAAGTCAGCGATCACTTGATTAAGGTTGTCTGTCGCTGCTTTTTGATTTGGAAAGACGCCTTCATACACCGCTTGAAGGCGATTAAGAATAGGACGGAAACTTTCACTTGTGGCGCCAGCAACCGTGGGACGATAGCCTTGATTGATTATTTCACGAGCCTGTGCGCGTAAGGCTTCATTGGCCTCGCCGCCTGGGCCTTTAATGATACGACCAAACAGCTTTGAAATGCCTCGACCAATGCCCTCCCCCAACAGACCAAAGGTGCCTTCATATGCCGCGTCACGCGCAATCTCACCAGCGGACTGCATTTGCAATCCTTCGGCAGCTTCAATCCCTTCATCAAGTAATTTGCCCCCAGCCGTGGCCGCGCCTACGATCAACATGCCTGGTACAAAACCCACACCAGAAGCGGCAATCGCGGCTCCAGTGCCGGCAATTATCGGCAGTGCAGTGGCGCCAGCAAACTCTTTGACATCGTTAAACGAGAAACCTTCTTCATCAATCGCAAGCTCACGACCCTCACCTAAACCAAGTTTAGTGCGGCCTTCCTGTGTAAGAATGTGCCGCCCAAGCGCATCAACACGATAACCGCCGTCGCCAACCACCGTGCGGAGGTAGTTGGACTTTTCTTCAGTCGTGTCCATTCGGCCAAACTGGAATCGAGAAAAGCCGCCAACACTATCCAAACCGGTGCGGTAGTCCACACCAGGTTCTTTGTATTTGCTAATAAATTCATCTTCAGTGAGTTGCGCTCCAGTAACAGGATCAAAGCCTGCAAGTCTGCGCTGGCGCGAGTAATCACGAATTTCATCTAATGATGCGGTGGCGTAGTCAATTTGAGTTTGAGTAGGCTGACTTCCGCCTCCTCCACCAAACTGATTTAAAATCGCTTGTTGTTCCTCGGCGGTAGGGGTGTCTCCAGCGATGTCAACTTGAACTTGACCCTGTGAGGTCTCAACAATAATTGAACCCATGACGTTTCCTACACATTCGCAGACGGAAGTCTAAATATTGGAAGTCCTTGAGCATTCGTCTCTCCGGTGTCAACCAATCCTAAAGTGCTTCGTTGACCAACTCCAAATGGTTCCAATCGTTTCTTCGACTCAGATAAAAGAGAAAGACCAGATCCTTCACCTTGACCAGGCAATATTCTATTAGCCAAACGATCCTCAATGCCTCGCATGTTGCTAGCGGCGCCAGCTTGATTTCGTCTGAACTCACTGATGACACTCTGTAATTTACCAGCCAATACATCTTCATCAATTGACGCTAAATTAAAGATGCCACCCTCTAAAATAGCTGATTCAACATAGGCGTCCGCCAAAAACTGAACATCCCTGTTTGAAATTGAGTTTGCTGCTTGCACTCCACCAAGAGAAACAGGAATCAGCTTTTGAAATGATTGACGAACTGCCGCTTCAAACTCAGCTTTAGATTGATACTCTGTGCCAAGATCCAAGCCACCAGCGTTAGCTAGTTTGTTAGCAAGATCTTTTATGCCACCTTTAATACCTGTGATTGAACCATCGTCAGCCAAGGTTACCAAGGCCTTTTCCGTAAACTCGATTCCCACTTCAGAGTCGATGTAAACTTTTGCTTGTTTGGCATAATTTTCTTGAATGTCCGTCGCCGCTGCGTCGGTAAGAAGGAGTTCATCCCGCAACGCTTTGGTTGCGGCGGCATTTGTTTTCAGACGATCACGAACAGCCTTCTCTCCGTCCAAATACACATCAACATCAGTAAAGCCTTTAGGTAGTTCTCCACCAGACTTCAACAGATCTGTTGTGGAAATTCTTATTGTCTCGCCTTTTTTGTATGTCCTACCCTCATAGGTTATGTCACCAGTTGCGGCCAATCGTATGAAGTTTCTGTCATCAAGTCGTTGTTGTGCAGACAACTTCCCTGTTTCGGTCAAGCCGTACTGTAGGGCGGACAGTTTAAGCTGACGATTGAACTCATCCTTTTTGCTCTTGTCTTTGATGAGCATGTCGGCACCGCCTTCAAGAGCCGAAGCAATGTTTTGAATCGCTTGAGGACTCTTGCCTGCCGCCATGGCAAAACCAATCTTTGCAAGAACAAGACCACTGTCTAGACCCTCGTAGCCGGGAGCCTTATCCATAAACTCCTTGATGAATCCGTCTAGTGCAGACTTCTGATCTGCTTCGTTACCTTGATTGATTACGTTTTCAATCTCTTCTTTTGTAGACGGGACAACGCCAGTGGTGCCGGTCTCTGACGGATCGCCGGATGCATCAGTGCCGCCCGGCGGAGTCTCTGTGTCGTCCTTCATGACAGCTTGATTAACGGTGGCTTCGTCACGATCAGCCGCCGCCGCTGGATCCTCCGTGGTTGTAGTGTCATCACGAGATCCTGCCGCTTTTGCCGCTTCTTCTTGCTCCAATGTTGGGAAGGCAGGACGAGTGCCTGTGATTGCTACTGTTTGCGAACCAGGGGCGGCTCTCATGATTTCTGTTACATCAGCAACTTCTTGGTCTTTGTAGAACCCAGGAAGTTTGGCTAGATCTATTCCTGTCGAATCAACTTTTCCAGACAGCAATGCTTCAGACAGATTTGCTGGCACGCTTATCTCACCGGCGTTGATTTGTTCTCTTACTGACTTTGGCAGTGTCTGCTTTCCGGCAATGACATCGCTTACAAAGCCGGGTGTAAGCTCGTCACTCACCAACGGTGAAAGTAATTCACCTACCTTGTCCATGCCTGAAGCAACACCACCGATGATGAAGTCAGGCACGCTTGCGGCGGCACCTGCTAAGTCGCTTCTGGTTTGTTGACCCACTGTCATCGGGTTGGGATTAGTCACAACAGACTTTAGACCGCCACCGTAAAAATCTCTAATCGTTTGCGGTGTACGATCTCTTAACGCACCAGCTATTCCAGACAGTGAACCTGGGTCAAGGTTGATGGTAGCTGATCTTGGGTTCATCGTCTGACGCAATGCTGCAATCGGACTTTGAAGAACATTCATTCTTTTGTTCAACAACGGAGAGGCAGATCGAGCGGCATTAACGGCTTGTGTGTTTGCAAAGATGCCGCCGCCGCTTCTCACCGGTTGAGGAAGAAAATTTTGAGCGCCAACACTGATAGGCACTTGCCGCGTTTGAACCTGTCCGCCTACTTGAAACTTCTGCACGCTAGGTACACCCGCCGACTGATTCAGCGCGTTACGGGCGTTACGCTTGAACATCTTGCGGTTGTATACGCTCATTATCTTGCACCACCCAGACCGAGGAAGTTGCTTAACCCACCAAAGATGCCGCCCTCACCAAAGGCGCCAGCCTGATTCAGACCAGCGATACCCATGCCTATACCGCCAAGCTGTGAAACGATGCTAGGAGAAGGAGTCGTACTAGAGGTCAGCGTGCTAGTAGTAGACGGTACGCCACGGAAAATGTCAGACATAAAGCCAATACGCTGGTACGGTTCAAACTGTCGTTCAAGAGCCGTGGCGCGTTGAGCGTCAATCTCGGCCTGTTGCTGCGCTTGTTCCTGACCACCAAGCTGTGACAGGATTCCAACGTCGCGTGCCTGCGCCGCCTGTGCGGATTCACCCATGGCCGCTTGTTGCAGACCCAGCTTGCCAAACAGTTCAGCGCCCTGTTGCGCTCGATCCTGCGCGGACTCAAACGCCTGTGCACGGAGCTGACCAGACTGTCTAGCAAAAGCATCCGCCGTATTGCGCTGTAGTTCTTGCTCGGCTACCGCCTGACGCGAACCGCCAAAGGCACCTGAACTGACAGCGGACGAACCAATACGCTGACGCTCCATGTCTGCCTGTCGCTGTAGATCAGCAAGGCTCTGATCCACAACCTGATCAACATACGGATTCATATACTGCTGATAAGCACCAGGCTGTAGCGCCGCTACGCCCTGACCAAGAGTCGCGGCACCAGCTTCCATCATCGGCTGATAGGCACCCACACCAGAGATACCAAGCTGGATTGCCGCTTGCTGTGCCGGCGTCATGCCAGCGACCTGATAATCAGGAATCGTGGTGGGCATATTAGCTAGGGCCGAGGTACTAGCAAGCAGATCCTTGAGGAAGGTCTCCTGATACTCCGGTAATACGGTTACCGCTTCGGTGCGTACTGTTTCAGCCATTATGCCATCCTCTCAAACTTGTCCATCATGGCGTACATGCGCTTGGCACCCAAGTCGGTGTTGCCGTTACCTGCGCCCTTGACGGCCTTCTTCGTCATTACAAACTCTTCGTCCGAGAGCCGTGCCTCCTGAACCTTTTTGCCATTCTGATAAATGCCGGCCTTGATACTGTCTGAAGTGCCCGTCCCTGGACCTTCAATCAAACCACCTTGATTGAGCGTAACGATGCCGCCCATTGCCATGCCGTCACGAGCCTTAACTGCGGCCTCTAGTTCTTCAATCGAATCATAGGCTTTACCTGTCACCTGATCGACAAACAGTCCAGCAATCGGAGTGCCTTGATAGTCTGGGCGCGATTCCAACTGCATCTCACCAGCTTCCTCAAGCTCTTCGTCGCCTACACCGGCCATGCCCAACAGTGAAGTGCCCACTACAAGGTCACCAACCGAGATGCCAGAGCCGAGAATCCCGCTCTTTGCCGCCTCTTGCGTAGCGGCTTTGGTAGCGGCTTCAGCCACTGCGGCTTCGGTTGCAGCCTTGGTAGCGGCGGCGCCGGTAGCAGATTGCGCGGCTGCTGGGCCTACCCCCATCGCACCAAGACCCGCAGTAGCACCGCCACCAAGGACTGCATTCTTAATCGCGTCTTTGGCGTCACCACCGGCTACAAGCGTACCGATTCCAGAGCCAAGAGCCGCGTTTAGCGCAGCACTACCAGCAGGGCCGAACAGAGCGCCGCCTATTCCGCCTATAACTGGTAATAGTGTTTTGAGGTTAAGACCCAAGCGTTTTGCCTCCAAGAGACTGGGGAACAGTTACGGAGATTGTAGTGTCTCGTCTTTCTGCACCTGTCCATGGATTGCCGCAATCTGGGCAGTTACCATCAGGGTGACTAGCTATTTCCTCTGGAGTGTCCACTTCATTAGGACAGCTAGCGCAATACAGTTTATCAGAACTTGTGCTCGGTGACCACCGGCTCCCGTTTGGCATCACAATCACGTTGTCATCCGACACTAGACATCTCCTTCTACTTTTATCTTCAGGTTTCCTGAGTCCTGATACACATCTCCTACTTCTAGCGAAGATAAAGCATTTTGATCAGGTAGTCCATTTATGCCCGTCAAAGGATTGCGAACCTCGTTGATCAGAACCTCAAGCGTTCTAGCAAGCTGATTCATGTACGCTGGGTCATATTCTTCTGGAGCAACAGGCAGAATAGGACGGATAACTTTGGTGTTGCTCATCTGCGCCCATCCGCTCTTACATCAATCCTTGGGGCACCAAGCCGCCACTTCACATCCACCGCGTCACTAGAAACCTTAAAGTTCAGGCTTCTGCCTCGTGCTCGAGTAAAGATCTGATTGGTGTATACGTCTGTGCTGCTTTCGGTGACCACACCAGAAACCGTCTCTGTAATAGCCTTACCAGGGAAGTCACGAGACTGGATCGACAAGGTAGCCGCTGGGGTTGAGGTGTCAGAATCATTGAACGTGATGTCTGGAATCACGCGCCTCAACAGCATGAACTGTTCGCCATCGCCTATATCAAAGTCAGACGACTGCACAAAAGCGTTGATTGCAGATCCGTCATCATTCAGCCCAAACTCATGGTTATACAAGTAACCACCCTCCACTGCCTGTGGATAGCTACGCTGTCCTGCGCCTCGGTCATTCCATGCGGTACGAGACAACTGCCCGTAGTACCAGACCTTTTCACCGTAGTTATAGATGACGTA
>Ga0160423_10003449_pt1 | contig 13131 bp, 19 predicted proteins | sample CRUFie14St8metaG_FD_108191 | JGI IMG/M metagenome (GOLD analysis project Ga0160423, IMG submission 108191) | Marine microbial communities from the Costa Rica Dome - CRUD Field 142mm St8 metaG | ecosystem: Environmental > Aquatic > Marine > Oceanic > Photic zone | place: Costa Rica: the Eastern...
CTTACAGGATGAGGACTGAACCTTGACTAGGTTCTGCCCCATCGATGCCGCGACAGGCGGTCAAAAAGGATCCCGTCGAGGCCGTTAGGGGAGGGATATGACGTCTGGCTGGGCCGGCGTCGCGACACCGGTACCATGGAGGGCTATTGGATGTGTAGAACGACATTTTGCGTTTTAGGGGTACCCCCCACCCATCCCAGAAAAGGGGGGCGGTCCTTGTGAGAGTACCCACCGCGAAAATCACATATGTATTTTTTGCGGTTTTAGCTGGGTGCGTCACACCAGAAGAGAAAGCGGAATGTTTGGATTGGCAAGTGATCGAGACTGTTCAGGAAAAATGTATCCCCTTGTATGGAAACCTTATCTGTACAGAGCAAGTAGTACACCGTTATCACTGCATTTTGCGTGACGACACTCAAAAAATCGTGTAAAGGTTTAAATTATGGCTACTCCACGTAAAGGCAAAGCAAAGGTAAAGGTCACTTCTTCTGGCAAGAAGGTCTCCTATGGGCAGGCTGGCAAGGCGAAAGATGGCGGACCTCGTGTTCGGGCCGGAACATCCAAGGGGGATAGCTATTGCGCTCGCTCTTTGGGCATCAAGAAGCGCCTGCCTAAGTCTAAGCAGAATGATCCGAACACCCCCAACAACCTATCTAGGAAGCGCTGGAAATGCTCTGGCGCCAAATCAAGGAGAAAGTAATGGAGAAGGCAAGGCAAGCTCTTAAATCGCGCACAGTGCAGTTTGGTATCGCTATCGCGTGTCTCTCAGTCATGCAGGGTTTTGTGCATTTCATCCCAGCCAACCCCGTCATCCAGATGACAATCGGTTGTGGCATCGCAACAGGAATCATCGTGTTGCGCTACATGACCACTCAGCCAATGAGTGAGAAATGAAGAAGGCTAAGCCCAAGTCGAAAGTAAACGCGGCGGGCAACTACACAAAACCTACGATGAGGAAGCGTCTCTTTGATCAGATCAAGGCGGGCAGTAAGGGCGGTAAGGCAGGTCAGTGGTCAGCTAGGAAGGCGCAGATGTTGGCTAAGCAATACAAAGCTAAGGGCGGAGGCTACAAAGACTGATGGCTATGGGAGTAAAGCATTACCTGAAGGACGGGACAGAGCATAAGGGCGGCATGCACAAGATGTCTGACGGCACTCTTCACTCAGGAAAAAATCACACCAAAACCAGTAAGCGTCTTTATCACTACGGCGAGCTTACGCAGAAAGCAAAGCAGAAGGCACGAGAATCATGGCGCTAAAGAAATCTCAGAAAAGCCTGAAGAGCTGGACCAAGCAGAAGTGGCGCACCAAGTCAGGTAAACCATCGACGCAAGGTCCGAAGGCTACAGGTGAGCGATACCTGCCTGAGAAGGCTATTAAATCGCTATCAGCGAAAGAATACGCCGCGACCACCCGTAAGAAGCGGGCCGACACAAAAGCCGGCAAACAGCATTCTAGCCAGCCTAAGAAGGTGGCTACTAAAACCCGACGACATAGGAGTAAGTGATGTACACAAGTAAACCCTCCAAGGGTAAGAGCGGCAAAAAGTCAGCGAAGAAATCTTTACCAAAGCGCGGTCAACGTGCCGCAACCAACAAGCGCAAGAAGGGATATTGAGATGCAAAAGCAAAAGACAGCAAAGCAACGTGTAGCGGCTAGAAACAAATCGCGAGCGAACACTTTTGTAAAGGAGCAGATTAAGGAGCTGAGTTCTGCGCCTAAGCCTGTGAGGCCAAAAAAAAAGAAGCCGCCAACCAGTGTAAAGAAGCCAGTTCTTCCTAAGCGAAAGTCAGGACCAGCAAAGGTAGAAAAACCAGTCTTACCTAAAAGAAAGTCCGGCCCAGCTAGAATGATTCCGGTTAACAAGAAGAAGTAATGGACTTACAGCTTAATCGTTTCTGTTACCACCCAGAGGGCACTCTAGGCGTCTTAGAGGTCGCTGGAGAGAAGTTCTACTCCATAGAAAGGCCGTGGCTAGATAACGCGCCAAACGTCTCCTGCGTCCCTACAGGGGCTTATGAGATGACGTGGCGTGAAAGCCCTCGCTTTGGGTGGACTTGGATGCTCGAAGAAGTACCTGATCGAACCTACATACTAATACATGTAGCTAACTTTCCTAACGACGTGCAGGGATGCATTGGATTAGGCACTGGTTTGATGGGGGATCGAATAGCCGTGAGTAATAGCAGGAAAGCGGTTGCCGCGTTTGAAGAGTTGACTCGGGGGCAGACGTGTCAAATCAAGATAGGCAATGCAGTGTATGCGGGGTTGTAAAGCCTAAGTCTGATTTCGAAGCACGACGCCTTATTTGCCGTATCTGCTACGTCGATCACAGAAGACGATTAGAAAGCAGGACTGCGACAGCGTGGTTAAGAAGTCGGATACGTGTAGCGAGAGCACGCGCCTTAGAGGTGGGGCGCGAGTTTTCAGATGACGTGACGGTGGAGGCTTTAGTCGAGCTTCTTAAAAAGCAAAAGGGTATGTGCGCCCTAAGCGGCGTCCCCATGACTCACGGACAGACAGTCATGGAAACCGCCATGAGCCTTGACCGGATTGACAGCAATGTTGGCTACCGCATGAGCAATATTCAGTTGGTGTGTCAGCGGGTCAACGTCATGAAGATGGACATGGATGACAACAGCCTATGGTGGTGGGCTAAGAATCTGGTGATACATGACGAGCGACGAGAAGATAGTGCAGGTAGCGAGGAAGCTGAAGAGTAACTTCCCGCTATACGCAAAAAACATTTTACGAATTATAAACAAAGAGGGTGAAGTCGCGCCCTTTATTTTAAACGAGGGCCAGCGGTGGATGCACCAGCGCCTCGATAACCAGTTGCAACAACAGGGTAACATCCGTGCGCTAGTATTGAAGGCACGGCAGGTAGGGATCTCGACCTATGTTGAGGGCCGTTTCTTCTGGAAGATTACGCAGAATCGCAACGCGAATGCGTTCGTTCTTTCTCACCTCGCCGAATCGACCAATTCGATCTTCAATATGGTGCGGCAGTTCTACGATCACATTCCGCATCCCGTATTCAAGCCAAACCTTGCGAGTCAGTCTGCGAGTACGTTGGTGTTTGAAGGCCTTAACAGCCGATATCGAGTTGGTACAGCACGTTCTACACAGACCGGTCGAGGACAAACCAACAGGTTCGTTCACGGGTCTGAGGTGGCGTTCTACCCACAAGGATCAGATATCGTCGCGGGCCTCCTACAGACAGTGGGCGGCAAAGGGTCTGAAGTAATCCTTGAGTCCACGGCGAACGGGGCTGGTGGCTGGTTCTACGATCAGGTGATGAAAAGTTTGCGCGGCGAAACCGAATGGACCGTGTGCTTTATCCCTTGGTATTGGATGCCAGAGTACCGCCGCAAGCCCAACCCTTACTTCGAGAGAACGCCTGAAGAAGACAAGTTGGCGAAAGCCTACAACTTGGACGATGCACAGCTTGCATTTCGAAGGGCGAAACTGGATGAACTCGGATCGACAGATCTGTTTAGGCAGGAGTATCCCTCTACCCCACTAGAGGCTTTCCTGACCTCGGGGCGATGTTTTGTTGAAGACTCAGTATTACGAGTGGCTGAAAATAACTGCTATACGCCTGATTTTGTGGGCGATTACCGTAGTGGTGTATTGGAATCGCATTCTCACGGCCCCTATCGTGAGTGGTTTACGCCTACTCCTAACGAATCTTATGTCATTGGTATAGACGTAGCGGAGGGTCTGAGCTACGGAGACTACAGTTGCGCTCAGATTTTGGACTCTGAGGGTAATCAAGTTGCCTGTTATCACGGCCATATCGACCCGTATGAGTACGGAAACTTCCTTGCAAAGCTAGGTGATCGCTGGAATCGGGCGTATTTAGTGGTCGAAAGGAACAATCACGGCCTAACCACACTGCGTCGATTACAGGAACAGGGCTACCCTAACCTCTATATCGAGAGTTCTGTGGACGGTGCATACGGTGACAAGCTCACAAAACGGGGAGGTTTTCTTACAACGAGCAAAACGAAACCCCTAATCATCGACAACTTAGCCGCCCTGCTTCGACAGCATGAAGCTGGTATCGCGGACATCGAGCTGGTTAACGAGTTACGAACGTATGTTATTGATGATAAAGGGAGTTTTAATTCTCAACAGGGATGTTATGATGATAGGGTGATGGCGTATGCCATCGCTTTGCATGGATTAGCCTCAATGCCCAGACCGCGAATTCACATCGCGAAACGGGCCTTTAAGAGTATCGACTCGACAGTGGGCTACTAGATGCAAGATCCAGAAGAGCTGTATGTTGAAGAAGAGTTCATCAGTGATGATGACCTAGACGGGCAACAAGAGCAAGAGTTGCAGTCCCTTGGTCACAAACTGAGAGACCTTTTCCAAGAATACAAAGACGCTCGCAAAGAGACAGAGAACGAATGGCTGAAAGACCTGCGGCAGTACGCTGGTCAGTACGAGCCTGAAGTTCTTGCGCGTCTCAATGAACACGCTGGCGCACGATCAAAAGTATTTGTTGGGTTGACCCGCACGAAAGTGATGGCGGCATACAGCCGTATCGTTGACCTACTCTTCCAGCACGGCGATCTTTTCTTTGCAGTGCAACCCACGCCTATCGCTACCATCGATCCAGTGCTGTCTATGCAGATGCGAAAGCAGGCTATCGAGCAAGTGACGATGGCGTCTGGCATGGACCCAATGGCGAATCAGGATTTGATTGCCGCTCGAATGAAGGAGCTTGAAGAAGAGTTCCGAAAGGTCGAGCAGAAGATGGCTGAAGAGGCCGCGAAGAATATGACCACAGAGATCGAAGACCAGCTTGTTGAAGCCGGCGCCGATCAAAAGCTGAAAGAGTCTATTCTCGAGGCGTGTATCTTCGGGTCGGGTGCAGTCAAGGCTGGCACTGTCCGTATCGATACAAAGCAGAGTTACAGCAAGATTGTCGATCCTGAAAGTGGCGCACAAGCCTACGCACTGAGCGTAGTTGAGACCCCAGTCCCCGACATAGAAAGCGTATCTATTTTCGACCTGTATGTCGATCCTTATTGCACAACTTTAGATGACTGCGATGGATTGTTCAGGCGCCATGTTTTGACGCGACGGCAGTTCCGTGAGCTTGCAGATCTACCGCAGTTTGATGGGGACATGGTCCGTTACTTGATGAAGATCAACAAGGACGGCAACCATACAGAGGAAGACCACGAGAAGACATTACGTCGAATCGCCGGCATTCAAGATCAGGTGGAGTCCCGCCGTTTTGAAGTTTTGGAATACTGGGGTGACATCGATGGTCACGCTCTTGAAGAGCATGGCATTGAGTTTGACGAAGATGCAGATAAGAGCGAACAGTACTCTGCCTGCGTCTGGATGTGTGAGGGTAAAGTCCTCAAGGTGATGCTTAACCCAGTGGCGGGTTACAAGATTCCGTATCACATCTTCCCTTATGAGCGTAATCCCCACCAGTTCTGGGGCGTGGGCGTACCTCGCATGATGCGTGACAGCCAGACCACCATGAACGCGGCAGTTCGTATCTGGCTCGATAACATGGCGCTGTCATCCGGCCCAATGGTTGAGGTCAACACAGATCTCTTGGCCGCAGGTGAAGATCCTACAGACATACACCCTTGGCGCGTCTTCCTGCGTGAAGGTGGTGACGGTTCAATGCCAGCAGTTCGCTGGTATCAGCCTGTTGCTAACGCCAACGGACTTAATCAAATCGTTGAGATATTCCGCCGTTTTGCTGACGAGACTACCAGCCTCCCCTCCTACACCCACGGAGAGCAGACTGCATCCCTGAACAAGACAGCGACAGGTATCTCAATGCTGATGGGTGCGGCTAACGTCGCTCTCAAATCAACGATCAAAAATATCGATGACTTCCTGCTCGAGCCAATGATTGAAGCGATGTTCCACTTCAACATGGAGTTCAACCCGCGTGAAGACATCAAAGGTGATTTGCGAATCGTAGCGCGTGGAAGTACTGCGCTCGTTCAGAAAGAAGTCCAAAGCCAGCGATTACTACAGTTCTTGTCCTTGGTATCGAACCCAATGGATGCGGCTTTGGTGGATCGACCCAGCTTGTTGCGTGACATAGCGCAGACGCTGGATATCGACCCCAAGGAAATTATTAAGAGCGAAGAGAGGTTACAAGCTGAACAAGCACTCCAAAATCAAATGCTCGCCGGAGCAGGCACGGGCGGTGATGGAACTCCGCCTCAGCCCAGCATGGGACCAAATATCGGGCCTGCTGGAGTCCCGATTGGTTGATGCGCGGGAACGCCTAGAGCAAGCAGATGAAACGAATTTTCGATTTGAGCAAGGCCGTGTACATGAGTTGCGGTTCTTTCTCGAATTGGAAGATACCGCGAAAGCGGTACTAGACAGAGAGCGGACTCCTAAGCGAATACCCGCAATTGATTAACGGACATCCACGTTAGTGGCCCCGAGGAAAATATTATGGCTAGTAGAAATGACCCTGAACGACTAGAAGCTGAAGCGAAAGAACTGCTCACCAAGCTGACAGAAACGGAAGAGGAATCTCCTGATATCGAGGAGGAAACCGAAGAAGTGGAAGCTCTTGCTGAAGAGACCCCCGAGCCTACGGATACGGTCGAAGTTGAAGCGGATGAGGCTCCAGCATTTGAGGAAGAAAGCGGCGAAGTATCTCAAATGCAGGATCGGCTAGACAAAGCCGAGAAAGCGATGAAAGGCGCACAGGCGCGTATGACCAAAGCTACCCAAGAGGCGGCTGAGTTACGCAAGTTAAACGCGGATCTCATGTCGGCTGTTGGCGATCTTAAAGGTCAGCTTGAGGAAAGGCAGAAAGACAACGAGCAGTTAGCAAAAATTCGGGAGGAATATCCCGATATAGCTGGTCCGCTCCTTGACGAGTTAAGTCGAACTCAAGCAGAGGTTTCAAGCACCAAAGAAGCTTTGGCGGCTGAAGAACAACGTAGGCAGGATGCGCTCACAGCACAAGCGCAAGCCGAGCATTTTGACCGAATCCGAGCGGTCCACCCCGACGTCGATCAAGTGATCGAGACTGCGGACTGGATCAATTGGCTGGAGGTTCAGGATGGTCGAACGCACGAGTGGATTGAGCGAGGTTCATCCAACGACGTCAACGCTGTTCTTTATCGGTTCAAAGCTGACATGGGCATGAAGCCACCTACGCCGCAAGAGCAGGCTCTAGAGAAGGCACGAGCGGTTGCAGAACCCAAAATGCCAAAAACTCGAAAGCCTAAAACTGGTGGAAAGAAGACTTGGACTATAGACGAGATCAAGCGGATGCCGAATCGAGACTTCGAGAAGTATCAGGCTGAAATCATGAAGGCTATGGAACAAGGAGCGATCCGCCGTTAATTAATCTCTTGTGAGGATTTAACAATGGCTTTTTCATTTTTCAGCACGGGCGCTGGCGCTAACGAAGTAAACTTCATACCCGAAGTTTTCAGTAAGCTCTTACAGGCTAAGTTTTACAAGCAGTCTGTACTGCCCGCAATTAGTAACACAGATTATTCTGGGGAAATCTCTGGTCAAGGTGACAAGGTAGTCATCCGTACTGTACCAGCCGTAACTATCAATGATTACGCTGGCACTGTTACGAATCAGGATCTCACCACAGGTACTGTGGAGATGCTCATCGACAAGGCGAAGTATTACAGCTTCAAAATTGACGATGTCCTGAAGGCTCAGGCTGACATCAACTTGCTCGAGGCCGCATCTGGTGATGCCGCTGAAGGCATGCGTATTGCAGTCGAGACTGATGTTCTTGCATCTGTCATCGGTGATGCAACCACTACTGGCGCTCAGACTACTATCACGTCAAGCAACGTCTTGGCTGAGATTCTTGAGCTTTCACAAGCTCTGGACGAGTTGAACATTCCAGAAGAAGGTCGTTTTATCGTACTGCCTCCTTCAATGGTCAGCTTGCTCAAGCAGTCTGAGTTGCGTCAAGCGTACTTAACTGGTGATAGCACTTCACCTCTCCGTAACGGCGAGGTAGGCATGGTGGATCGTTTTACTGTTTATCAGTCAAACATGCTCCACACGCCAGCATCTGGTACTGACGCTACCTATACCCACGTACTCGCGGGCCACCCAAAAGCGATCTCATTCGCGTCGCAGTTTACAAATACTGAGACTGTACGCCTTGAGTCAACTTTCGGCGAGGCGGTCAGGGGGTTAAAAGTCTATGGGTCTCAGGTAGTAAATCCTGATTGCCTATGCGTAGGTAAGTGGAAGGTCTAAGACCATATGGGGAGGGCAACCTCCCCTATTCCTTTGGGTTGAAAAATGGAAACAGGTAAGCGTTTTAGAAAGGACGAGCTGTACAAGGAGGCGATGGATTTATTCAACGTCAAACTTGATCGCAGACTCAAGCTCGAAGAGCTGGAGGAGCAATTTGTTCGCCTTAAAAACAACACCAACGAGCCTACTGTTGAGGACGAAACGGAGAGACAAGTACCTCGTACCATCCGCAACGTAGTCACCGGCAACACGTTCGGCTTCCTACCCAACTGGGAAAGCAACCCTAACCTTGAAGTTATCGAATGGGAGACTGAGTGATGGCAACTACAAAAGTAGTAGACATCTTGGACAGGGCATCAATCATTCTACAGGACAGCACCAATGTCAGATTCCCAAATGCTGAGTTGCTGAAGTTTTTCAACGACGCACAGAAGGAAGTTGTCCTGCATCGCCCTGATGCCAAGATGGTGAATGAGACATTCTCATGTGGAAACGGAAGCAAGCAGACTATTCCAACTGCCGGCTTACGACTCATTGAGATTGTTAGAAACGTGGGTGGTCGAGCAGTGACTCAAGTAGATCGAAAGATCCTCGATGAGACTCTGCCTAACTGGCACGAAACAACTGCGGGAACCAACAAGATCGAACACTACATTTACGATCCTGCTGACCCAAAGCATTTTTACGTTTATCCGAAAGCTGTTTCGGGTACGCATTCGCTTGAGATTGTGTACAGCTCCGCGCCTAGCGAAATCAGCATCAGCAACTTTGACACTGACACTACAACGATCAGCTTAGATGATGTGTATGCCAACTGCATTCTGGACTATATGTTGTACAGGGCTTATCAGAAAGATTCTGAGTATGCAGGCAATGCCGAGCGCTCAATGATGCACTATCAATCTTTCTCTAATGCGCTGGGTGTCAAGACGCAGGCAGACGGCGCAATCACGCCAATGCCTAATGGTCCTGACCGTAACGCTGGGAGAATGTAATGAAGTACTCAGACCTCAATATATATGTTCGGCCTGAAGTTCAGGGTTGCCCCGACTTTATTATCGAACGTGCAGTACGTGATTCGGCTATAGACTTCTGTAGAAGAACGGACGTTTTCATCCCAGAACCTGAGTTCATCACGATTATTGAAGGGGTCAACGAGTACGCAGTTACACTTCCTACGGGAACAGAGCTTAATCACATCATTGATGTGTTTGAAGACAAAACGGCGCTTCAGCCCATTTCTTACAATGAGTTGTTGCGCCGTCTTGGCGATGAAACTACAAAGGGTAAGCCTAAGTTTTACGCTCAGAGAGACAACACTGACTTTTATTTAGCGCCTATCCCTAACAAGAACGATTCGTTTAGGGTCGTTTATTCAGTAAAACCAACCGCAACAAGCACAAGCATTCCAGACACTATCGGTCGAGAGTACCGTGAAGCGTTGGTGCATGGTGCGTTGTATCGATTGCAGATGATGGCAGGTCAGCCCTTCACCAGTCCTAACCTTGCGGCTGTCAATAGAGACCTATTTGAGAAAGAAGTGGGTCGCACCCTTCGACAGGTTAAGTATGGATTCAGTGGCGGTACGCTCACCTGCAAACCGAGGGCATTCATCTAATGGCTTACTTAACGACAATCGACCTTGTTCAAGGCGATCAGTTACCAGAGATCGAGATCACGCTAAAAGACTCGAACACTGCGGCGACCGGTCAAACGCTTGATCCAGATGACGCAACTACGTTTGCGGCCTTAGATCTTAGTGGTGGTTCAGTCCGTATGCGTGTGCGTCAGGTTGGACAGACTTCACTTATCGACACCCTGCTAGGGACAGTTACAAACGCAACTGAAGGGAAGGTAACTTTTGTTTTTGACTCTGACACACTCGACACAACGGGAGTGCTTGAAGGCGAGATCGAGTTCACTGACTCTAACTCCAGAACGCAAACAGTGGTAGATCTGATTAAGTTTAAGGTCAGATCACAGTTCGGGTAACTAAATGGCGATCCATGCCGAGGTAAAAGTCCGACGGCTGGTCGCGAGTGCTACAAGTCGAAGGCTCTTTGTAGAGGCGTCTCGCCCTACCTTTGCGGCAGTGATCTCAGAAAGATCGCTGTCCATGAATACTAGCCATCGAGAGCTTCACCCAGAGATCAGCTATCGCCAGCTATACGCTTCGCCTAACTGGCGACAGCTATTCCTGCACGACGTTCATGTAAACCCTGAGCGCACGGTCTATTTTTTCTCTGACCAGTATTCATTTACTGACTCGCACGTCCTTACCATTCAGCCTGCCTTCTCAGATAGCACGTCTTTATCTGAGTCTCACCTTATAGATATTGGTAAGACTCTAGTCGATCAGACAGGAATGACGGATAGTCAGGCTTTAGATCCAAACAAAGTCGTGCTGGACTCTTACACGCTTTCCGAGGCAACTGCATTCGAGGTCAGTACCTCTCAGTCTGATAATTTAACCATGTCCGATGTCCTTGTTCCGGTCATGGACTTCTTCAGGACATTCGACGACGACTATTCGTTTGTTGATAACGAAGTATTTGATATCGGTAAAGGTCTCACAGATACGACAACGCTTAGTGAGCAACAGGCGTTTGATGTATCAAGCGTACTAAGTGATGCATCATCGATTGTAGAGTCTGTAGAGCTAGACTTCTTGTCCGCTCAGACTGATAGCTTCACGCTTTCGCAGGCAATATCAGTCAGCCGCAACCCCTTTAATTTTGTTTTCACCTTTAACGAAAACTCTACTGACGTCTCTGGTTCGCCAGATGACCAGTTCTCATTCAGTGACTCGCCTGTCTTTGATTCATCGATTGTCCTACAGGACTTCTTTACCCTCGATGACTTCAATCAGATAGATAAGCATGCCGGCGCTGTAAAGACGAATGTCTACTCGCTGACGGATACTCAGGCTTTCTCTTTTGCTAAGACCACGGATGACTCATTCAGCTTCGCAGACGATCAGGCAATAGCAGTTAGCAAGCCAAGGTCTGACTCCATCACAGTTTCAGAGAGTCAGGCGTTTGATGTTGACAGGGTTTCGGATGATCAGATTTCTGTATCTGAGGACGCCGACTTTAGTGTTGGAAAAATCCTACAAGATTCCACTAACCCCTTGACAGATAACGCAGTTTTTGCGTTCACAAAGGCTTCATCGGATACTATAATCGTACAAGAATCGCAATCTTTTGATGTGTCCAAGGTTGCACCAGATTCTATTGCGGTATCGGACACACCCGTGCTGTCTCCACGGAAAGGATTGACGGACAGCGTAACGATGGGCGACGAATTTGTTGCTCAAATTTTAGTAGCTAACGGCATACCCAACAGAGGGCTTGTCGGTTTCATGCTACTTAACGCTAGTTAATTCGGAGACAAACGATGATCCATGACGATCTTAAACTAAAGGGGCGGCTGGATATCGTCGTCACTTCTGAGGACGGTGTAGTAAAGCAAAAAGAGTCGGTTAATAACCTTGTGGTTACGTCTGGCAAAAACTTTGTTGCATCTCGAATGGCCGGTACATCTGCATCAGTCATGAGCCACATGGCGATTGGCACAGGCTCAACAGCGGCGGCAGTTGGTAACACTACTTTGGGCAGTGAATCTGCTCGTGTGGCACTCACCAGCACAACCGTTACTGATAACGACGTTGTCTATGTAGCAACCTTCCCTGCTAACACTCCTAGCAGTGCGGCGGCTATTACAGAAGCGGCAATCCTTAACGCTTCAAGCAACGGTACGATGCTCTGTCGGACTGTATTTTCAGTCATAAATAAATCTCAATCAGACAGTTTAACCGTGACGTGGACAGTCTCGGCCTCCTAACTATTTGATTTTATTGAGGTTTATTGGTTATGGCTGTTAAATTTGCCAACCTTGCCAGTACCACACTGTCAAGTGCGATTACAAACTCCGCGACGTCGATAGCTGTAGCAGACGCATCTCTCTTTCCTACTTTAGGTTCGGGGGATTACTTCTACGCAACTATCGGTGAGGGGTCTGGGTCGGAAATCGTCAAAGTAACGGCCATTTCCTCAAACACTCTTACTGTCACTAGAGCGCAAGACGGCACTACAGCGTCAGCGTTTTCCTCTGGGGAAACGATAGCCCTGCGCGTGGTGGCCGCCGCTCTAGATGACATTGCTTCACAGGCTCAGTCAGCCGCCGACACAGAATCCGTCTCCATCGATGGGGATACGATGACAGGCAACCTGTTATTCGGAGATAACACGAAGATCATGCTGGGCGGGAGCAATAATCTTCAGCTCTATTACGACGGCTCGCACTCTCGGATTTTGGAAAATGGAACAGGCAACCTAATAATCCAAGGTACCAACTTAGATCTGTCTGACACCTCAACAGGGCAATCATTTTTCAGAGCGGTTTCAAATGGCTCGGTTGAGCTTTACTACAGCGGTAGTAAAACTTTCGAGACAACCTCCACAGGCATCGACGTAACTGGGATAATCAAAGCATCAGGTAATGGCAAATTACAAATAGCTGATGATACAGAAGGCTCTACGTTTGAGTTTAATGTAGGCGGTAGTGGTGCATTAGAAATTTATGATGGCACTGCAGAACGCATGCGTATCGACTCGTCGGGACGGGTAGGTATAGGAACTAGCAGTCCGTCATCTTTTAGTGGCGATGGGGACAATTTAGTTGTTGGTACAACTAGCGGTAATAATGGTATTAGCGTTATTAGTGCGACCGATGGAACTGGCAACATCTACTTTGGTGATACCGCAACGACTGGAGGCGGGTCAAGACGTGGGCAAGTAGTTTACGACCACAGTAATGACTCTATGTACTTTGCTACATCAGTTACAGAACGCCTCCGTGTAGACTCTTCAGGCATCCAAGTCAC
>Ga0160423_10003451_pt1 | contig 13126 bp, 9 predicted proteins | sample CRUFie14St8metaG_FD_108191 | JGI IMG/M metagenome (GOLD analysis project Ga0160423, IMG submission 108191) | Marine microbial communities from the Costa Rica Dome - CRUD Field 142mm St8 metaG | ecosystem: Environmental > Aquatic > Marine > Oceanic > Photic zone | place: Costa Rica: the Eastern...
CAGCCTCGTCCACCTTCTTTCGCTAGCGTCCTGCCGAGGGACCCCATGCATCACCTGGGCAAGGATACCGATGCCGTCAACCAGCTGGTGTGACGGCCGGCTGAAGTACTGATTCCCATCCGTACAAAAAACCCTACCATCCCGGACGGCGCGAAGTTGGCTCCACCACGCGTAGTGCTCACCCTGCTGGTCCATAAGAATTTTTCTCGTGTCCGCCTCGCAACGTTCCAGGTCGAAACCGCAAAAAGCCATGACGATGACATCAGGGTCGTACTCTTTCAGCTCTTCCTGTGACATCACCCGGCTTCTCTCGCCCTTTTTTGCAAGGCTGTACGAGCCGCCCGCGGCCTCCACCATCTCTTGAATCCAGTGGCCTCCCGTAAACATCGGCTCGCACCACTCCAGTACTGCGACTCTTGGCTTCTCACCACCAACCCCAACTTGCGACAGGTGCTGCTCGACAGCTGCCTCGATCGCGGCCTTCTTCGTGTCAAACCTGTTCAGGGCCGCGTCAATGGCCTCTCGGCTGGCCCCGAGGTTGTTGCCCACGAGCGTTATCGACTCCTGAACATCCTGGAGCGTGCTGGGCTCCACGCTCAGCAATTTGTAAGGTTTGTCGGCGAGCAAGCGCGCGCATTTGGACTTCACCTGTTCGAAGGCCACTGCACACACGTCACACAGAGACTGCGTCAAAACGTGCGTCGGGGCGAGTGGCCTGAGCGAGTCCTCCTTTAGGGCGTAGAGCGAGTGGTTCTGGGCGAGGCTCTCGATCACCGCGTCGTTGATCTCCTTCTGCTCGGCCTTGGGGTCAATGAAAGACTCGGTAACCACAACCGGACCCTTGCCGGCCCGTTTCAAGACCAGACCGTTGTCGCACTCGTGAGTGACGCCAACGACGCGCTCCGCCAGCCCGAGCTCGGCCACGATGTCGGTCAGGGACGGCAGAAGGCTCACGATTCGAAGGTCGTCGCCCGTGGCCACTGTCGCTGGCCCCGCCGGCTCTCCCGTGATGTCATCGTTCCCCCCCTCGGCCATCGCGGCCACTGTCGCTGGCCCCGCCGGCTCTCCCGCGACGTCATCGTTCCCCCCCTCGGCCATCGCGCTCGTTTCTGAGGATAATTGGGGCGAGATTGCCACGGTGGCGACCGCGGACAGGAGGCGACGGGCGCGGGTGGGGCGGGCAAGATGGAAGTCTCGTGGTCCGGGACGCTATGCCTCCTCGTCCTTGTGCTGGGAGGGCCCGCCGTCTACCTCGCCGCGTATCTCGTCGCGAGGGTGCGGCGGCGGAAGAGCGGAGGGGAGTACGCCACCGGAAACGCCCACGAGGTCGTCCCCAACGCGTTGGGCGAGCGGGAAAAGTGGACGTCAACGCAGTTCCTATTCGGGCTAGTGGGGTACGCCATAGGCATCGGCAACGTGTGGCGGTTCTGCTACGTGATCGCCAGGGACGGGGGAGCGGCTTCCCTCCTCGCCTACATGCTCAGCTTCGTCTTCATCGCGACTCCTCTGTTCCTGTACGAGATGATCCTGGGCCAGTACACCAGGCTCAGCTCCCTGCCCGCGTGGATACAGGTCCGGCCGCGGTGGACGGGCCTCGGCATCTCCCAATTCCTCCTGTGCTTCATCGTCCAGTCGTACTTCGTCATGGTTATCGCTTACACGATACCTTACATCGCGTCGTCCTGCGTGGACCCTTTGCCCTGGGCCGATTCCTCTGAGGAGCACTGGTTCGTGGACATCCTGGGTCTCAAGCAGGAGACGGAGCCCGGGGTCTTCGAGGACGTCGAGGACAAGGGCGACTTTCAGTGGGTCTTGGTCGCATCCTACCTTCTCGTCTGGGCGGTCGTGTACTTCTCGATCTCCTTTGGAAAGCAGGTCCTGAGCAAGATCACCTACGTCACCGTCATCGCCCCCGTCGTGCTGGTGGTCGTTCTTATCGCGCGCACCGCCGTCCTGCCCGGTGCGCTGGATGGAATCAGGTTCTACCTCTTCAAGTTCGAATCTGAGAAGCTCAAAGACCCCGCGGTGTGGGCCGCCGCGCTGAGCCAGTGCCTCTTCAGCCTTTCTCCCGGCTTTGGCACCGCGATCACGATGAGCTCCCACACGGGAGACAAGGAGGACGTCTACAAAGCGGCCATCTTGACATCTTGCGCGAACACTGTCTTCGCCGTGGCCGCCGGGTTTGCAGTCTTCGCCATGATTGGCAACATCGCACACGTGGAGGGGGAGGCCGTGGAGGAGGTCGCATCCAGGAGCGGCACGGGGCTCGCCTTCATCGTCATAGCGTCGGCCATGCCGACCTTCGGGGCGGCAGGCAACGTCATGAGCGTCCTGTTCTTCTTCATGCTCTTCACCCTCGGGCTGGACTCTGCCTTTGCGTGGTCAGAGACGCTGACCAGCACGGTGGAGGACATGCTGGTGAAGCAGAACTGGAGAAAGCCCCCGACCTGGGTGACGACCCTTGTCATTACCGCGCTCTGCGCATTGGCGGGCTTGCCCTACTGCACCACCCACGGATCCCTCATTCTGGACAGCGTGGACTCCTTTGTGGGCATCAATTTCTTGCTGTTCATCTGCTTTCTCGAGTCCGTCGTTTTCATCTGGGATTTCGGCTACTCGAGGCTCGACCACGCCCTGCGAAAGGCCACGGGAAGGGACCTCTTCCCCAAGTACGGCTGCAAGTTTGGATTTTATGCGGCCATTCCCGTCGCCACTTTGGCACTATTTATCTACCAACTCTACAACGACGCCTCAAACGGCGTGGTTCCCGGGTACAAGTCTATCGAGGTGGCGGGGTGGGTCCTGATGGGGATCCTCGTCGCGGTTTCTTGCGTCACGCTTTGGAAAACGGCCCAAGGGACGCTGCCCAGCATGGAGCCCGTGGTCGAGAATGAGGCCGCGGGGGCTGAGGCAGAAACGGACAACATCGAGCTCATCGACCGCAAGAGCGGAAGCGGGCTGGGGAACTCCTCAAGCGATCACGGGACGCTCTGAGGACGGAGACCTAAGGGAAATTGTGGGGTTTTCACTATATATTACAACAAAACTTGAGGGACCTTTCCCCCTCAGGGGAAGTTTGGGCTCTGGGACCCTCCGTCCGCGGAGATTCCAAACCCGCTGGGGTCTGCGAAGACGTTCTCCAGGAGCTGCTCCTTTCCTGGCCTCGGGCTGGCGTCCGCGAACTCGACGGCCTCGTCCACCTCCTCCTCGACCTGCTTCTCCCACTCCTTCACCTCCTTCTCGGTGGCGAGGCCCTGCTTGATCATGAAGTCCCTGAACTTGGGGATGGGGTCCCTCTTGGCGTACGCCTCCTTCTCCTCGGCCTTCCTGAGCTCGTCCGGGTCGGCCAGCGAGTGGCCCCTGTACCGGTAGGTCTCGCACTCGATCAGGGTTGGGCCGTCGCCCCTCCTGGCCCTCGCGATGGCCTCCTTGGCGACCTTCCTGACGGCCATGACGTCCATGCCGTCCACCAGCACCCCCGGCATGCCGAAGGCGGGGCCCTTCTTGTAGATGTAGGGCTCCTTGTCGCCCATGGAAGGCGCGGTCGCCCTGTCGTGAGCCATTCCGATGGCCCACTTGTTGTTCTCCACCACGAAGAGGCAGGGCAGCTTGTACAAGCTGGCCATGTTCAGGGTCTCGTAGAATGCGCCGTTGTTGCACGTGCCGTCCCCGAAGAAGGAGGCGCACACCTGGTCGGCGGACTCGTCACCGAGGACGTCCCTCCTGTACCTGGCCTGGAAGGCCGCGCCAGCGCCCACGGGGATTCCCTCGCCAATGAACGCAAAGCCGCCCAAAAAGTTGTGCTCCGCGGAGAACATGTGCATCGACCCGCCCTGGCCCCTGCAGATCCCGTCCTTCTTGCCGAAGAGCTCCGCCATGACCTTACCCATCGGCACGCCCTTGCTCACGGCGTGGACGTGGTCCCTGTAGGTGGAGCACACGTAGTCGTCCGAGCGCATCGCGCCGATCACTCCCGTCGACACGGCCTCCTGGCCGTTGTACAGGTGCACGAAGCCGAACATCTTCCCCCTGTAGTACATCTGGGCGCACATGTCCTCGAAGTTCCTTCCCCTGAGCATATCCACGTACATGGCCTTCGCCTCGTCCTTATCGACCTTGAAGGAGGGATCGAAAACGACCTTGTCCGAACCGTTGGGGGGAGAAGCCTTCTGGCTCTTCGAGTTGGAGTCCACGGAGGCCACGCTCACCACCTTGCGCGAGGAGCCAGCGCTCCCCTTGGCCGCCGACGCGGCGGGGGATCTGCGCGTACCCACGCTGCTGCCTGTGCGCGTGCCCACCACGTGGCCGGGGGTGGTCCTCTTTCGGTCGGCCGAGGCGGCCCCGGGACGCGAGGTCCCGAACAAAACGAGCTTCGCCTTGGACCCCGTCGTTGCCGCACCCGCCATCATCATCGTCGCCGTCTTCGTCGTCGGGTCGGTAGCGGGTCGAGTAACTCTCTCTCTCGCTCGCTCGCTCGGGGAGCGCTTTCTGAGCCATTCGTGCTAAAACGCTCTTTGCTCATGCTTATCCGGGCCCAACAAGGGATTTCTACACCCCAAAAAAATAACGCGAACTCCCTTAGTTCTCTCCGCCAGAGGTGGGGAAGCCGGCTTAAGCCGGGCGATATTTCCTATTGGAAAAGTTGGAAAAGGCCGCGAAAAATGAAAAAAGCAGATATTTTTCAGTGACACCCCCCCCCCCTGCTGACGCAGGGCTGACAGACCCGAGAGTCCGACCATGATGCTGGAGCGCAAGGCCTCGTCGTCGTCCCTCGCGCGGGTGCGCCGCGGGTGCGCCGCGAGGGCGGGCCGGACGGTCTCGTCCTCCGGCCACCACCACCACCAGGTCGACAACAAGAACTACACGGTGCGCGTGCTTCGGTACCCGGACGGGTACGAACGGGTGCTGAGGTACCCAAAAGACAAGAAGAAGGTGGTAGCGAACAGGGCGTCGTCGACGATGGCGGAGGAGCACCAGAGCTCTTGGGACATCGCCGGCGCTCGAACGACGGGCGAGGAGGCCGAGCCAAAGCCAAGCGCGTCAAATTTCGAGCAGGTCCAGGCCGTGCATCGCGCGGAGGAGGAGGAGGAGGCGACGCTGGTCGAGACGCCTTCGAGTATTCCAAACACGCCGACGGAGCTCTTGCGGAAGCAGAGAAGCGAGGAGTTCCTGCTGTCCAGGAAGCTCGAGTGGGACTACGTCAAGTCAAGCTACGAGGTTCTGGACGCGTGCCCTTGGCCCGAGCCCAGGCCGGTGTGGGTGCTCGGGTCTCTGGACCCGACGGGGGAGGCCCAAACGTTCACGCTGAGGACGCGGATCGCCAAGGGCGAGACCGAGTCCGAGCTCGAGGGCCTGCTGGGCAAGAGGATCTCCGTGTCGCACCTGACGGACGGCGTCGTGGCCTTCGGCGGGAGGGAGGCCGCCGACGCTTTCGCAGAGGAGAACGGCCCAGACCTCCTCGTCTTCGAGACGTCCTCGGGCGAGCTCTTCCAGATGGCCTCGGAGGCCAGGGCGGTGGTCGTGCTGATGAAGGGTTTGGGCGCGATGCCGAGCGCCAGGATGCTGGCCACGGTCCTTAGGAATCAGCCGGAGCTGGACACCTGAAGAGCGTTGGCGGCTCTCTCTCTCTCTTCTGTACAACACAACGCATTCTTTTTCCCCATCTTAGAGCCCCACCCACAAAATATTATAGTTATTAGACGGCTTGTAGTATAATTGACGACGAACGGCTGGGCGGCTGGCCCTCTTGGTATCTTCATGACCAAGCTCATCCCACCTCCCACACCCGCCCGTCACGGCTGCTCCACGTGATCAGCTCGATTCAAAACCAAATCATCGAGTGAAGAGCAGGGCGGGGAGCAGGGCGCGGGCCTGCAGGACAACTGCGGCGTGGGGAGAGGGCGCCGCGGGAGAGCAGGAGGTAATGCCCGGGGTAGGAGGAGGCCTTCGGCGACCGACGTGCTCGATCGTGACCGCGGATCGCGCCAGTCGACGGGCAGGGAGGGGTCTCAAGGCTCGGGCGAACGAGAAGGGTAGGGGCGGGAGGACGCGCGACGTGGAGAGCGACGAGCGGACGCGGGACTCGCACCCCTCGTCCTCTGAATCGTCCGCGATCGGGCGGGAGCGGCGCAAGGCGGTGCCCCTGATGCGGTTCCCCTTTCAGAACCGAGACAGGGAGGCCAGGCTGGAGGCCAACGGGGGACAGAGGAAGCCCCGAAATCGACACTGGAAGATACGGTCGTTCGTGTCCGCGTCTCGGGGGCTGTGGGGCCTCTTCGCGGACGGAACGCAAGACAATCAGCTCGACATCGTGACGACTGCGGACCCGGAGGAGTGCGAGCGTTGGGTCCGTGACTTTCGGAAGAGCGGCGGGGACTGCCTCGGGCTTGACATTGAGTGGAAGTCGAACACCGCCAAGGGCCAGAGGCCGGAGCCCGTGGCGACGCTGCAGCTGGCCACGGAGACGAGCGCATTGGTACTTCAGGTGCTGTACTTCGACCCGAGCGGGTGCGCCGCCCTGAGGGAACTGCTGGCGGACGAGACGGTGCTGAAGCTGGGCGTCGGCATCAAACCAGACTTTCTCAAGCTCTTCAAGGACTGCAACTTGCACTGCCGGGGCGGGCTGGACCTGAGCAAGCACTTCAAGTCCACCCTGGGCCTGAAGATTCGCGAGGAGATCGGGCTGAAGCGGCTGGCCAAGTTCGTGTTGGGGTTCGACATGGATAAGCCCAAGTCCCTGTCTAGGTCTGACTGGTCCACCGCCAGCTTAGAGGAAGATCAGGTGACGTACGCCGCGCTAGACGCAGTGGTGGCCTGCCGGGTCTTCGAGAAGCTCCGCAGGTGCGACGCGCACGAGCAGTGGGGGATCGCGACCAGGACGAGGTACTTTCTGCAAAAGACCTTCGCGTTCAGGAAGCTGAAGCAGCAATCCTGGCCCAAGAGGCTCCTGGCCTTTGGCGCAATGTTCTGGGCCGTGTGGTCGCCGTCGATGGCGGTGGCGGGCGCCATGGGGCTCGCCCACGCGAAGCGCGACATCCTGTGCGGCAGCTGGGCCCTGTGCGCCCTGTTCATCCTGATGCGATCGTACGGAGAGGAGATGCTCAAGTCGTCCAGACCTCTGGAGATCTACTTTGGAAAGTGGGACCCCTCCAAAGCGTCCTCGGGCCTGGCGCTGGGGGTCGCCCTCGCGGTCTCGTTCTACGCCGCGCTGTCGCTCTTGGGCTTCGGGGCGCCCCGTTGGGTGCCGGGTGCGGTGGCCCATGCCGAGCTCGTGCAGGCCGCCGCAGCGGGAATCCTCGCTGGACTTTTCCAGGAGGCCCTCTTTCGCGGTCTTGTGACCACGGAGCTCGAGAGGGACTACAGGAAGGCAGAAGGCTGGAAGGCGGCGGCGATCGTCGCTGTACTCTTTGCGTCCGCCCACCGCACCCTCGACGGATTTCTCGGCCTCGCCCTGCTCTCCCTGTGCCTCAGCGAGGCCAGGAAGGCCTTCCGAGGATCCCTGTCCTTTCCCTTGGGCCTGCACTCCGGCCTGGTGGCAGCCAGCGCGGTCCTGGGCCGATCCGTATACGCGGAGATGTCCACGGCGCCCCGGTGGCTGGCCGGGTCTGGACCGCACTTCCTCGAGGGTGCTCTGGGGCTCGCCATGCTGTCTTGCCTGTACGCCGTGCTCAGAAACAAGAGGAGAAAGCTCAAGTCGCGTTGACTCCCGTGTGTGTGTGTGTGTGTGTGTTTATTTGTTGTAACATTTACGGATTGACAGTCTCTTCTTGTCCGTCCACTCGCTACCAGAACCCCATCGAGCTGTACCCCCCATCGATCGCGAGGATCTGCCCCGTGATGAAGCCCGCCGCAGGCATACACAGAAACGCTATCGTGTTCGCCACCTCTTCCGGCTCGCCAGTCCTTCCCATTGGCGTCCTCGACAGCACTTCCGCCTTGTAGGCCTCGTCCTTCAGCACCTGGTTCGCGAGGGGGGTGTTCGTGTACCACGGGGCAACGGCGTTGCAACGGATGCCGTGTGGAGCCCACTCGCAGGCCAGAATTTTCGTCAGCTGGTTCATGCCCCCCTTGCTCATTCCATACAGGCTCCCACTCCTCATCGTGGTGGGACCTCCCGCCACAGACGAGTTCATCACGACGCTCGCGCGGCCCGACGCCTTCAGGAGCGGCAGGCAGAGCTGGCTGACGTGGAAGGTGCTCTCAAGGTTGACGTTCATAAGTCGGTTGTAGTCCTCAAGAGAGAACTCCTCCGTCTTCTTGCGAATGTTCATCCCGACGTTGTTGACGAGAACGTCGAGGCGACCGTCGAAGACATCCTTGACCCTCGCGACGAGCCCCTCCCGGCTCTCCGGGTCTGACAGGTCAAAGGCCCCGCCGTGCACCTTCTCGTACCCCTTTTCTCTCCACTCGCGTAGACAAGCGTCCACGTCGTCGGAGTTGCGCGAGCAGGTGAACACCTCTGCGCCGAGCGACGCGAAGGCCTCCACCGTCGACCTGCCGATCCCCTTCGTGCCCCCCGTTACGAGACACTTCAGACCCTTCATCTGGAACGCGTCCTGGCCCGCCATGGTGATGACAGCTTTGCTCCTGCCCAATCCATCCCGGCCCCGAAAAGCAACAATCTCATCGGAAGTCTCGAGACCTCCCTCCACATTTCAGAAGTGGGTCGGAAAAAGCGAGAGCGTCGCAGAGAGAGAGAGAGAGAGAGAGAGAGAGAGAGAGAGAAAGAGAGAGGATGCACAACCTCAGGCACAACATCCACAACGTGTACAAGTCGGCGGCGGAGACCCTACTGCCCGTCAGGTCGTCCTCAGCCTTCAAGGTAAAGCGCTCGGCTCCCGTCGAATAGAAAGTCAAAAACCAACAAAAAGTGAAACCGTCAATACGCTAACTTCGCTACTTGTTTGTGTGTTGTGTGTGTCATTCCATTTCGCGGCGTGAGCAGGAAAAGGGCGTGTTGACCCCAGAGGAGTTCGTCGCGGCTGGAGACTTTCTCGTCGGCGCCTGCCCCACGTGAGTCGCGGTGACGATACTCCAGCAAACCAAACTTCAATCCGACCACGTCACCTGACTAACCCTTCGCTTTCACTCTTTGTGCGTTTTTCTTGCCCGCGCAGGTGGTCGTGGGAGTCCGGTGAGAAGGGGAAGAGGCGCCCGTACCTTCCCGATGACAAGCAGTTTCTAGTGACGAGGAACATCCCGTGCCTGTGCCGCGCCAAGGACCTCCTCAAGGGAAAGATGGAGGAGGAGTTGCTGCAACTGCAGGAGGGAGAGGCGGAGGCCGACGCCTGGGTCGCGACCGGGGGGTCCACCGCGGCGGGGGGCGTCGAGGATGAGATCGCGGACATGAGCCTCGCGGACGACCCGGCGGAGGGGGCGGAGGGCTCTGGCAGCGCAGTTCCAGAGGGTCAGGCCGCGTCGGCGTCCACGCCCCAAGCCGACGATGCAGAGAGCGACTCGGACGACGTCCCCGACATGGAGGACTTCGTGGTTGAGGAGGAGGACGACACGGTGACGATCCACCACCCTAGCTCGAATCGGGAGGGAGAGCGGGAGTCCCAGGCCGGCGAGGAAAACAAGATCCTCAGGACGAGAACCTATGACATTTCTGTCACCTACGACAAGTACTACCAGACCCCAAGGTTCTGGCTCGTCGGATACGACGAGACAAGGCAGCTCTTGAAGCCGGAGCTCGCGCTTGGTGAGCCCCCCCCCCCCCACCCCCCCCCCCACAAACCCCCCCGCCCCCCGGGTTGTGGGCCTAGGGGTAGGCCGGGAAAGAGGCGATCTTGAAGCGGGGGCCCGCGCTTTGGATGCCCCCCCCCCCCCCCCACACACACACACACACACACATCTTCTGACTTTTCTCTATCTCGTCTCGGCTCGGCCCCACCGGAACCCCAATTCCGCAGAGGACGTGAGCGCGGAGCACGCGGAGAAGACCGTCACCATAGACACCCACCCGCACCTCCCGCTGTCGTCCGCTTCCATTCACCCGTGCAAGCACGCCCACGTGATGAAGAAGCTGCTGGACTCGCTGTCTGAGGGGGGGAAGGAGCCCAGCGTGGAGCACTACTTGGTCATCTTCCTCAAGTTCATCGCCTCCATCGTGCCCACCATCGACTACGACTACACGATGGCCGCGGACATTGGGGGGTCATAAGGACTGTAATGAACTCTTCCTCTCTTTTGCTCCACAAAAAAAAGCACGAGTCCGTCCCCCCCCCTTCCCCTTGGATTCGATTTTCGGGCCTGCCTGTCCCAGGCAGAATGGGTCCCTTTCGCGCCAAAACCTGGGCGTAAAGATCTATGGCGGTCGGGCACAAGGCCGGGAGGGCCAGCGCAAGGCCGGCGATGAAGAAGAAGGTGGACCCCTACGACATCGACGCGTTCCTGTCGCACGAGAACGCGGCGGCACCCTCCGACCGCGCCGCAACGCGCCCAGGACCCACGAAACGCGTCCAGGCGGACAAAGAGAACAACCAGACCTCAGAGGTGGTGGACCTTGAGGAGGAGGAGGTCGTCGCGAGGGCTGGACGTCCGGGGGGGCAAGCGGTGGCCAAGGAGGCCACGACCTCGTACGGTCTTCGAAGCCCCGCGCCTGTCGTCGTTCTGGACGAGGATGACGAGGACGAGGGCGGGCCCCAACAGGGCCTTTTCAGCGACATCGACTCTCTGTTCGGAAAGGACGAGCCATCGCCGTTACCATCTCCCGCGCCCAGGGGAGGGGGGAGTCCCCCCAAGCCGACGAAGCCCAGCCCGGCGGCGGAGAAGAAGAAGAGGAAGAGGAGGGTGACTTTCTCGGAAAAGAGCGAGCTTAAGTTCTATTCCCCGGACAAGAAGACGAAGGAGGAGAGGGAAAAGACGGCGGACGCCATCGAGTGGGGGGACGAGGTGGAGTTCGCCCTCGACGGCCTGCGGTGCGCCAAGTCCGCTGGGGTCTGTCTGCGGTCCGCCCACCAGCTCGTGGTCCTGTGCTCGTCCCCGTCCCACCGGGGCTACCTGGAGGACGACCCGGAGGCTAGGGACGGGCTCCTGGAGGGGGCGGCCAAGCTGGCGGCCATGGCCGCGAGCGGGGTGCCTGCCCCCAAGGACTCAGACCGGTGGCACCTCTCCCTGTGCTCCTCCCTGGTCCTCCACAACCTCGTCAACGGCGCAACGTGGCGCCTGGACAGTTCTCACGAGGCGGACCCTGTCCTGGCGGTGACCCACGCGCTGCTGGGCCTCGGCGCCGCCAGCCTTCGGGCAGCGCTATCCGCCGGCGGCGAAGGCCTTCCGGAGCCCGTCAAGTGCTACGCCAAGATGAAGTCTGTGTCGAAGGCCCTGACTCTGGACCGTAGCTTCCCGGAGAGCTGCCACGAGTCCCTGCTTCCTCTGATGGTGGCACTCTTGGTCCTCGGCCGCAAGGTGAGGAGCCCGGAGACGGCGCGGGACTCTGGGGAGTACGAGATGGTCAAGGATCGGCTGGCGGGGTCAGGGGTACTGTCCGACTTGATCGGCATCGTAGTCTCGTGCGATCTCTCCGGCGGGGCCGGAGCGACGGACCTCTCGGCGGGCAAGCTCGGCGTCCAGCGCAACTGGATCCTCACCCACGCGCTCAAGGTCCTCGCCGGCGCGACCTTCCTGAACGAGAAGAACGTGGGCCTCATCCTGGAGGCCTCGGCAGGGGAGGGCGAGGGGGAGAGTGTTCCAGCCTTCCTGCTGAGGATGGCGGAGTGTCAGTACCGCAGCGCGGATGCCGGGCTCAGGGAGTGCCTCGGGCCCACCCTGAACGTCCTGGTCAACCTGACGGAGGACAGCCGGGCTTGCTGCGAGGCCCTAAGGTCGTCGACGGACTTTTGCGGCCTCGCAAGGATGGTCGCGGACTACCACTACTCGAGGGGCCAGGACAGGTCCTTGGAGGACCTCGTGAACTTGGTGCTCGGCATCCTCATCAACCTGTCTGAGAAGGACTTGGGCACAAGGCAGAAGCTCAGGGCCCTGCCGATGGCCTCGTTCTGCGACCACGAGGACTCCCAGATCAGGGGTCTGGGCAAGACTTTCGTGGACTTTCTCTTCGTAGCGGCCAACCTCGGGGACCAGGCCCAAGGCCAGGACACGGAGGCCCAGGGGGAGGTTACCCTGGAGATGCTCAACTCCTCAGGGGGGGGAGGCCAGAAGTCTATCTGCCAGACCTACTGCGCGATCCTCCTGGCCTTCTTGGTGGCAGGCGACAAGGCCCTGCAGAAGAGCACAGCCAGGCTACTTCCCGGGTGCACGCTGAAGCCATTGATCGCAAAAGTGAGAAACTTTTTGGACTTCCTCACATCGATGAGTGCGCTGACGGAGAAGCAGAAGGATGTCCTCACGGACTTGTGCGCGGCCCTGACTTAGAGAAGTATATCGTGTGTAACATAGAACTGTGGAGACTTCCCTAGCTCACTCCTTCCCGCTGTGGCTCTTTGGCTCCCTTCGCTGTCCCCCGCTCAAATCATACCTGGGACAAGACATTCGCAACTGAGTATACCTTTCCCTCGAATCAATACGAATTGGAATTGGAATCACTATGAATGGGAATCCCGAGGAATGGGAATCACTAGGAATGGGAATCACTAGGAATGGGAATCACTAGGAATGGGAATCACCATGAATAGGGATCACTAGGAATGCGAATCACTAGGAATAGGGATCGTCTTGATTTCGTGACCCTCACGTATTCTTCGAGGCGAAATCCCTATGAATGCGAATCACTAGGAATAGGGAATCACTAGGAATAGGGGAATCACGATAAATAGGGAATCACGATAAATAGGGAATCACTATGAATAGGGATCACTAGGAATAGGGAATCACTAGGAATTGGGGTCGCTGTGAATTGGGATCGCCTGGATTTCGTGACCCTCACGTATTCTTCGAGGCGAAAGCCAAAAAGAAAAAGGCCCGCACGGTTGGTGGCTTGGGTCCTCTTTCCGCAGAAGAAGAACACTGCCAACCACCATGCGGGCCTTTTTTCGTTCGAGGAAGAAGAGTCGAGGTGGTCAAGTTGTAGGGTCGGTGTGATGAATTGTTTTCCTTCCGTATTTTTGGCGATAGTTTGTGTTCGTGACCCTCACGTATTCTGTGGAGAAAAGGATTCGACAAACACCAC
>Ga0160423_10003453_pt1 | contig 13125 bp, 9 predicted proteins | sample CRUFie14St8metaG_FD_108191 | JGI IMG/M metagenome (GOLD analysis project Ga0160423, IMG submission 108191) | Marine microbial communities from the Costa Rica Dome - CRUD Field 142mm St8 metaG | ecosystem: Environmental > Aquatic > Marine > Oceanic > Photic zone | place: Costa Rica: the Eastern...
AACGGGAAGAAAGTTTTGAAATACCAATGAAAAAAAGCTGGAACGAACAAATCAAGAGAAGTTCTGACTTTTTAAAAGGAAAACTTGGGAACAAAAAACCGCTCGTATCTGTTATTTGCGGTTCAGGATGGGCACAAGCAGTAAAGAATCTAAATGAAATACAATGTTTTGGCTACTCAGAGATAGAATGTTTATCTCAAACAACTGTAGAAGGACACGAGAGCACTTTAGCAATTATAGAAACTCCCACTGGTCTGGCACTTATATTTAAGGGCCGTAGACATGTATACGAAGGGGTAGGGTGGAGTGCAATAAAAACGCCAATTTTACTCGCTAATGAGCTTGGCTGCCAAAAAGTAATTCTTTCTAATGCTGCTGGAGGGATTGATGAATCATATAAGGCAGGGGATATAATGATAATCAAAGATCACATCAACTTAATGGGTAGTAATCCTCTGATTGGTGAAAACCTTCATGACAATATTCCAAGATTCCCCGATCAAACAGAAGTATACTGTAAATCAATAAGAAAAGCGATTTTAGACGATATAACAGTAAGGGAATTAAATGTGAAAAGCGGAATTTATCTAGCGATTTCAGGTCCAGCATTTGAAACTCCAGCAGAAATTAGGGCCTTCAAAACATTAGGAGCCGATGCTGTTGGTATGTCAACAGTCCCAGAAGCTATGATTGCAAACGCCATTGGAATGAAAGTTTGCGCTGTATCTCTTATATCTAATTTAGCCTCAGGAATCTCAGATTCACCCTTAAGTCATGAAGAGGTAAATGAATCTGCGAGCAAAGCTTTACCAAAAATGGAAATTATAATTAAAAAATTATTGGATATTGAGTAAAATATTTATTTAAAAATTAATCCGCTAAAATCAAATTATGAGCCACAAAGAAATTGAAGAAGGTGACCAACTTCAGTTAGATTATCAAAAATTAAGACGAGTCGCAGAATGTGGAGAAGATGTACTGCCTGCGGTAGCTCAAGATGGTGACACTGGAGAAGTTCTTATAGTTGGATATGCCAACGAACTTGCCTTAAATACCGCCCAAAAACTGAAAATGGCCACATTCTGGAGCACTAGCAGAAATGAACTTTGGATAAAAGGTAAGACATCAGGAGACTATTTAGAAATTCTTGAAATTCGTGTTAACTGCGAGCAAAACTCAATTTTATATATTGTGAGACCTAGAGGAAAGGGGGCCTGCCACACGAAAAATCCTGATGGCACTCCAAGGACCGGTTGTTATTACAGAAAAGTCAGTGATGAAGGAAAATTGTTTTTTAGAAACTCAAAAAATAAATAAATTTAAGCTTTAAAAGGGGTGCGCTCCCTTGGTTTCAACATATAAAGAATAGACTGACTGACTAGCAGTCATGAAAAGTCTGTTTCTCTTATCACCCCCAAAACAGAGGTTTGAGCAAATTTCAGGTAGCAGGATTTGTCCAATACGTTTTCCCTCATTCGGCTCAAAAATATGAACGCCATCATATCCCTTACCACCCCATCCTGCACTTGACCAAATATTTCCATCTTCATCACATTTAATACCGTCAGCACTTCCTTGAATGATTTGCCCGCTTACCTCCATGGACATTTTTGCAAATGTTTTTCCACCAACAAGTTTTCCCTCCTTTTCAACTTCCCAAACTTTGATAATCCGTTCTGCTCCTTTATAGTGCGAAGCTCCCGTATCCGATACATAAAGTTTCTTATAATCTGGACTAAAGCAAAGTCCGTTTGGTTTATAAATTTCATCAGTCACTTTTGTTACCTTACCAGTTTTGGAGTCTATTCTGTAGACCGCTTCTTTTTGGAATGGCTGGACATTATCTGTGTCGAATCGGTTACCTTCATAGTGCATTAACCCTCCATACCCTGGATCAGTAAACCAGACAGAACCGTCTGGGTGAACCACCACATCATTTGGGGCATTATATGATTTCCCCGCGAATGAATCGGTCAGAACAGTTATCTTTCCATCTAATTCGTATCTTACAACTCTCCGGTGCCCGTGCTCACAAGAGATTTGCCTACCATGATGATCGAAGGTGTTTCCGTTGCTATTTCCAGCGGGTTTCCTGAATTCCGACACTAAACTATTGTCCTGATTCCATCTTAATTGTCTGTCATTGGGAATGTCACTCCAAAGTAAATACTTACCAACAGAACTCCATGCAGGTCCTTCTGCCCACAGAAGATCTGGACTTGAAAATATTCGACGGATCGCTGCATTTCCAAGCCTGTACTTTGCAAATAAAGGATCAAGTACTCTAACATCTGGATCCGGATATCTTGTGGGGTTTTGCCCTGTCCAATCCCTGCCAACTCCAGATAAAGTTATGCATGATAAACTCGCAGTTTTTATAAAGTGTTTTCTATTCATTCGCTAATATTTGGTATCCAAATTTTTTATCTTCGTATCACATGAGTATAAATTGGAAATTAACAACAAAAACCTGCTATTCGGTAAATGGTTGCAACGAGTTGCTACTACTATTTTGATCCGTGTTTTGCTGAACCTGAACCTCCAAAGGAGACATACCAAAACCTAAGGAATTTTTTTCTTCAATTTTGTCCACAAAATATCTCTTAATCCTAATTCTGTTTCTGTATGGAGATAGAAATACATATGCCCGCATATCACGGTTCAGTGTTAAGTAGTCCGTAACTACTTCTTCATATTTTGAACCGTTTCTGGTAAAAACCCTTAGTTTGGATTTTTCCAAATCTTCACTTATTTGACATCGAAACATAACCGACTTACCGGGTGCCAGTACTTGTTTCTGATCCCCGTATGCCAAATAAAGGTTTTCCTTGCATTGAGAATAACTCTTGAAAGATCCAAGTTCCAAATCCTTGTACGATAATGGTAAGGGGAATATTTTAAATTTTTGGTTATTTGATTGTTTTAAAAATAGAAGAAGAAAGTGTTGTGTCTGTCCCTTTGTTTTTTCGAATGAGAAATCTCCCAATTCTTTTTTTTCATTATCGCTTGGCGGGGTGTCAATTGATGTCTCGGTTTGGTATGTTTTCTCAAAAAATTTCACCGGAGGTGATCCATAGTAGACAAATGGTCTGCTTACTGTACTAAAACCAACTTGTAGAGAGACCATGGTGGCATTGTTGTCTTCGTAATTTCCCCAAGGTGCATAAGACAAATTTTTAGAAGTAAACCGATCCCAAAAGACAGCCTTAAATATAGCACTTGGTTTCGGTGCATCTTCCTGTGCATTAACACTAAGAAAAATTAAGTTTGAAAAAAATAAAATTGAAAACCATTGAGTTCTAATCATTGCATCTTAGCTTCCAAACTAATATCAGATTTGCAAGATTGATTGGCTAAACTCTACTCAAATTGGTTGATTTAGATTTCCTTAAACATCCTGTTCTTTAATCCAACGAAATTTAATGATTTTAAATTTTCGACCAAAACGTTGGTTTATACCCATACGCGATACGGTTGCACTGGAATCTTCTTCGTCAGGATCTGGGTTTAGAGGTAAATCCGAATCAAATCCGTCGCGGTAAATCCCTCTTCCGGGCAAGTCTGGTTGTGCATCACCTAGAGTTTGCTCACCCTTGGTGTCCATTCCATTCTGATTTAAGTCCAACCAATGTTCACTGAAACTTGGATCATTATCCCAATATCCATTCAAATTACGATCTTCAAATGGTTCGTGCGGACGATGGTGGGGTGCATCTAAATGTGGTTTAACATAGTCAGGCGTGCGCTGAACAGTAAGTTCAATCCATGCTTTAGCGGGAATTTTCGTTGAATTGGTCCTTTTAGGTTCGCCCATCACCCTAATAATAAATGTATCTGATCGTACGGAAGTTACGGGGGCAAGGGGGCTGAGGACATCAGATTGCATTACCCATCCAGGTTTATTTGCCGCAGTTGCAACATTTTCCACAGCAAGTATGTTATCGGGTGCCTCTCCAAATGAAGATGCACCTTCGAAATCATCCCAACCCGCTTTGAAACTAAATGTCGGAGTCCAATTTATAAAGTTTGCTGAGTGCTTTGTTCCATCAGCTTTAGATCCGGCAAAAAAGTTAAGCTCCGTTGTTTTTCCCAATCCAAAACTTGTCGGAGACTCCTGTCTACTGCGTACATGGTCGGAATTAAAACTTGCCCAAGTATGGGTAAGGAAATGGGGATGCGAGTAAGGTTGAGCAGACACCGCATATAATCCGAAGATTGAACTAATGAAACCCATATTCGCCGGTGGTAAAAAATGCTGGTAATTTGCAATTGGACCGTTAAACCGTGACGAGGGCACGGTCGGTATCATTGGATTGTCCGGCCAGCTACCTTTTGTGCTCCCAGAGGAAAGCGAATCGGGTTGATTAAGTCCTGCTTCTGCAATGGCAGATTGTACTGCTCCCCTAAGACCAAGAACAGAGTCCCGGTCTTCCTGTGCGAACGATCTCCAATTACTCAAAGGTATAGAAAGTAAATTGGCCGGGGTGCCTTGTATTCTACGATTTGCAAAATCGGAAAAAGAAAGAAATGGCCCCCTGAGCTTGATCTGCTCTACTAAGCAATGAGCAAGAAGTGTAATTTCATCGTCAGACAATTGACGAATCTGATTCCATGAATTTTCAGATGGTTGGTTTAGAAATCTTAGGACGGGAGTTTCCTGAGAAGGACTGGTAGAGTTTGGCAAAGGCAAGCCGCGTAAGGATGACAATTGGCTAATCCATGCATCTACCGATGTTGAGTTTACATTAAAAGCACCTTCAAGCAGTAAGTCAGCCGCCAATGTTTGGTACCTGTATGAACGATCATCAGTAGACAAAACTTCTTCACTTAATTCCCCGTAGGATGTTTCGGTCAATTGATCATCTCTCAAAAATGGAACCAGACGAGGGTTTCTGTAAGGGCGATAAGCTTCCTCTATTTCAATGCTATTTTTTTCTGCTAGCATTTGAGAAAGAGATTTTGTTTGCCATTGATCATGCCCAACACCTGACATAAAAAAACCGTCTAACAACGCACGATTTGCATAATAGCTATGATCCAAGGTTGTATTTTGATGTTCATTCTGTGCATTCACATCACGTACACTTCCGTAGTTTGCACGGTTCCTGGGTATATATAAATTTCGATCTGCAATAAACCATTCCCAGGGGGATGAGCCTGTTTGATATGCTTGCTTGAAATGTTCATGAGAAGCCCAGTTATTTGCAATATCGAATAATATACTCGTTGGTTTCCAGGCAATTGTTCGTACCCTTCCCCAGGTTTTATAGCGAGATACCTGGGGCGTTGCGTAAGAGTTGCCAAGAATATAACTTGGTGCATGGCTGTAATCAGAAAGATTTGCGTGTCTAAGCTGTAGAATGGAAAGCATGGGAGATGTAGGCAGATCAAATAAAACCGCCTCTTCTTCAACATCCATGGGGCCATGCATTTCATCTTCATCATGAAAGAAGCCTATGCTATTCGACGATGAAGTTATCCGGGGGACGATCTGGTGCATGAATGGGTTGAAACCAGCAACATCCAAACCGTGGTAATTTGGTGGGTTTAATGGAGTTATTGCCTGATCAAGCGTCAAATTTCCATCATAGGAGCCATTGTTTGCAAGTTCATAAAAATCAACAAATCGCATAGAATTCGGATTAAAAGTAAAACTTCTATCATCGTGATTTACTGTGTAGCTCCTTCTTGGGACATCTGTGAAAATATTAGAATTAAATGCATTGTATCGAGAACCAACAAATCTTTCCGCCTTCCAATTATCGCCAAATCCATCCTGATAACTCTGTACAAGGGATCTAACATTATATTGCTCTAAAACAATCTTATCTGCAGTTCCTGGTAATTTATAACGAAGCCTTATACCATTACCAGGAAGGCCATTTTGAATGAAAGTAGAATTTCGTAATTTAGCATGAGGATTGATCATTGTGCACCAACGATCAAATCCAGCTGAAATATCGAATGATTTGGTAATTTTAAAAATCGGCTTCCTCTGAGACACGGGTAGAGATGAATAAATATTAGGGGATATTGCAGGTCCGCATGGGCTTTGGGAATAAATGGTAATTCCCTTAGGTTCAGGATAATTACCCAAGGAATTCAGCCTGGTTGCGTTGTTAGGGTGATAGAATGTTAGTTGATTAGGATGAACCCCTTGGACTCTTCCTATAATATTTTCCACACCCAAGGGTTCGCTGTTGGGCACAGCAAAATCTGTCTGAAAAATAAATGGATGCTGATCAATTCCTTTCGTTAAAGAAACTTGAAGATATTGTTTGGGAGAACCTGCTGCTGGTAGGTCGCTCCATTGGCATGATTGACCTGCACCCACTGTAAAATGGGCTTTTTCTCCAGCATCTAGAACCAATCCGGAAATCCTCAATAGTAAGTGCCTTTCAAGATTGGGGGAGGGTAATCCAGTGGTTGGATTAACTGAATCATTACTGTTGAGAAAGCGAAAATTATGAACCATATCGGGATACAACAAACTGTAACCTGGGCTTCCCGCTTTTCGTTTGTAGTGACTCAGATTACCACCTCCACGTATCCCATCAAAAAATCTATTGAAAGGATTTGATCCCAAAAAAGGATCATCTCTATGAGCTTGTCCCATGATTGCCTTAAGTAAATAACCAGCTGACCCTTGTGCACCAACTGTGCCGATTGGTCCGCGGCCTCCCCAGTTAGGAAAACCCGGTGGTAATGGCGGAGGACGCATAGTTCCCCCTCCTCCTCCTCCGTTGACGCCCTGATAATAAACCCACATAAACCACTTTCTCCAGCGATCATACTCTTTGGGGTTCATCGTGTTAATGGTTGCCCTGTGTATCGGAACTTCCACATAAAGCTCATTCATTGATAAAGCTACATTATAAGGATTCCAAAGAGCCACCGACGGATACATGGCCAAAGCCAAGTTGGCTCCACTCAAGGTGGGAACTTGAGAGTATTTGAATTCTAGCAAAACCGGTTGTACTGGATGGGATTTAGGGCCTGGTCTGCTGTTTGTATCCTGAAACCAGTTGAGTCTGGTGTTGATAGCCAGAATAGGGTTGGTTTGAGTTTGAGTCCAAAACGGTTTGCCTCTCGCTTCAGGTCGTCCATTTCTGGGATCAAAAAGCACCATATTATCTCCAGAAAAACGAGGGACTGCTTCGGCAGGTTGACTTTGAATTCTTGGGCTTGTCGCTCCACCAGCAATCTTTAAATACATGTTGTGAAAAGATCCTAATGTACGCCATAGTGGACCGGAAAGAACGCCCTTGTAATCATTTATCGATTCAGTGGCTGCCGTATCATTCCACATATTTGACTTGGCCCCTGGTTCCATCGGAACGCTCTTTAACACATGTACACGATCGCGGTAGATAAATCCGATAAAATCGTCAATCCAGTTGTAAGCCTTCTGCTCCAGACTTCCATCCCAGTCACGCTCGTTGGCAAACGCATGACTTAAATCCCTTTTTAATCCACCGGTTCGTACATCAGCTAACACCCCGTGTGAATTGGTAGTAAGAGAATGAAAATGTGCGGCTAATTTCGTCCTGTTTAATGTTTCATCTCCTTCAAGCAATTCCTGTTCATCCAGGAACGCAAGTGAATGAACTTTTTTAGCCATATCTGGCAGCTTAAATTTTAGTCCAAATCCTCCAGTACCCGGACCATCATTTGAATCTGAAGTGTCGGTAAATTCGATATTTGGTTTTTTGGCAACCGCTAAATCGTCCATTTGATTCTGCAAATTGCTAGAATCCTTATCAGACAGAGAGATATTTAATTTACTTTTTACTCCTTCATCTCCAATCCAGTAGGCGTAAGCACCATGGCTGTTAAGGCGGTCGGTTGTTGATTTGGCACTTACATGAGTTTTACCCACTTTTATGGGCTCACCCCGAAGATTACTCTTCCAATCGTCCGTCCCATCTTCATCGATAGGCTCTTCCAAAAGAGCACGTCGTAAGATCCATACAACATCATTGGAATCTTCAGGGTCAGGTAACTCGAGCAAAGGGTGATCGTAGTCCTTAAGATTCTTTTCGACGGCATACTGATAATCTAACCAAGCGTTTCTTTCATTTCCGTAAATACCACCATTTGGATCAGTAAAAAACCTCTGATCATCAGGAATGCCATCAGGTATTTCCAAAAAATCCTTAACGATTACAGGACCCTGCATGAAAGCTGGCTTCTTAGACCACCCTTCATTACCACTAACAAGCCATGCAACTTCAACGGCAGGGTGTGGATCATACTCAGAATCTGCCATTGCAGTGGCACTGATTGAATCAGAAGTTTCCAGATTATTGGGAAGTGGTTTAGCTGCACGATAATCATCACTCGCTCCCTTTCTTCTTGCTCTATGTTTCCATACACCAGTCCAATATCTTTGCCCAAAAGGAACCGTATCCAACTGTCCATTCTCATTTAGATCAATCGCCTGATTTTTGCTTACCGCACCTTGTAAATTTGTAGAACTGTTGGAAAGGTAATAAGAGGATTCATATTTTTTTCCAGATTCAATCCGCTCGTCAAGAATATCAGCGGTTGCAGAAACTCTCGTGTCTGGTCCAAGATGTTTTTGCAATTCTCCAATTGCCACCATCATCCCCATTCTTGCATGAGCCTGAGCTAAGACTTTCTCTTTTCTCGTATCGGCCAAACTTAAATCAATTCCAACTAAATTAACCAAAGAAATAACTAGTAAAAATACAAGGCTGAGGAGGGATAACGCCATAACGATGGCGAAACCTTTATTGCTTTCACAAGTTCCAGATTTATTCGCTTTTGGAATCACGCTCATAGGGCTATTATATAAATTGAGCCCAAAAAATGTTTGTCCGCAAGTTTTAAATAACTAACGGGTAGGAATAGCTTTTATTTCCATCTCGGATGGCCAAAATTTTTCGATTTCGTCTATCGACGGAATTTCACGGGGACGAACAACGCGAAAGCCAACGAATAGTGCATCCGTGTGATACCATACACTTTTAGGCAATTGAGGATCCTGTTCTTTCCACCATTCTTCAGAAGGCATGCGAGCAGCACTTCTATGATTTTTTTCATTATCATCCCATGATCCACCTTTTACAACTCTAGGGTAGAGAGATGTGGGAGATATTAAAGGATTTGAGAGGATTTTTTCAGGTTCATTTTTATTTGGTACCGTAAATTGATCTAAAACCCATTCCCAAACATTGCCATGCATGTCATAAAGTCCGAAAGGATTAGGCTTTTTTTGCCCCACCTTTTGGTATTGGAACTTACTATTTTTTAAATGCCAGGAATATTCAGAAAGTAAAGTGGGATCTTCACCAAAACTGTAAGATGAATCGGTACCTGCTTTGCAGGCATATTCCCATTCGGCTTCTGTTGGTAATCGGTAAAAGTTACCTGTACGGGCACTCAACCACATACAATACATTTTGGCTGAAAGTTGAGTCATGCAGATGGCAGGGAAGCCTTTTTTCCCCATACCAAAAGACATGTCTGTATAAGGTGCAGTAGGCTTAGTAACTGCGTCAGCTAAATCGTCCTGTTTTGTTTGTTTGAGCTTATTGTAGTCGCGATTGTCTTTATCAAGATTAATCATCCACAGTTCATATTCATCCCATGTTAATTCATGCTTACCCATCCAAAAATCAGAAACTTTTACTTCTTGTGCAAGTAGCTCATTTTCATTTCTATTTTTATCTTCATCAGAGCTACCCATTGTAAATGTCCCACCGCTAATCGGAATCATCTCAAAAGTTACATCTGATGCCCTAATACTTTCCTCAAATGCAACAAACTCTTCATCAATTATGCCAGAAGCGAATCCAAGTTTTTTGTATAGATCCTTAGGATACATGCCAGTCTTATATTCACTCCCATCAACAGACTCGACAGGACGATCAGGTTTTTTCGCATTAATTGTACAGACTGATGAGATGATTGATATTAAACAGATAGTTTGAAGTAAGATTCTAATAGTCATGTATTATTAAGCTAAAGAATTTTATTAACTTATCAATAAAGTATCGATTCTTTTGGGAAGTTTTTATTTATCAAAACAATTAAAATATAAATGATTGAGGAAGAAAATTAATTTTCTTTTAAGGTTTTTAAAAAATGAAATTCGATATTACTCTAAAATGGCAATATATATATTTACATTTTGAATATCACAAAGAATTACACAGATTTTATATATTTAAAGTATAATTGGAAATTAAAATGCAAAATTAGATATTGTCTGTAATTGTGGAGCATATGAAATTTATAATCAAAATATACATTTTTTTCAGAAAATTACATTTAGCAAGACCTTCTATGAATAGCCTTAATTTTCATATCACTTACTTTTGCTTTTTCAATGTTCTCTGCTTCCTCCATGCAAATGAAATTCATCAATTTAGCTCAAAATGCATGGGTACGGAATTTAAAATCCTGATTGATCATGATATTGAAAAGAATTGTTCTGTTGCAGCCAAGAATGCTTTTGATGAGGCAAAGCGTTTGAATTCCATATTTAGTGATTATGATGCAGATAGTGAATTGTCTAAGCTATCTTACTCATCCCACAGCGACGAAAAAATAATATTATCAGATGAACTTTTTGAAGTTCTAGAATTCAGTAAATTACTGGCTAACAAAACTGACGGAGCATTTGATCCAACCCTTGGACAACTTTCTAGATTGTGGAGAATATCTCGATTCCGGATGACTCTTCCAACAAATAAATCTATAATAAGGGCTATGGATAGTGTAGGCTTTGAGCATTTGATTTTAAATAACACACAGAAAGAAGCAATCCTGAATAAGCCGGGCACTATTTTAGATCTGGGAGGCATTGCTAAAGGATACACTGCTGATCGTATGATGCTAATTTTAAAAAATATGGGCTTTACAAGATGTCTTATTGATGCAGGGGGAGACATAACAATTGGTAATCCTCCAAGGGGGCAAAAAGGCTGGAAAATTGAAATTGGAGGAAGAAAACATCCTGATCTACCTATTCTGCAATTATCGAATTGTTCGATTGCAACTTCCGGTGATATAGAGCAATTCGTTAAAATCGGTAATATCCAGTACTCGCATATTCTTAACCCCAAAACGGGGTATGGATTAAAAAATATTTCTCAGGTTACGATCATTGCAAACAATGGCATCACGGCAGATTCCTATGCCACTGCCGCTTCAGTTCTTGGTCCTGAAAAGACATTCAACTTACTCATTCAAAATTCACCACATAGAGCTTTTTTTCTTTGCCAGAAATTATCTGGTGTTGAGTTGTTAGTTTTCCAAGATTAAGAATTCGACCTTGAAAAATAGCATATAAAGTTTTAGAAAACTAGCTTACCCCGATAAATTATGTCTAAAATTTGTGCAATCACAGGAAAACGCCCAGTTACAGGCGGTAGAATCATTCATAAAGGAGTCAGCAAAAAAGCTGGTGGTATTGGCTTGCAGTTAGTCAAAAACAATAAAAGAAAGTTTCGACCTAACTTGCAGCGTGTCCGAGCCAAATTGCCAAACGGGCAAATTAAGCGTATTTGGGTTTCTGTCAAAGCGATTAAAGCTGGGAAAGTCCAAAAGGCTTAACAATCTAAATAACTATCTTACAGGTTAATTGTGGAACCTGAAATTATTTTCCACAATAAATATTCGGGTAAACTTGAAGCGGAAAAAGTTTACGGAGAAAAATGGCTTAAATTCATTTACGGGAATTTTATTGGTAAACTTTGTCTTTGGGCACTCGTACGAAGAAAAATCTTTTCTAAATGGTACGGATGGAAGATGAATAGAAGGAATAGTCGCTCGAAAATTCTTCCTTTTATTAAAAAATTTGGTCTAGACACCGCAGAATTTGCAGAAGATGTATCTTCTTTCGCCACATTTAATGAATTCTTTTTCAGAAAATTAATTTCTTCCAGCAGGCCGTTATCCAATGAATTTAACTCAGCAAGTTTTCCTGCTGACGGACGCCACCTGGCTTTTGATGATTTGTCAAAGGTCAAAGGAGTATTTGTAAAAGGACAGCGGTTCAACCTTGAAAAGTTGTTTGGCTCAGAGGAATTAGCTGCACCCTACCAAAAAGGTAGCTTAGTATTAAGTCGATTATGCCCTACCGATTATCATCGGTTTCATTTCCCCGTTTCAGGCAGAATGGGAAAAGTAAGCTTGATCAACGGAGGACTTTATTCTGTAAATCCCATCGCTCTTAGAAAGAACCTTTCTATATTTTGGGAGAACAAAAGATATCTTACTTTTATTGATAGCCATCATTTTGGAAGAGTCGCGATCTTTCTTGTCGGAGCAACTTGCGTGGGCTCAGTCCATCTTACAGCTCAAGAAAATCATTCCTACGAAAAAGGGGATGAACTTGGCTATTTTTCCTTCGGTGGCTCTTCGCTAATAACTCTTTTCTCTGAGAATATGATAAAGCTCGATCATGACCTCTCTGTGACTAGCTCAAATGGATATGAAACATACGTTAAGATGGGAGAAGCACTTGGAAAATCCTCATTTTCCTAGACTCTGCTGTAGTAAATAGTTTGTATATTCTTCTGAGCATAATTGATAATAAAATGGCAAACAGACTAACTATTTCCAAAAAGGCTTTTACAGTATTAGAATTGTTGGTTGCCGTTTCTGTAACAGCTCTACTCGCAGGTATGCTAATCAATATTACCTCACAAGTTATGAAAACCCAGACCGAAGCATCTGGAGATTTAGAAACTAATCAAGTAGCTCAATTTGTTTTAGATAGGATTCAAGAGGACTTGCAGTGTGCAATTTATAAAAATGATGGAAATACTTGGATGGCTGCTGATATTCTTGAATCTACAGACAATAGTGGCAATTGGGCAGAAGCACAAGAAGCTAAGCCCGTAGAAGAATCTATAAGGATTCTTTCCGATGACTGGCCGGAGGAAGACTTAAACCCAACGATTGTAGCAAACAAACAGGGACCTTTGAACGAATCAAGATTTGGCGTTGCTAGTGTGTGGTTTCGTTTTTTTACAGAAGCCCCTGAAGTTGACCCAGAAGCTGAAAATTCTGGTGGAGCGAGAGCAGTCTCTTATCAGATTATTAGACATGGATTAACAAGCTCTGAAACTTCAACTCCTCGATACCAGTTGT